>Ga0307510_10003763_pt1 | contig 17738 bp, 8 predicted proteins | sample 12_EM_MG_FD_207224 | JGI IMG/M metagenome (GOLD analysis project Ga0307510, IMG submission 207224) | Populus trichocarpa ectomycorrhiza microbial communities from riparian zone in the Pacific Northwest, United States - 12_EM | ecosystem: Host-associated > Plants > Roots > Unclassified | place...
TTTTGAAGGTTATCATTTTGCATGTATATTTTTACAAAAAGCTTCATCATATATGGTTCATGTCTAAGAACAGTAGACTATCAGAGAAAATTATTGTTACTTAAACATATTCATATAAAACAATAAATTAAAAAAAATGGATGTATTAAAAAAATATCTTACCATCCGTTTTGCATGTAAAACAAACAAAATGGATCCGTCGGTGTATGTGGTAATGGAACTGTGAATCTGCCAGTTTTGGTTCTCCACATCGAATTGTGACCATCACATAAAATACTTGGACGTTGTGTGCTGAATATATTCCACCCAAACAACCTTTGATATATATGAGGGTTTGAAATCCTTCAAAATAGCCACATCCTTCCAGTCCGGAAGTTCTCTTTCTTTCACATATTTTTTTGTTTTTTTTTGTGTCTCGTACCAAAAATCACACAACCTATATGGTACAAATGAATTATATGTTAATAATTAAAAAAATAAAATTTTAAAATTTAGATTAAAAAAATTATCTTGATTTCAATCTTACCTAATTATAGCGTTATTCTCCCAAATCCTCCTGACAACAACGTTGTCAACTCTATTCTAGTAAAAATTTTCATTGTAGTTCAAATTTATAAGAGAATAATTCCACTAATATTAATAAACTAACTAGATTACCATAATAATAATAAAAAAAAAAACTGTTTAAGTTAATACTAACCTTAAACCTTCTGAACTATGCATCAATCATGGGTTTCCGTATGTACATAACTCAAGATGCATGTTCCTTGATTTTACTGAAAACTGAGGATGAACCCTGTTAAAATGTTTCAAGATTTCACCACCAGAAGGGTGTACCATCACTTCATCCACCATATCATGTGTATGATTCCATATCATGTACTCAACAGTTGTTGGAGACATGAATAACCTTTATAGTCTAGGTGTGATTAGAAAATATCTAAGTTTTCTATGTACAACAAAAGTCTTTCCCCTACTAGTTCTGGGTTTATAATGAGTATATTTACATATTCTGCACTTGATCAATTCTATATTTTTAAGGTAGTGCAACATGTAGAAGTTTAGACACGTGTTAATTTTTTGATATCCTAGTCTGAAGGGTTTCATCATGAATTTGGTAGCATATAAATTCTCTTTTAGCTTATTTCTTTTAAGTAAAATGTTTTTTGTCCATTCGATAATTTTACCATATCCAGCCTCACCCAGCCTATAATATAACTTGATGATGAATACTTGTACAACAACCGATAATTTATTGTGATTTATATATTTATCCTATAATGATTCATTAGACTCTTTCAAAAGAAAAAACTCGATGACGTCTGCATTTTTAAGTTTTTATTCATGATTGGACATTCACCTAGTAAAGAAATTGCCAAGAAGCAAGTGATTTATCTACGATAAAACTGGGATATCTGGCCAAATATTGGAAGAAATAAGGGCAAGCAGGAAATATATATGTTTCCACTTTTTAACAGAACCATCCACTTTATGTCCATAAAGACCACATGAGAAACAAACCGAGCGAATTCCTTCATTTTCCACTCGCCATATTCTGCGTCGTCCCAGCCTCAACTTAGAGATCAATGGCTTGCCTAGATCAACTTCGATGCAAACAGCAAGATTAGCCCTAGAACCTTTCAGCGTGGCTTCATCCACTTATAACTGTTCTCCCCAACTTATTACCAATTTTCTGGAGAAAAGCCAGTTATCATAATATTCAATATGCAATAATTCGGAATACGAACGAGGCTGCTATTGACTGACTGTAAAGTAGTGATCCGAAACCATCCAAGGGCCACCAAACAGAATACGTTGATAATCCTCATCGGACGTGAATTAATCTAGCAACGTAGTAATTATTCCCGGTATCAGCCAAGGTTACTGGTTGTTTCAACTTCCATAGTTGTTCCAATCTACTAACTTGGAACTTATAACCAACACGTTTACCAGATATCTTACATATAAAAGCGTTTTGCCATGGTTTGCAGATTCGTTTCTTATCAACAGCCGAAAGGTGAATTGTAGGGCAATCATCCTTTCGATCACTGTCCTGTTCAGATTTCTCATGGAAATAAATCCAATCAACTAGTGGAGTCAACCCATCAGCCATAATAGCATCTTTAGGAGAATCATTAGTCAGAGCCTCCTTAGGCTTTCCGTTTAGGCTCCTCCTCCCCCATGAGTTCCTGAAGATGGACTTAGAGTCAACCAAGTCCGCTTCCTCCACAGAAATCTCAGGATTGGTCGCAGAGAGAGAGAGAGAGATCGCCTCCAATATTCCTTTTTATCGTCCTAAATTCTACACATGCATGGGGTTATTGCCACAAAAGTCACAAGAAAATATTTGCAACGACGTGATATGATCATCTCAAAATGTCACGGTATTGGATTTTAGTAATCTAACGCGAAGCCACTTCGAGAGCATATGATATAGGACATAACCATCTGCACGCACAAGGCAAGAAAATGTTCAGGAATACGGCTTCAACCTGTTTTTAAAAAACAAACAATATTTAAAATTAATTTTTTAATGTTTTTAGATTATTTTAATATGTTAATATTAAAAATAATTTTTAAAAAAATAAAAAAATATTATTTTAATATATTTCCGAGTAAAAAATATTTTTAACAGTAACTGTTAGCACACTCTAGTCCAAAATTATAATATTTCATCTCCACCATAAGCTTATTTAGCAATGCATTGAACTCCATTCAAACCAACGGCTCTGCAATTAATCAAGCTCATCATCACTACGTGGATTAATTTCTTCTTTGTTTTCTTGATAGTTACATTTCTGTTTCTACTTGGTTGACAAATTGAATGGATATTGGAGTTCTAACGAACATGATTATCACTTTAAGACAGCACTAATTATAGGATGTTTGAGTATGTGGTAGCAGTTATTTTTTAAAATGTTATTAAAATAATATCCGAAAAATAATATTTGATGCAACCCGGTATACTTCTGACTGCTCTCTTGGTATCTAAAAGATATCTAGATAGCTCTCTCTTGATTAATCCGATAAGATTTTCTACAAAAAAACAAAAACTACTCGTAGATTTCATGTGGATGCGAAAATGAAGCTGACTTTGGTAGGCAATGCCGACCAGCACAATGTCCATGTTCAACGTTGCTATAGAACAAAATCAAACTTATTCAAAAAAGCAAATTGTACAAAATCTAGAAAAGAACGACAAATTGGTCATCCAACTCCACTCAGCTTTTACTTTGGTCTATAAAGCCAACACTAAGTAATGTTGTCACAAAACTGTCGAAAAGACATTTCACAGTTATAAAAGCTCAAAAGCTGCTCAGATTAAATTTTTATTTTATATGGTTTTCATGTATTGGTTTTAAAAATAAATTTTTTAAAATAAAAATATATATTATTTTAATATATTTTAAAATAAAAAACATTTTAAAAAACAGCATTTATAATTATATCAAACATCCTTTTTATCTCATGAATCATCGTGCATAAGTTGTTAGATACATGAAAACTATTAGTGTTTACTGTCGAAGTTGTGCCTGTAAAAAAAAAATTAATAATATAAGCAGAGTTGTTGTATTTATAATTGGAGTTGATGGTTTTGTTTTCTATTCCTCTAATTCATCATATCTTTTTTTTCTTAAATAAATCATCCTTGTAGATATATATGTTGCAATAAGATCCTTTTGTATTTTTCTAATAAATAAAAATTAGTATCCGTAAGAAATTAACCAAGTTAGATGATAGATTAGCGTTAAATAATGAATAATGTTTCAAGTGTGTGATTATTTTAGTTCCAGAAGGACCAAATTGTAAATTAATTGAGAATTAAGAGACTAGTTTGTTCTTTCTCGTTTGAAAGTGGACAGCACTATTCGTGAATCAAGTTCCAGAAAAGAAAAGAGAGCCAGGAATTCTGGGCTACCTATTATCCACGTATCAAGTTGACTTTTAGCCTAGAGAGCCAGCTTTTCTCGTGGGCGTTAGAATCAAATCTAGCCTCCAGAAAAAAAATAAAAATAAAAAAAGTTTCCTCTCTATTCTTTAAATAAATATATATCTTTTATAAAAGTCACAGGCACAGCAACCCACTAACTCTTTTTTCCTACTTTTTTTAACTCTCCCGTAGTGGTCAGCTGACAGTCAATGATAGAATCCCTGCATGGAATGCAACGGCAGGCACAAATACTGTGGAACTAATAATATCAGGCTTGAACTTGTTCTCTTTGACAGGAATTCTGGGCTACCTTGATAATCTCATGAATATATCAGCCTTTTCAGTTATTTAATTACAAAAAAAAAATGTATGGAGTTCCTTGCAGGTTACTAAAAACATAAGGGATCAGAGAAGGATGATGCAATTTGTTCATCAATGATTACTTCCCAGAAATTGATTCATTAGAATCTTATACAAGAACTGGTTATTAAATCTGAACAGTAACTTCGAGCCAGCAGAATTCTCGCCAAACCAACTGTTGATTTTTCAATGATGTTGTCTCCTTCCAGCCTTCATCACCATGTCCTCTGGTTCGCAACAAAAAACTTGTTTAATTATTTGTTTTTGTGAAGAGAGTACCCCATCAAATTAAAAGCTTGAATATGAAAATCTGGTTAGTACTACTGGGCTGTCCTGAAATTACAAATTCAAACTTTGAACTTGAAAATTATGTTGCGTCACCAACGTGTGGGATATAAGAGTTGACGATATTTGTGGAGACATCTAGATCTGCCATATCTTTCTCCTGAAAATTGATATCTTACTGATTGAACGTGTTTTTTATTTGAAGGTCAACTTCTAGGTTGCCGAAAACTGAAGATCTATAGCACTGTTATGACGGGTACGCATGTCAGCATGAACACTCTACGCACCTTTCCCACCTATTTTCTCCTGGAATTTTCCTATACCCTGAAAACCTCACCAAAACTACTTAATTTTTAGCTTCTTTGTCTTTTCTGCAGAAATTTCTGTGGGCATCTTCTCTTGGTAGTCAACTTAAAAGTTAAAACGGCATGATTTGTTCTCTACCATACAAAAACAAAGAAAGAAAAGGAAAGGAAAACAGGGAGGGGTAGTCTGATAGACAAGAAGTTTGACCACTTACAAGGACATCATGCAACTGTTCATAGACGTCCTTTATTTGAAAAACAATTATAATTGTTCAGGGAAAGAATTATAAAAAGCGCCTACTGCCACGCACAGGGCGTTGATTTTTTGTTTTTTGTTTTTTTTTGCTGTCGAGGCCATCGAATCTTGAACATGCATGTGACTTTTTCATTTTTTCAAAACCGATCTCAATTAATCTATGAATTTTCTCTACCTCTCATGCTTGATAAAAAAGAAAGAAAGTGTAGAATACATAATACACATCATCACTCTAAATTGTGGTCGGTAGTTATTACAAAAGTGATGGAACAACTTTAGTTCACCGACACACAAGCGAAAAAAATTATATAAGTTTCTAACTAGTATCATAAAATGAATTTGTTTGGCTTGGCTTGGCTTGGCAATAATTTATTTTTTATTCTAAAAATAGTATTATGTCAATAATTTTATTGGTGATGTTCTAAAATTTAATATATTTAAGAAACAAGTTATTTGGTATTTGAATAATGATTAATCAAATATTAATGTCTTTAATATCCTTCTTCTTATCTCGGGAAGTACAAAACTAACAGTAAAAGTTTTAGTACTTGCAAAAACAATCCCTATCGATGGGATTTAAAGACCCTCCAATGATAAAATCAGTAATTTTAAATAGAAAAGGTAATAAATAAAAGAAGGAGCCTTAAATCCTAATAACAAGAGTGTTTGTTCTTGTTTTTTTTTTGTGATTAATACTCTTGAAATATATGAGCTTTTAGAGTATGAAAAGTTGTGAACCTCATAACTCAATAGTTGAAGGGGTATTTATAACCCTTGAACCTTGTCATCTTTAGAAAAATAAAAGACTAAGAAGTTCATAGCTTCTGATGATATTAATAAGGGATAAATATCTATTACATATCATTAATAAGGGACATTTATCTCTTACACATCATTAATTAATGAGATTGAAAATGTGATAGGCCCCTTGAGAGACCTTTTATATATCTATAGATGTAGGGCTATAATTACTTTATACATGAACAGTTCATAAAGATAAAATTATATAGTTCTAGCATGGATTTCTAAGTCCAATTGGATCTGGCGTAGATCCAAACCTAGGGGAAATGGGTACAATGTCTTACCGGATCCACGATGACTTGGGGTCATATCATGGATAAACCCAAGTATAATTGGTCTGACATCTCTCTATACCCACGATGACTTGGGCTTAGCTCATGGCTGAACCCAAGTATGTTGGGTTTTACATCTCGTCGGGCCCACGGTGACTTGAACTCTCATTCCTGAACCCGAGTATGTTAGGTCTGTCATCTCGCCAGACCCACGGTGACTTGAGCTCAGCTCATGGTTGAACCCGAGTATACTATGTCTGACATCTTGCTAGACCCGTGATGACTTGGGCTTAGTTCATGGTTGAACCCGAGTATGTTAGGTTTAGTATATTGTCAAACTCGTGGTGACTTGAGCTTAGCTTGTGGCTGAACTCGAGTATGCTGGGTCTGGCATATCACCAGACCTATGGTGACTTGGGCTTAGCTCCTACTGAACTCGAGTATGTTGGGTCTAGAATCTCATCGGACCAGCGATGACTTGAGCTTAGCTCATAGCTAAACTCAAGTATATTAGGTATGGAATCTCGTCGAACCCGTGATGACTTGGACTTAGTTTATGGCTAAACCCGAGTCTATTGGGTCTAGCATCTCACCAAACTCGTGATGACTTAAGCTCAGCTCATGGTTGAATCCAAGTATATTAGGTATGACATCTCATCAGACCCTCGGTGACTTGGGCTCTACTCATGGTTGAACCCATAGTATCTTGAATCTGGCATCTCGATAGACTCACTATGACTTGGGCTCAGCTTATGGCTAAACCCAAGTATTTTGGGTTTAACACCTCTTCAAACCCATGATGACTTGGGTTCGGCTCATGGCTAAATCCAAGTATATTGGATCTAGCAACGCACCAAACCCACAATAACTTGGGCTCAACTTATGGTTGAACCCAAGTAAGTTAGATCTGACATCTTTGCAGACTCATGTTTGATTAGGCTAATACCCTACTATCGATTTGGACTCTTTCAAAGCATAAAATTATTGAGTAAAAACAATATTGACTCATCAGTTGCCCCCTTAAGTCGTTATGCATGTTAAGTGTAAAGACTTAAAAGACTTTTTAAGAGACAATTGGTCAAACTGCCTTGTCCTCCCTAGGTAAAAAGCGTCTCCCCAGATTGATCTAAAAGGATGTCATGAGGGAAACGAAAAGGTTTTTTTTTTAAGACGATTCAGCTGCGTGTAATTAATATGCTAAAATGATTAGGCTTTCTAAGGTTTATGATGCCACACCACGTGCTTTTCATTTTGTTGATAAGAAGAAAAGGTGATGATTTATATAAACCATCCTTTTCCCCTAGTTTCATTTTTTTACTTTTGCCAAAATTTTCCTTTACTTTCTCTGAACTGGGAGTCTAATACAAAATCATACAAAAGCAAATCTCTTCATAGAGAAGTCATTCACTTAAGTAAACACATAAATCTTCATCTTTTTTTCTTTTTATCGAAAGACTTCTTAAAAATTTTAAGAATGGCTTCTAAAAAAGAAAAGAAAACTATGTCTCCTAAAGATATTTTAGTTTCAGACCTAAAATTAAAATCACTTGTCAAGGATCTACAACCATTAGAATAGGCCTTAAATCTGAAAAAGGCGTTGTTCAACCTTCTTCTACTAGAAAAAGGGATGAGAATGCCCCTTATTATGTTTTAAACTTTAGGAGACAATTGAGATTACCCAATACACCTATATATAAGACCTAGAGCACGGTGTCCGACAACCAAGTAAACAAGGCCAATCTTAAACAACCAGGGGATTACTTGGTCAGGTTACCAGCGTTTGGTGATTGTATCTCGCAGGTCACCAGCAAGCATAAAGATGGTCAATTTATCATTACTTCCTCTATGTGCATGTATAAATTTAGATACTCGTTCCTCTTATAAGAATTTGTAAGAGATGCGCTTAGATACTATAATTTAAACCCTGGTCAGCACCACCCGGTAAGTGGATTATTTTGGTTGTTTTTGACAAATTTTTCAAGGTCCTTAAAGAGAATTCTGGTAATACTACACCTTGATCAGTAGTGTTGACGGGAGGCCCTTATATCCTTTAGTTCTTTAACTTCTCAAACAGGCTAAAGGGGCTCATGAAAGATACTTTCAAAGGGAAGTCCTCTTACTTAAACTTTGATTGATGAACTCATCCTTCAAAGGGTAACATATGGTTGTTACTCTTGTATGATGAACAAGAATTTTGATTCTTACCAAAATTTACAGGAAAAAATTCCTAAATGATGACCTTTATGTCACTTACAAGTCCTGAACTCAAGATGTTACATGAAGGGCTTGCCTTGATGCAAAACATGTGTAAAAAAAATACACCCTAAAAAAATGTTCTAATCCTTTCATATGAGATAGGGGATAGGTTTACTACTTGGTCTCTAAAAAATGGGTCTCTTATTGTCCTCGTGATCACCCTCATGGTGCAATATAGGGGAATCAAAAGGTAATGAGATGGCACATATATTAATCATTACCAGTCCAAGCACTTAATAAAGAGTTGAATGGTTTCACAAACTTAAAACCCTTACTAAAAGTCATAGGATAAATCATTACTCCCCCACCTAACCTGAAGTTTCCATATATGTGCATTCCAAAACGATATATTACAAATAAACTAGTGATGCATAAATACATTTATCCATATTCAATATACATGCATGAAAAGGATAAAACCTGTTAAAGCGTAAATAAGTACGCCAAATGTGAAAATTTAAATGCATCAAATCAAATAAACCATATAAAACACACAAAGTCTAGTCCAATACTGTCAAAACAGAAAGTCTCCAATGGAGTTGTCATTTTATCGCACCTGACGCGTGTGGCATGGTGTTGGCGGAGGGCAAGGCGTTGCCAAGTTGTTTGGTATATGTTCATTAGACTTAAATGTACTTATCTTGTCAGAAATTCCAAGGGTAAGACACTAGTTTTGGTTAAGGAAGGTATTAGCACCACTATCACACCTTACCTAAGATAAGCTGCATTGTGTGGTTTAGATGTAGTTTAGAGGTTTTGATGGATTCTTAACCGGTGATCAGTATACGGCTCAGAAAAAAGATTAATTCTTATGAATAAATCTAGCATTTCAAATTTATTATATTATGGGCTAGTATGCCCAGATAAATTCTAATGGAAAGAGTTCACGTAGATACCCTGACAAGGTCCACATATCATAAAATGTGAAAGGGTTTTCCACAACTTGGATTTTGCAGTGAAAAATACTTCCAATTAAAATTGATGAATATCTAAAATAATTCTAAAACTTTTCTAGTCAACTCCTGGTATTTAAATACCAGCCTATTTGTAAATCCAACATTTATATCAGAATATTGACAATTAACTTTCATGAATTAAAATTTATAGGGTTATTGAAATATTGATCAAATCATTGAGGAATTTTACAAACTTATTGTAAATTCCAAAAAAATACAAAAAAAAAAAAAATCAACGCAAGTATTTTATAAAACCATGCTAAAAACCATTTTCTTTCTTTTTTTATAAATAAAATGCAATATTTGCAAGGATTGTGTTGTATGTAATAAGCAAAAATCATTTTTTGATTTATAAATGAAATTATTCAAAAACTTTTAAGGTCATGTTTGGCAAAACCATATTTTTCTTCAAAACAGGTCTAAGGACGTGTTTGCCAAACACATCCTTAAGCCAAAATTCCTTTAACAAAAACATTAGCAAACCAAACAGGGCCTTAAAAATCTGACCTGATTTTGACATGTCCGGGTCAACCCGAAAACATTGGTTCAACCATAAACCGAACCAAAAACCAAAGTTTAACCCAAAACTAAACCAAAATAGAGATTTAACTGAAAAAAATCATAAATAAAAAAAAACAAAAAAAATCATAAATTTTTTTGACAAAAATAGATCAAATACCAAGGGAAACGAAGAATAGGAAGAACATTCAAACCCAAACCCAGCAATATAAACATCAAACCAGACCAGATTTCAAGCAATTGAAGTCATGGTTTTGTTCACAGTCAAGCATAGATCAAGAATCAAGTATCGATTCGCTTTGATTATTACTTGAACATCACAATTTTCGTCAAAATGAGTTTCAGTTTAAAATGAAAACCCTAGGATTAAAACCTATAAAAACATGTTATTAATGTATGAAAACTCTAGATTATTAACTAATGATGACATGCAAACTTGCAGAAACCAAAATCAAATAAAACTGTAACTTAAAACTAGCACTTGAGACGATATTATTCGGATAAACATAAAGAACATGAACCCAGGTTGCCCAGAAATGCCTAAGCTACTGGTAAGCCTAAAAATTGGCCTTATAAGCCTTTAAACTTCCAGTTTTTTGTCCCTACCACATTATAAAAAACGAGCATGTTTGACTCAAAACAAACAATAAAAACAAGTCATTAAAATCACTCATTAGATTTTTCCTTCCAAAACTGCTGCTCCAATGATAACCGACTAAAAACATCACATATCAATTCAAAACTGACTCTTTAAACACTAGGGACCAAAACCAAACTTAGAAACCAAGAACATATATTAGCAACCTATAAAAATCATCACAAACCTACTACCATATTTGACAGATTCTAAAAATCATTTTATTTCAGCAAAAACAACATCTAAACATCCAACAAACATTAATAACAACTTTAAAACATGATTAATTACTAAAAATAACATTTTCATTCATTAATCCACATATATGCTAAAACATAAAATAATGTTGAAAAGATTCAAAAACATCATTAAATATTGAAAAAGCATAAATAGGTAGACCACATGGACTCTACCATTGAGTTTTCATATGGTTTACATTCTCTAAGATTGTTGGTTATAGGTTGCTACTTCCCTTCTCTTTTCCTTCCTTCATTCTTTCCGCTTCATTTTCTATTATTTTCAAAGCTTATAAGACATTATGTGTTAGGTCTTTGAACCTTTACACTAAAGTCTTTTTACATAGTATATCCTCATGTTTTTTCTCTTTTCTTCTTTTTTTTTTCTTTTTTTTTCTTGATTTTTCGGTGGGGTATTTATTAGATTTTTTTCTAAGGTTTTTGATGGATTCCCACATAAAGTGATCAAATATCATCCCTTTGATCAAAATGAGAGAGCTCTAGACAAATGTTAAAAACTGGAACCCTTGTCTTTTAATGGTTTTTGGGGATGGTGGTTTTGCCTATGTGGTTTTCTCTTTCTTAAAGATAAAGGCATGCATTTCTCACCTGCTAATCTTAGATGAAATATTTATAGTCCTTGATAAGAACCCTAAGCATGGGATTTTTTAAGCATGAATACACAAAAAAGCAAGGTGGTTTTACATAAATAAGTATCTTAGTCAAGGTTGACTAAGTTGGCCACTTTCGAGACTTCATCGGGGCAAATTTGATGTCATCGTCATTAAAGACCACCTGAACTTTGTATAGGAGGTGTACTCCTTTCATTCAGATCCAACCTTACTCAATTTGAAGGTTTGTAGCTCTATATTCATTAGTTTGAAAGTGTCAAACTGGTTAGCTTAAAATCTAAAAATACAGTGATGGTTGATCAGGGACAAGATATTGTTGAGTTCGTTGAAAAGAATGAGATATAAACATTTAATAGGAGTAGTCGATCTTTATAGAAGGTGTGTTTCTAAGTTGAATGTGGTGGTTACAGCCTTAGAGGTGGACAGAAACAACATATTTATTCGTTTGAAAATGTATCCTTGATTAATCAAAATTGTCAAAGAAGAAGCTAAATAATGGTTGAACAACGCATCGTGTAGGTTAAACCCTAGAAATTAGGGTTTTTAATTTAGGATCTAACAAATTTTATTTTAGTCCTTATTCTTCTAATTGCTTTTAATTGCACCCGTAATTGTCTCACAAACTTTAATTTCATGCAATTTCAACCTTGTCAAACTTAATCATCAGACCCAAAGTTTAGCATCATTTTCAGCCTAGTCCTTAGTTTCTGATTTGTGCACTTGAATCCTTAGTTGACCATCAAACATTTAATTTTCTTCAATTTGGCCCCTGATTTGATCAATTTCAGCCCATACATCACTTGGCTTTTTTAGTTTGATAATTGGTTTTGGATTTCTTCAATCAACTCCCTAATTGCCCGTCAAACTTCAATATTTATATAATTAATCCCTTGATTTGACCAAATTAACTCTTTAAAATTGCAAATCGACCTCCAGACTTTAATTTCTTCCAATTAAAGTCTGAATTGACTTCAAATATTAATTTTTCTTGTAACCAAGTCCTCAATAAAAATAATTAAGCCTTTCAAAATTTTCATTGAGTCCTTACCTATCCAAATTTGTAATTTTTTTACCCTAAATAAAAATATTTTCACCAAATGAGTCTTTTATCAATCAAAATTGGGTTCATGTATATCCTCTTGTATTTTTGGATTTTATTTTTCTATTTCTTTTCTTGATTTTTTCTGTAGGATAAAAAATAGGTAACAACAAATGCTTTCTCTTTACAATGCTTACAAAGCAAAATCTTATCAAGGTTTTGCATAGTGAGTTTGTAAAGAAAAAGTGTATATCTGACTTACCATGTGATCCGCCCATCCAAAAAATTTGCTTTTTTTAAGAAAATGATCTCATTATCGCGAGTGACCTATCCTTCAAGTTTTGGTTTATTCTTATAGGCGATCTATCTTTTTCAAATTCCCAAAAAAAATTCAAAACACATCTATATTGCCCTAAAATTGGTCTATTTTCATAGGGGAACTGTTCATTTTTAAATTTAAAAATTGACATATTTTCACAGGCGACCTGCCCTTTTCAAATTCCAAAAAGAATTTCAATAAGCGTCTATGCTTCCCTAAAATTGATCAATTTTCACAGGGCTACCTATCAATTTTAAAATTCAAAAGTGTTGGTCTATTTTCACGGGTGGCTTACCATTTTTAAATTCCAAAAATAATTTTAGCAAGCATTCATTTTTTAGCAAACATTCATTCTTCTCTAAAATTGGTCTATTTTTATGGGCGACCTACCCATTTTAATTTTTTAAAAAAACAAATTAGTCTATTTTCATAGGCGACCTATCCTTTTCAAATTCCAAATACTAGGATCTACATTGGATTATTCCAAAACTTTTCTAAAATAAAATTTCAAAAAGAAATACCCTTCAAGGGTAAACTTTTAAAAGGAGTGTCTTGTCTTACGATCTTAGTTATCCATACCCTATGGGTTGGATCTCTTTGCTATTTCTCGGCTTTCATTCACCCAGAGGTGGAACTGAGACTTGTAGAGGTGTATTTTCTTTTGTCTATATTAATAAGTTGATGAAGTGTTGGTTGTGCGTGAGTGTTTATAATGACAGGGAGCTTTTACACATCATATTTTAGGGGTGTCTTGATTCTCTATCATTAATGATGAGTATAAATATCATTAAACTAGAAGGATAATTAATAATAGTCTTTTGAAAGGTTTCCCATAAACGACACCAATTAATGATGTCTTAAAATCTAGTATGTTCAATGAATAGGTTATTTGGTATTTGGATAGTGGTTAATTAAATATTCATGTCCTTAATTTTCTTATCAAGCCCTCTTACTACAAGCAAAAATAGTCCTTATCAATAAGATTTAAAAGATCATCCGATGATAAAGTCGGTAAATTTAAATGGAAAAGGTAATAAATAAAAGAAATAACATTAAATTTTAAAAACAATAGTGTTTATTCTTTTTTTTTTTGTGATTAATGCTCTTTAAATATATGAATTTTTAGAGTAAAAAAAGTTGTGAACTTTTTACCTAGATGGTTCAGATGATATTTATAACTTATGAATCTTGTTGTTTTCAGAAAAAAAAAATATTAAAACTATTTAGTTTCTGATAGCATTAATAAAAAATACTATTAGAATTGAATATATATCACCTTAAAAATAATTTGAACACCGTAAAAATATTTTTTTAGAAGCACTCTTAGTAATGAAATTCAAAACTATACCTTTAACTTGGACTGACATCACCTTTAGTGTAGATCTTTAATATTATTAGAATTGCCTGTAGATTTTATTCTTGTATTTAATAAGTGTAAAATGTTGATATTGTTACGGTAATATATTAACCTACCCTAGTAATTAGTAAGTATTATTGGCATTATCTCCATCATAAAAGCACTCATCATTTCAATGGAGGTAAGCAAAACCTCTGGCTGTCGCCTGTCACCAAAAGAAGAGTGGAAATTTAAAATATTTTTTTAGGTATTTTCGTTTGATAAGGTCAGTCGTGTTTCACATTTTCAACACATAGGCACTGTGGTGAATGATGAACAGTAACTCTGGAAATAATTAAAAATTGTATCACCATCCATATTGGATTCCCTTCTGTTCCAAGCTCCTAGTGTGCTTTTTTCGGTTTTGCCACCCCACTGACCATGAAATCACCCCCTCATCTGTATTTTATTACGCAAATATTTTTATTTTTTTCAATAATAGGGCGAAAGAAATTTGATAATCACTTTCCTACCCTTATATTTTGTTATAAATGGCAGAGATCAGCCAGGGACGGAGAAGGCTAGCTACCATACAAAGTACGAGTATCAAGATCAAGGTGTAGAATACTAGAAATGAAGTCTTTCTTGGCTGTTCTTGTTCTCGTCTCTTTTCTCTCGGTAAGCATTTCATAACCATGTGAAACCCTCAGATTCCAGACAAGTCATGCTATTTCTTCTTTCTTTCTGATACCCTCAATTTGATTTTTACAAAAGATCCTTCTAATTCTTTTGTTTTTTCCCTCTTGGGTTCATGAATCGGTCCGCTCTAGCTAATATATATCTAGTTAAAGAAGATCTAGAGTTGTTGATTGGGTTGTTGTTGCTTGTTTTGTTTTCCATCTAGTTTACGCCCTAGCTAACATACTCTTCACCTGTTTGGACTTAGTTTGTTGAGCTCAGGGATGCAAGAAAGGAGCCGAGGGAATATTACTGGAAGAGCATGACGAAGGATCAACCTATGCCGGAAGCAATCAAGGACCTTTTCGTTCAAGATCCTGCCGGTGCTGGCAAACTGAACCATTTTGTCAAGGATTTCGATACAAGGCACAGCGCCATCATATATCACAGTCATGACGGGAAGGACGAGCTGAAAGAAACGAAACCTACGAATGCTCGGGATGACGAGGAAGACAAGGCATATGCGCCATGAGGAGAGAAAACTTGTGATCAAGACTTGTCACTTGTGTTTGTAGAGCATCAAGGAGTGCTGTGCTTTTAACTGGTTAATTAGTGTGTACAAGTGTGGCTATGTTATTAAATTAAAGATGTGCTCATAAAATTAGGCGCAAGTCGGTAGCTATATGAAGGGGGTTCAGAAACCTTAACTTCAATAAAAAGAGACGATCATATCTCTTAAGAAATGATCAATTAAATACATTTTTGTCAAGAATGTTGTCAGGTCAGTAACTAAAAGTTAAAAGCTGTGTTCTTGATTGCTCGGATCTAAAAATCCTCTTCTTTTTTTTCTATCAGAAATCTTTAGCCATGCGAGTGGTTGATTTTTTCTCTTACAGTGGATAAAGAAGCAGCAAATCCTAGCATCTGCAGAAAATAGCACCAGAAACATCAGCTTGCCAGAAATTGATGTTCGCTAAAATCTTCAGGTCCCTCGCCATGCACGGTCACCATAGCTTACGGGCTTCTTGTTGATTCCCAAAATATGTTCTGGGTTTAGAAATTAAGGCCCGGAAATAAATTTCTTTTTAGAAAATGATTTTTTATAAATTTTAAAAAAATAAATCATTTTATAATGTTTGATAGTATCATAAAAAATAAGTTAGAAAATATTTTTTAGTGTTTGACTATATCATGAAAAATATACTGGAAAATAACTTATTAATGTTTTATTTTTTTTCAAGTTTATTAAAATAACAATGAACAAATCTTACAAATTAAAAATTTGAATGCGAATGAAATTGAAAAAAAAAATCTAATTTCATAAATTATCTCAAATAAAATAAATAATAATCAAAATAACGAAGATCAAATCTAATAGATAAAAAAGTTGAAAAATGATGAAATTAAAAAAATTACAATTTCATAAATTATTTCAAATAAAAAAAATAACATAAAAAAAATAAGAACCAAAACTAATAGATAAAAAATTTCAATTAAAAAATAATTAGAGAAAAACAAATAATAATCATAAAAATAAGAACCAAAGTTGATATAAAAATCAAATTAAGTCAAATTCTAATGTATGAAATTAAAGAAAAAAATTAAAACAAAATATATCATAATCAAAAGTTTAAAAATCAAATTTGATATAATCAGTAAATAACATATCATTTCTAATTTTTTTCACAACTTCTAGAAAGTGTTTTCCGTTCAAAATAAAAGAAAAACACTTTCCTATAAACCAAATCAAATTTTTTTTAACTGGAAAGTATTTTTTGTTAATCAATTTTTTTTAATAACAAAAAAATATAAAAAAAATTAAATTTTTTTTTTAAAATTACTTTTCATAAAAATAATCAAGGTACAAGAGCATATCTTTAGCCCTGATCATGTACTATCACCAAAATTTTAGGGTTTTTAGAGAATAAAAGTAATAGCAATCTGAAGAGGAGTTTTAGTATATCGGCTAGAAGAATGTAGAGATTGGGATCAGGGATTTCTCTTCAAAGGTTTTAGATTCAGCCTTAAAGGTATGAGGTGGAGATTCGTGTTTTTATTAAATAATAGAAAGTATCATGAATTTATTTTTAAAAAAAAAAAAACTAGGAAGATTTTGTTTAGCAAGCAAGGCTGAGCTTGATTAAATATTATTACTTGTAGGCCACTATGATTTGAAAACAATCCACAAATATTCATAAAAGCACAAGCTAATATTTGATTCGATAAAAATACATTGTATTTCAAAAACCATAATATGTAATGAATAGACCTTTTTTTTAATATATATTAAATATATTGTCTTAAAATATTTAATTCAACATGCCAAATAAAAAAAATATTTTTTAAGTAAAAATAAAAATAAATACATGTCAATAATAATATATAAATTAAGAAAATGGTGTTTCAATGTAGCAATTGCAACATTGTCATATTTTTCTGTTATGTTAAAAATAAAATTAAAATATTATCTGTTTTTATTAAAACATATGTTTTTCATTATATTTATTATATATAAATATCAACTATATATAAGTATTAATTTTTTGATTCACGGTTATATTTTTTACTTGTTATCAAAAAACATGTTAATAATACCTACATATTAATTCATTTGCGTTAAAAATAAAATTATTCGATCTACAGTTAGGCGAGTCAAATAGACGAATGAACATTTTTTTTGTATTTATTATCACAAATGATTCTTAATTTATTTAATTAAATTTATGTATATAATTTCTGATTTATAATTATAATTTTTTGTTATAAAAAATATTTTTGAAAAGCTTTCACATTTTTTTTTTACCATAAAAAATATCAAAGCAACGGCAAATCATGGGTCAATAACTAGTTCAACTCTATATCCAACTTACAAGGATATTAACAAAAAAACCATCCTGAAAAACATATTAATTAATCATGT
>Ga0307510_10003764_pt1 | contig 17733 bp, 16 predicted proteins | sample 12_EM_MG_FD_207224 | JGI IMG/M metagenome (GOLD analysis project Ga0307510, IMG submission 207224) | Populus trichocarpa ectomycorrhiza microbial communities from riparian zone in the Pacific Northwest, United States - 12_EM | ecosystem: Host-associated > Plants > Roots > Unclassified | place...
CGGTCAGCGCCGAATAGGTGACGACCGGCGGGTTCCAGTGTTCCGAACGCGGCGAGAGGATATGCAGCGCGCCGCGATAGTCGGCGGCGGCGATGTTGGCGCGCGTGATGTTGTCGCCGTCGGCCTTGTTGATCGCGATCATGTCGGCGAGTTCGACCAGGCCCTTCTTGATGCCCTGCAATTCGTCACCGGCGCCGGGCAGCATCAAAGCCAGGAAGAAATCGGTCATGTCGCAGACGGCAGTCTCGGACTGGCCGATGCCGACGGTCTCCACCAGCACCACGTCGAAGCCCGCGGCCTCGCACAGCAGCATCGCCTCGCGGGTTTTGGCGGCAACCCCGCCGAGCGTGCCTGATGATGGCGAGGGCCGGATGAATGCGGCTTCCGAATTCGCCAGCCGCGCCATCCGCGTCTTGTCGCCGAGGATCGAGCCGCCGGTGCGGGCCGAGGAGGGATCCACCGCCAGCACCGCGACCTTGTGCCCGCGCTCGATCAGGAACATGCCGAGTTCGTCGATGGTGGTGGATTTGCCGACCCCGGGCGAGCCGGTGATGCCGACGCGGATCGCCTTGCCGGTGTCTGATAACAGCGCCTGCACCAGATCGCGCGCGGCCGCCTGATGGTCGCCGCGCCGGCTCTCGATCAGCGTGATCGCGCGCGCCAGCGCCGCGCGGTGGCCGGCGCGGAGTTCTTTGGCGAGTTTCCCGACATCGGGGGAGGGATTCTTCGGCAGGGTCATGGCTTGGTTTACAACGCCCGCGTCAGGCAGGCGAGGGGGCCCGCGCAGTCCGTCAGCGCGCCGACGCAGCCGCGGGGGCCTCGCCCTTGAGCTTCCGCCACACCCAGACCAGCATCGGCCAGACCAGCGCGCCGATCGCCATGGCGGCGAGGATCGCGGCGATCGGCCGTTCGAAGAACGGCAATATGCTGCCATCGGATTTGATCAGCGAGGTGACGAACGCCTGTTCCACCATGGTGCCCATCACGATCCCAAGCACCATGGCGGCGACCGGATAGCCGTTTTCCTCCATGACGTAGCCGATGATCCCGAAGGTCGCGACAGTCACGACGCCGAACATGTTGTTGCCGATCGCAAAGGACCCGACTGCGCAGCACAGCATGATGACCGGCATCACCGAGGAACGCGGCGCGCGCAGCACATAGCTCGCCAGCCGGATCATGACGATGCCGAACGGGATCATGATGATGTTGGCGATGATGAACATCAGGTAGATCGCATACATGCTCGACGCTTTTTCGGTGAACAGCGTCGGTCCGGGGTTGAGCCCCTTCATGTAGAGCACGCCGATGGCAATCGCCGCGATGGTGTCGCCGGGAATGCCGAACAGCAGCGATGGCACCCAGCCCGAGGCGATGCTGGCGTTGTTGCTGGCGCCGGCCTCGACCAGGCCCTCGACGTGGCCGGTGCCGAATTTTTCCGGCTCCTTCGAAAAACGCTTTGACATGGCGTAGCTGACCCAGGCGGCCATGTCGGCGCCGGCGCCCGGCAGCACGCCGATGATGATGCCGATGATGTTTCCGCGCGTCATCTGCCAGTGATATTTCTTGGTCAGCCTCCACTGGCCCGCCATGATGCTTCCGAACTTGCGCCGCGGGATCGGCGGCGGCTCCGGCGTCAGCATCGCGCGCATCACCTGCGCCACGGCGAAGACGCCGACCAGCGCCGGGATCGGCTCGATGCCGCCGAACAGGTCGGTCAAGCCGAACGTGAAGCGCGGCACGCCGCCGGGGTTTTCGATGCCGATGCAGGAGACCAAGAGGCCGATGAACATGCCGGCGATCGCCTTTACCGGCGAGGAGCGCGCGACCAGCGTGGCGCACATCAGCCCGAGGAACGCCAGCCAGAAATACTCGAAGGTCGAGAACGACAGCGCGATCTCGGCGAGCGGTGGCGCCAGGATCATCAGCGAGAGCGTGCCCGCGATGCCGCCGACGGCAGAGAACCAGACGCCGGCCCCGAGCGCCAGTTCAGCCTCGCCCTTGCGCGTCATGGCGTAGGCTTCGTCCGCATAGGCCGCGGAGGCGGGGGTGCCGGGAATGCGCAGCAAGGCGCCTGGAATGTCGCCGGAGAAGATCGCCATCGAGGATGCCGCCACGATGGTGGCGATGGCCGCGATCGGCGACAGATAGAAGGTGACGGGGACCAGCAGCGCGGTTGCCATCGTCGCCGACAGGCCCGGAAGCGAGCCGATGACGAGGCCATAGATCGAGGCCGCGAACATCGCGATGATGACTTCCCAGGTGGAAATAAGCGCGAACGCTTCAATCAGGGTTTTAAGCATCGATCACCAGGGCATCGGCAGCAGCCCGGCCGGCAAGGGCACGCGCAGCAACTTTGAGAAAATCAGATGAATACCGATCGGCGCCAGCACGGCGAGCGGCAGCGAAAGCTTCCAGCGGGCGCCGAGCGCGGTCGACGTCACGAACACGATCAGCGCTGCCGTGATGATGAAGCCAAGCCGGTCCGCCACCACCACGTAGAACAGCAGCAATGCCGGCGGCAGCAGCGCGCGCAGGCCGTAAAGCTTTCCGGCCGGCGGCGTCGGCTGGCCGCCCTCGACCGGAATCAGCTCTTCTTCCTCTTCGAAGGAATGGCCGATCCCGAACGCGATCGCGAGGCCGCACAGCGCAAGGCCCGTCCCGATCACCAGCGGGAAGACGTTGGGCCCGACCGGCTGGCCGGGCACCGGCGGCAACTGCCAGCCGCCATAGGCGGCAGCCGCGCCGAGGCCAACGAGAAACAACCCCGTGACGCGATCGGGAAGACGCATGGACTAGCTCCGCGGGTTCGGACGATGTCAGCCGATGATCAGGCCTTCGACAGGCCGGCGGCCTTCATCGCCACGCCCATCTGGGCGTCGCCCTTGTCCATGAAGGTCTCGAATTGGGCCGCGTCGCCCCACACCGTTCCGAAGCCGCGATTGCTCATGAACTCCTTGAACTCCTTGGAGTCGTAAACCTTCTTTAGCGCGGCCGTCATCTTGTTTGCGACATCGGCAGGCAGGCCCTTGGGGCCGGCAATGCCGCGCCACGCGCCGGTCGAATAATCGATGCCCATCGCCTCCTTCAGCGTCGGCACGTCGGGGAAGGCTGGATTGCGTTTCTCGGACATCAGCGCAAGGCTGCGCGCCTTGCCGGCCTCGATGATCGCGCGCGCCTCCGGCACCGAGCAGGTGGTAAGGTCGAGGCCGCCGGCCGCGAGGTCCTGCATCGCGGGCGCGGCGCCATTCGACGGCACCCAGGCGACATGATTTGGCGCAAGTCCCATCGCCTGCATCCAGCCGACCAGCGCCAAGTGCCAGATGCCGCCTTGGCCGGTGCCGGAGGCTTTGAACTTGCCGGCAGGCGCGGCCTTGATGGCGTCGGCGAGTTCTTTCACCGTCTTGTAGGGGGATGAGGAACTGACCTGGATGCCGGGCGGATCCTCGTTCATCAGCGCCAGCGGCGTGTAGCTCTTTGGCGCCAGTTCGGTGAGCCCCTGCCAATGCATCATCGAGATTTCCACCGTCAGCATGCCGATGGTGTAGCCGTCGGGCGTCGCGGTCGCGATCGCGGAATGGCCGACCACGCCGGAGCCGCCGGTGCGGTTCACGACGTTGAACGGCTGGCCGAGATCCTTCTCCAGGAGCGCCGCGACGATGCGCGCAGTCGCGTCCGTGCCGCCGCCGGCGCCCCACGGCACGATCACGGTCACCGGACGCGCCGGATAAGCCTGCGCCAAAGCCGGTTTCAGGCCCAAACCCGCGACGGCAGCGGCGGCAGCCGATGAGGCCGCAAAGGCGCGGCGCGTGATCTTCCTGGACATGATGGTCCTCCCCTGCGGCGCCCGTGAATCCAGGCGCTCTTGTGATGTCCGCATTCTAGGCGGCTTTGCGCCGCGGTCGCAAGCCGTTGGCCGATCATACGGTTTCATCGCAGGTGGACATCTCGCCACATCCGGAAATCGGGTGGCGGCGAGCGGACTACCCGAAATAGGTATCCATATGCGGCTCGGTCATCGCGCCGCGATCGATTGCGGAGACAGCCATGACGACCGCCTATTACAGCACCGTGCTGAACCATCCCCTGGAATCCGTGTGGACTCTGATCCGCGATTTCAACAACTACCCGGCCTATATCGAAGGGGTCAGCGAAAGCGTGATCGAGGACGACAAGCGCGGCGATGAAGTCGGCGCGGTCAGGCGCTTCTGCTACCTCGGCAACTGGGTCAGGCAGCGGCTCGCGGGTCATTCCGACGACGCGCACGCGCTGACCTATGCGGGTATCGAGCCGCTGCCGTTTCCGGCGGGGCTTGTTCCGGATGCGCCCGCGCCGACGCACTACGAGGGGACGATGCACCTGCTGCCGGTCGTCGAGGGCAACCGGACTTTTATCGAATGGAAGGTGCAACTCGACACCGCGCCGGAGGATGCCGATCGCTGGCAGGCGCTGTTCCAGTCATGGATTCCGGACTGGACGCATTCCCTCGAACGGGCGCTGGCCCGCCTTCGCGCGTGAAGCTACGAGCGTCACCCAAAATTGGCGATAGCTCCGACCTTATTTCGGAAGGCATTCCACATTAAAGGCAATGATGATCTGAGCCGGGTCAGCCTTACCTAAGCTCTTCAAGTCTTCTAAACCACTTTTTAGCTTGGCTCCCGCCTCCTTTAAGCTGCCCTCAAGTGTCGACTTGGCCGCCTTGCATCGCTCTTCATTCGAGAACTCCTGAAACACCACGGTTGGGAGGAGCCTCCATTCCGCCCTGTCGTTTGTGGCGGCTGGACTGACTGAGTAGGAGAAGGCGTACATCAGGATCCACATCGGCATGCTCCACTTGTGGTGCGACGGCAGCGACGCCGTGCGCCCTAACGCCATCATCGAATGGGATGGCCACGCCTCGCTTGCTTCGGTGGCTTCAGCGTCGTCGTAATGACCGTCCACGCCTCATCAGCAAGCCATGATCTAGATCAACGCAGTCACTCGACTGCTGTCCCGGCAATTTAGCCGCTGGCACCCCGACGAGGCTGCTCCGTTAGAGGGGGCTGGGGGGAACGAAGCAGCCTCATCGAAGGCTCGCGCTGTCCTATGCCAGGAGCGAACTCCCCAGCACAGTGCCCGGCATGAGATCAAAGATTTCCACGGGGCACTATTGTCCCCACGGACACTCAATTGGTACCGAACAGCAGTTCACATGCTGTCTTGCGCGGGCATCGCGCGAGCCTTTTCGGGGCGATACGGCCGCCGATTCTCGCTTTTGCGCCGCAATAATTCCTTAATTCAGGCAGCCAATACGCTCGCGCTTGGGGGTCAGAGGATGGGGAGACATCATCATGACTGACAGCGAATGGTGGAAGGAGCGCAGAAATCAGGTGGCGCGCTATCGAGCGATGGAGCAGGAGACCACAGATCCACTCGCGGCACGTTTGCTACACGATATCGTTTTGGATTTAGAAGCAGAGTTGGAAGGATTGCGGCAAAGCGTTGGTCTTGACGCTGCTGCGTGAGCATCGATGCATCCTGGATCAGGATGTTCTACCCGGGGGCACTTGCGGCCTTCATTGCGAGACGACCGCACGGTGCCCCCTGGCGACCGCCCATCGCAGGACCCACTCGCTCGAAAGAGTGCTAGGCCGGCGCGCGTACGTGTGGTGCAGACGTCATTGCGGCCGGTCTTCGTCGCCCTTCGGTCGTGCGCCGCCGAAAATCCTGACTCCTTCCGGCGTCAGATACGGCTTCAACGTCTCCCAGGGTACGAAGGCGACATACTCGCCTTCGGCATAGGGGCCGACCGCGTAGGGCGGATAATGGAAGGTCAGGCCGGAGCTTTTGCCCGAGACAGTCGATGGCGTCAGCGTCACCGCGCCGATCTTCAAAAGCTTTGGCTCGATGCCCTTGAACCATTCTGATGTCGCGGTGTCGCCGGCGTCTCGCTTCTTCTTCTCAGCCGTGAGCGAAGCGAGCACGGCTTTGACCATCGCCTTCATGGTCGGGCCGTTGTCGGCGGTCTCGGTGAAGAAGGGCCGGATCGAGATGCGCTTGTTGGCCTCCGAATCCCACAGGATCGTGTTGACGTCGGAATTCGGATGCGCGGCCTTGGTGTCCATGTAGTCGCCGCGGACGATGCTCACATAGTGGCCATCGGCGCGCGAGCGGAAATTGTAGCGTCGCTCAAAGGTCCAGCCGCCGTCGCGAAACAGTTGCGGGTCCTGCTTGCGCTCGCCTTCCGCTTCCGCCGCGTTCTTCTCCATCCACTTCCTGCCCTCGGCGAGACAGTCGGCAGCGAGCGCCTGATCGGCCTTGACCGTGTCGTCGAGATAGATGCGCGCCTCGAACGACTTGTTCTTGATGGTGGCATCGGGGCGGGGCTCGCCGGCGAGGAGCGGAGACACAAGACAGGCCATCGCGCCCACAAGACACAGTCGGCGGGTGAGCGTTGGCAGCGCGGCGGGATGCACGGGAAATCCTCTGGCTGGGGTTGGCGGAGAACTACTCCGCCGCCTCGCTGTGGCCGAGCCGGGCGTTGAGCTTGTGGATCAGTTCTTCGGCGGCGTCCGAGATTACGGTGCCGGGCGGGAAGATCGCTTCGGCGCCGGCCTTGTAGAGAGCGTCGTAATCCTGCGGCGGCACCACACCGCCGATGATGATCATGATGTCCTCGCGGCCGTGCTTTTTCAGCGCGGCCTTGAGTTCGGGTACCGCCGTGAGGTGAGCGGCCGCCAGCGAGGAGACGCCAAGGATATGCACGTCGTTCTCCACGGCCTGCCGCGCTGCCTCGTCGGCGGTGGCGAACAGCGGCCCGATATCGACGTCGAAGCCGACATCGGCAAAGGCCGATGCGATCACCTTCTGTCCGCGGTCATGGCCGTCCTGGCCGATCTTGGCGACGAGGATGCGGGGGCGGCGGCCCTCGGCAGTCTCGAACGCATCGATCAGTTCCTGCACCTTCTCGACCCGGTTGGACATGGCGGACGCCTCTCGCTTGTAGACGCCGGTGATGGATTTGATTTCGGCGCGGTGACGCCCGAATACTTTTTCCATCGCGTCCGAAATTTCGCCGACGGTGGCTTTGGCGCGCGCCGCGTCGATGGCGAGCGCCAGCAGATTGCCGTTGCCTTCGCCGGCGCTACGCGTCAGCGCGGCCAGCGCCTGGTCGACTTCCTTCTGGTCGCGCTCGGAGCGCAGCCGCTTCAACTTGTCGATCTGCAGCCGCCGCACCGTGGAATTTTCCACCTTGAGCACGTCGATCGCGGCTTCATTGACCGGCTTGAACTTGTTGACGCCGATCACCGCCTGCCGCCCGGCGTCGATCCGGGCCTGCGTCTTGGCGGAAGCTTCTTCGATCCGCAGTTTGGGCACGCCGGCCTCGATCGCCTTGGCCATGCCGCCGAGCGCTTCGACTTCCTGAATATGGCCCCAGGCCTTCGCCGCGAGATCGCGCGTCAGCCGTTCGACGTAATAGGAGCCGCCCCAGGGATCGATGATGCGATTGGTGCCGCTTTCCTGCTGCAGGAACAATTGCGTGTTGCGGGCGATGCGGGCTGAGAAATCCGTCGGCAGCGCCAGCGCCTCGTCGAGCGCGTTGGTGTGCAGCGACTGGGTGTGACCCTGCGTCGCCGCCATCGCCTCGATCGTGGTGCGCATGACGTTGTTGAAGACATCCTGCGCGGTCAGCGACCAGCCGGAAGTTTGGCAATGCGTGCGCAGCGACAGCGAGCGCGGGTCCTTCGGATTGAACTGGGTCAGCAACTTGGCCCACAGCAGCCGCGCGGCGCGCATCTTGGCGACTTCCATGAAGAAGTTCATGCCGATCGCCCAGAAGAACGACAGCCGCGGTGCGAAGCGGTCGACGTCGAGGCCGGCCGCCAAGCCGGCACGCAGATATTCGACGCCGTCGGCCAGCGTATAGGCGAGTTCGAGATCCTGCGTCGCGCCGGCCTCCTGCATGTGATAGCCGGAGATCGAGATCGAATTGTATTTCGGCATTTTTTGCGAAGTGTAGGCAAAGATGTCCGAGATGATCCGCATCGAGGGTGTCGGCGGATAGATATAGGTGTTGCGCACCATGAACTCTTTCAGAATATCGTTCTGAATGGTGCCCGACAGTTTCTCCGGCGGAACGCCCTGTTCCTCGGCGGCGGCGACGAATAGCGCGAGGATCGGCAGCACCGCGCCGTTCATGGTCATCGACACGCTCATCTGGTCGAGCGGAATGCCGGCAAACAGCGTGCGCATGTCGTAGATGGAATCGATCGCCACCCCGGCCATGCCGACGTCGCCGGACACGCGCGGATGATCGGAATCATAGCCGCGGTGGGTGGCGAGGTCGAACGCGACCGACAGGCCCTTCTGTCCGGCGGCGAGGTTACGCCGGTAGAACGCGTTGGAATCTTCCGCCGTCGAGAACCCGGCATACTGCCGGATGGTCCAGGGCTGGTTGACATACATGGTCGGGTAGGGGCCGCGCAGATAGGGCGCGACGCCGGGCCACGTCTCGAGGAAGTCGATGCCTTCGAGGTCAGCCTCGCTGTAGCCGGGCTTGACCGGAATACCTTCGGGCGTCAGCCACGGCTCGGCGCTGCCGGCGGGCTGCGCGGGCGCGGTGGCTTCAAAGGGTATATCTGCGAAGTTCGGTATGCGGCTCATGGGACCCATTATAGCATATGTGAACGTTGGGGGGCGCCATCCCTAATCGTGATCCGGATGCTGGTGGCTGCTGATGGTCGCCAGCTTCTCCGGCCCGTAATTCTGCATGGTGGTCTGGCTCGGCAGGTTGGCGATGCCGACCACCCAGCCGAGCCGGGATTCGGTTCCATATTGCCGCGTTGGCACCACCCGGTCGGGGCGGTCGAACGTGCCGGTCATGATCTCGATCCGGGGCCCGCCGATGCGGCGAAAGCTCAACGGCGTGCCGCAGGCGGCGCAGAAATCGCGCTCGGCGATGGACGAGGATTGGAAGGCGGCGGGCTTGCCGCGGGTCCAGCTGAAGTCTTCGTGCTCGATGTCGGCGAAGGAGGCAAAGGGCGCTCCCGAGGCCTTCTGGCACATCCGGCAATGGCAGATGCTGATCTTGGCGGGTGGCTTCGATACCGCAAAGCGGATGGCGCCGCACTGGCAGCCGCCGGTCAGGACCGTCTTGTGGTTGTTTTCCGTCATGCTTGCTCCATCCGCCGCCAGGCTTCCCGCAGCATCGCCAACGCATCGCCGCCGGCAAAGATGAAATCGCCGATGCCGGCCTCACGCAGCGCGACCTCCTGTTCGCCGGGCCGCCCTGCCAGATAGATATGCTTGGCGCCGGCCGCTTGAAGGGCTTTTGCAGCGGCTACCGCGTGTTCCGCATAGGCCTTGTCGGATGAGCATAGACATGCGGTCGCAGCACCCGATGCCTTGAACGCGGTGGCCAGCGCCGCCGGGTCGGCAAAGCCTTGGGTGTCGATCGCTTCGATGCCGCCGGTTTCGAAAAAGCTCTTGGCGAAGGTGGCGCGCGCGGTGAAGTCGGCCGCCGTGCCGAGATTGGCGAGGAAGATTTTTGGCCGCGCGCCTGACGTCTTGAGCTTTTCGTCCGACTTGTCGCGCAGCGCCTCGAACGGCGCGGCCAGCCGCATCGGCGCCAGCGGGTCGAACTTGAATTTCGCCTCGCCATAGGATGGCAGCACGATCGGCTTTGCGTCGAGCACCGCGATCTCAGCCTCGTGGAGGTTCGGGAATTCGCTCGCGCCGGTCAGCACGTCCTTGCGTTTGGCAATATTGGCCTCGCGCGCGGCTCGTGTCGTGGCCACCTTGCGCTGGATCAGGTTCTGCTCGAGCGCGGCGAAGATGCCGCCGGCCGTTTCGATCTCCTGAAACACCGACCATGCGGATTCGCAAAGCTGTTTTGTCAATGTTTCGATGCCGCCGGAGCCAGCCGCAGGATCGCTGACCTTGGCGAGATTGGATTCTTCCAGCAGCACCAGTTGCGTGTTGCGCGCGGCACGCCGCGCGAACGCATCGGGCAATCCCAAGGCCAGCGTGTGCGGCAAGACGGTGATGGTATTGGCGCCGCCGAGACCGGCGGAGAAGGTCGCCATCGTCGCGCGCAGCATGTTCACGTAGGCGTCGCGCTGCGTCAGCATGCGCCAGGCGGTATCGGCCGCGATGAACAGCGGCTTGGGCGTCAGCCCGCAGGCCTGCTCGATCCGCCCCCACAGCAGCCGCAGCGCCCGGAATTTTGCGAGTGTCAGGAACTGGTCCGCGTCCGCGCTGAGCCGCGCATAGACCATGCCTTGCGCATCTTCGAGCGCAACGCCTGCCTGCTCGATCGCGCGCAGATAAGCGACGCCGGCGGCCAGCACGAATGCCAGTTCCTGGACTTCGGATCCGCCGGCATCATGGATCACCCGTCCATCGGCTGCGGCGAGCGGACCCTTAAAGCCCATCGCGGCGAGGCCTTTGATCGCACCCGTGACGGCGGGCACGATCTCCTCCCAGCTGTAGGGGCTGGATCCCCACGCCGCGCAGGACCCAAGCGGGTCGAGCCCGAAGCGGATATCGCAGGCGGCGGGGTCGATACCTCTGCGCTTGATATATTCCGCCATGTGAATGGCGGCCATGCGCGACTGCGGGCCGATCTGAAGCTCGATGCCGATCCCGGCGTCGAGATAAATAGCGTCGAGAACCTGCGCGACCGCCTCCGCCGAAGGATCCAGTCCGAAACCATGGGCGCCATTGGCGCCGGCGAATACGAGTGTCAGCCCCGTCGCGCCGTTCTCCAGATCGTGCAGCGCCTGCGCATTGGCCGTCTTTGCGTCGGGATAATCGATCCGCTGCATGACCTGCCAGGGCGCAGCCGCGGCGCGGCCGGCGACCGGCGTAGCGCCTTTCGCGCGGCGATAGATCGGATCGATCTTCAACCCGTCGGACGTCCTGCTGACCAGTTTCTCGAACGGCGCGCCCTTCAGCACCCCGTCGACCAGCTTGCGCCAGTCCTCGTAGGTCGCTTGCGGAAATTCCGCGGCCAATGTCAGCTCGTCAGTCTTGGTCATCCGGCCCATTAATCCCTGGTCGTCCCTTGATTTGGCCGGAAATTGCCACGGGGCGGCCGCCAAGCCAAACGGTTGTTTTGGGTCTTTATCGGTCAATCCAGGTCGGGCAGCCGCTGGATACCCTCGGTCGAAAGCTGGGCCAGCGCGTCGGCGACACGGCGTCCCGCAATGACACGGTCGGGCGCGATCTCGGCCAGCGGCACCAGCACGAAGGCGCGCTCGAAAGCCCGCGGATGCGGCAGCGTCAGTTCCGGCTTGTCGAGCCTGACGTCGTCATAGGCGATCAGATCGAGGTCGAGGCTGCGCGGCCCCCAGCGTGTCTCATGGGCGCGGTCGCGGCCGAATTTTTTCTCGATCTTGTGCAGCGTGAACAGCAACGCATGCGGATCGAGACTGGTTTCGATCTCGATGCAGGCGTTGATAAACGGCGCCTGATCTTCCTTGCCCCAGGGCGGGGTGGCGTAGTCCGAGGAACGCGCGAGCAGGGCGGCCTGCGTCATGCCGCAAATGTTGGCGATGGCTTTCCGGAATGTCGCGCGGACGTCGCCGACATTGCCGCCGAGCGCGATCAGCACGTCCGCCATGTCAGGGCGATTGCCGCTTGCGCACCAGCACCACGCCGACATCTTCGAAGATCGCGGCAATCGGCGCATGTGGCTTGTGCACGGTGACCTTGACCGTGTCGATGCGCGCAAACGCCGCGAATATCGCGTCGGCAACGGCGCCGGCGGCGCGCTCCAGCAGCTTGTAATTGGTGTTCTTGAACGCCGCCGTCGCGGTCGCCACCACACTGGCATAGGACACGGTATCGGACAGGTGATCGGTGCGCGCGGCCTCCGACAGATCAGCGGAAAGTTCGAGATCGATGACAAAACGCTGCCCGACTTCGGTCTCGTGCTCCATCACGCCGTGGCGGGCGTGGATGACGACGCCGGTGATGAAGATCGTATCGCTCATTCCCGTTCCCTGATTGCGGCGGTGACACGCAGTGCCTGTACGGTCTCGGCGACGTCATGTGCCCGGATGATCTGCGCCCCGTTCTGGGCCGCCAGCAGATGCGCGGCAATCGAACCGCCGAGACGCTGATGCGGTTCCGACGGCGTCACCGTGCTGATGAAGCGCTTGCGCGAGGCGCCGACCAACAGTGGAAGTCCGAACGACTGCAACTCGCCGAGCCGCGCCAGTGCGGTCATGCTCTGCTCGGGCGTCTTGCCGAAGCCGATGCCGGGGTCGAGGACAATCTTGTCAGGCGAAATTCCCGCTTTCGCAGCGATGTCGAGCGAATGCGCGAAGAATTCGACGATGTCCTGCATGATGTCGATCGCCGGATCGGCGCTATCGCGGTTATGCATAATGATGACGGGCGCGCCGCGCTCGGCGACCAGCCCGGCCATGCCGGAATCGCGCTGCAGGCCCCAGACGTCGTTGGCAATGACGGCGCCCTGATCGAGCGCCCAGGCGACGACAGCGGATTTCATGCTGTCGATCGACACGGGAACGCCGAGCGCCACCACGTCAGGCAGCACCGGCTGCAGGCGTTGCAATTCCTCGTCCGCCGAGATCGGCTCCGACCCGTAGGGCCGGGTCGATTCCGCGCCGATGTCGATGATGTCAGCGCCTTCGGCAATCATCCGCCGGGCCTGGGCCAGCGCGCGTTCGGGGGCGGCGAAGTGCCCGCCGTCCGAAAATGAATCGGGCGTTACGTTCAATACGCCCATCACCGCGGGATAGGGCCTGGACTTTAGCGCAGACAGCACCGCATGACCGGCCGGACCGGTGGCGGCGGTGGGTCTGGGCTTGGCGGCGATCATGCGGTGGCTTTGCGCGGTCCGCGTCGGGGAGTCAAGGCGTGAGCCTGCCCCGCAGGGCCCGCCCGACCGGCTTCAGTAGCTGATCTTCGGCGCCAGCTTGCGCGCCCGCTCGATCAGTTGCTCGACCGACCTTTCGGAAGGCAGAACCCGGACCAGTTTGCGCTTGGTGTTGACGTCTTTCATGTTCTGGGCCAGGCGCGCCGGATTGCGGTGGGCGAGTTCGCGTACGGTGGTGACGCCGGCCGCACGCACCAGGCCGACCTTGGCCTTGCCCATCCCGGGGATGCGCATGTAGTCGGAAAAATTAGCCCATTCGAGCAGTTGCTGTTCGCTGATACCGGTCTTTGCCGCGAGCGCCTTGCGTCCTTTCACCGTGCGGGCAGCCTCCAGCAGCGCCACGGTCGTGCGAATGCCCAACGATTTCAGTTTCGAGGCAGAGTAGGCGGTCAAGCCTTCGATCTCGGAAAGGGGATAAGTCATGATGCTCGATGAAAAAGGAATGTGCTTGGAGCGAATGTGTTCGCGAATGTGCTTGCTATGCGAACTGGCTGAGGCCCGGCGTCCCTGAAATGATTTCTCCCATTTGATCTGCTCCGATTTTGTCGCGACCGAACCTGAAAAGCTCACGCGCCACGCCCTGAATCTCGTTCATGCCCAGGCCAAGCGCCATCAGCCTGGTGCCGACCGCCATCAAACCTCCGCCCATCAGCCGCGAGAACCCACCATTGCTGCTGGACGCTGCAATCGCAGCTTCGGCACCCGGAATTTGGTCGATCAGGGCCTGAACCTTGTCGGAGGGTCCCTCGTTACGGAGAAAACCCAGAACGATGCCGATGGTTTTTTCAGCGACAGCGCTATCGATGCCGGCCTTGGCGGCCAGCCGTCCTATCAGTTCGTCCATATTTTGCCCCGTCGTCCCCAACCGGTTTAACCGGGTCGCCTACTTCTGCATTGATCTTGAGCGCCTGCGATCTGAAATACAAGCGATCCGCGCCCATCAAGGCGGTTTCGCGTCGCAAGTGTTGCAGCAATGCAAGAGTGAACGCCGGAATCACACCGGCTTGTTGCGCTGCGTTCTCGATTTCTTCGCGGAACAGCAGAATAAAGTATGAGAAACACGAGTGATGAAGTGGGCGAACGCTCACGTTTCCCTCGCGGATGGTTTCAATCCGAAGCCAGGATGCGATATGATTGCCAACCAAACCTGCGCGATGCGCGCGAAGAGGCGATGCAATGGTGACCTCCGATAACAAGACGGCCGATACCGACGAGAAGATTTTTATCGGCAAGGGCGAACAGACGGCATGGCTGACGCTAGCGCTAGCCAATCGGCATGGCCTTGTTACCGGAGCGACCGGAACCGGCAAGACCGTGTCGCTGCAGGTCATGGCGGAGGGTTTTGCCCGCGCCGGTGTTCCCGTGTTCGCGTCCGATATCAAGGGCGACCTTTCCGGTATCTCGGAAGTCGGCGAGGGCAAGGATTTCATCCTCAAGCGCGCCGGAGAGATGGGCCTCAATTTTCAGCCCGACCAGTTCTCGACGGTGTTTTGGGACGTGTTCGGCGAGCAGGGCCATCCGGTTCGCGCCACGGTTACGGAGATGGGGCCGCTATTGCTGTCGCGGATGCTCGATCTGAACGACGTGCAGGAAGGCGTCCTCAACGTCGCATTCCGCGTGGCGGATGAAAACGGCCTGACGCTGATCGACATGAAGGATCTGCGCGCGTTGCTGGACGCGATCGCGCCCGCCGGCGGCAAAAAAGGGCCGGATGCCGAGGAAGATGAACTCGCGGATATCCGAAAGGCCGCGCAGAGCTTTGGCAATGTCAGCAAGGCAACTGTCGGAACCATTCAGCGCCAGCTTCTGGTGCTGGAAAATCAGGGCGGCACGAAATTCTTCGGCGAGCCGGCGCTCACCCTGAAGGATTTCATGAAGACCGACAGCGACGGCCGGGGAATGGTCAACATTCTGGTCGCCGACAAGCTGATGCAGAGCCCCAGGCTCTACGCCACTTTCCTGTTGTGGATGCTGTCGGAGCTGTTTGAAGAACTGCCGGAAGCCGGCGACCTGCCGAAGCCGAAACTGGTGTTCTTTTTCGACGAGGCGCATCTGTTGTTCAACGACGCGCCGAAGGCGCTGATGGACAAGATCGAGCAGGTGGTCCGGCTGATCCGCTCCAAGGGCGTCGGCGTCTATTTCGTCACGCAAAACCCGATCGACGTGCCGGACAAGGTGCTGGCCCAGTTGGGCAACCGCGTGCAGCACGCGTTGCGCGCCTTCACACCGCGCGACCAGAAGGCGGTCAATGCGGCGGCGCAGACCTTCCGGCCCAACCCGAAGCTCGACACCGCCCGCGTCATCATGGAACTCGGCAAGGGTGAAGCGTTGGTGTCGTTCCTCGAAGGCGGCGGCACACCGACCATGGTCGAGCGCGTCATGATCCGGCCGCCGACGGCGCGGATCGGGCCGATCACGCCGGAGGAACGCAAGGCGATCATGAACAACAGCCCGGTCAAGGGGAAGTACGATACCGCGGTCGACGCCGAATCCGCCTATGAGATGCTGCAGAAGCGCGTGGCCGGAACGGCGGCGCCTGCGGGTGGGCAAGATGGTGGCGCGGGCGGCGGCGGAATTCTCGGACAGATCGGTTCGATCGTCGGCACGATCTTCGGCACCAACGTCAAGCGTGGCAAGATGTCGACCGGCCAGGTGATTGCGCGAGACGTCACGCGCTCTGTCACCAACAAGGTCATCGGCGGTGTCGCTGCCGATCTCGGCAAAGCAGTTGGCGGCTCGCTCGGTGGTTCTATCGGGCGCTCGCTGGTGCGCGGCGCGCTCGGCGGCTTGCTGCGGCGGTAAGGCCACGATCTCCCTCTGACTTCCGGAACGAGCGTGTGCTGAGATATCCGTCGCTACGAAGGCCGCTCGATCTGCTGTTCCTGGTCTGCTGCATCGCCTTGACCGCCGATGTTCTCGTCCCGGAGATCTGGGGCAACGGCAAGACCAAGGACTATCCGCTCTGGTTCTGGGCGGGGCAGCAGGTGCTGCAGGTGAAGAATCTCTACCCCGAGAATCCCGCTATCTATTTCGAATTCATCTATCCGCCGCTCTCGGCGGTGCTGCTCGCGATCCCGAGCTGGTTCGGCAAGATCCCGCTTTATCTGTGCCTGTCGTTCCTCAACATCGTCGCGTGGTGGATGACGGCGCAGTTCTCGCACGCGATGGCGGGATCGGGCCGCAAGCCCGGGCCGTGGCTGGAAGCGCTGCCGGGCTTCGTCACCGTCACCTTCGTGTTCGACATGTTCGACCTCGGCCAGCCGAATCTCGTGCTGCTGGCACTGATGCTCTACGGGTTCTGGCTGCTGCGCGATCACCGTGGGTGGATGGCGGGCAGCATGTTCGCGCTCGCCACCGCCATCAAGGTGTTTCCGGTGGCGGTGCTGCCCTATCTGGTGTGGCGAAGACAGTGGGCGGCGGCCGCGAGCATGCTGGTGTTCATCGGGGTGTTTCTGTTCGTGCTGCCGGCACCGTTTCGCGGCTTCCAGCACAATTTCACGGAGCTGAAGACCTGGTACCAGGGCATGGTGGGGACCAGTTCGGAGAAGGGGTTCGGACAGCGCGACGAGCAGAACTGGTCGTGGGTCAACCAGTCGATCATCGCCGTGACGCACCGGCTGACGCGGCCGGTGAACTATAATCAGGATGATCCGTCCAAGCCGGTGCGTACGATGAATGTCGCCAACCTCGATTTCAAGACGGCGAACTGGATCGTGCTGGCGATCTCGCTCGCGATCGGGCTCGGATATGTCGCGGTGATGCCGCCGGCCTCGCGCCGTACGGAACGCTCAGATGCCGAAGAGATCGGCATTCTCTTTTGCCTGATCACCGTCGCCTCGCCTTTGGCCCGCCAATATTACTTTCTGTGGCTGTTCTTTCCGATCACCGTGCTCGCCCATCGCGCCGCCTACGATCCGCGTCCAGCGATCAGGATCGGCACATGGGCGCTGCTCGCCGCGGCGGGCGGCTTGTTGTGCCTCTCGCTTCCGCTGTTTCCGACCGACCTGCAGGCGTATGGCAACAATCTCGCCGCCACCGTCCTGCTGACGGCAGGGCTGGTCTGGCACATATTGCATCCGCCTGCCGCGGATGTTGCCTTGCCTCAGGCCGCGGGCGAGCTACAACTTGGTGCCAATAACAAGGCTCACAGCCAAGGGTAACCCAGGGATAATCCAGCCATGTCCAACGCAAAGATTCAGCCGGTCCTCGATCATATCGACGCCGATTTCGACAACAGCCTCGAGCGGCTGTTTGCGCTGCTGCGCATCAAGTCGATCTCGGCCGACCCGGCCTTCGCCGGCGATTGCAAGGCGGCCGCCGATCATCTTGCGAAAGATATCGCGACGCTCGGCTTCAAGGCCGAGGTGAGGCCAACGGCGGGGCACCCTGCGATCGTTGCCAAGGCCAACGGCAGCAGCGACGGCCGGCCGCATGTTCTGTTCTATGGTCATTACGATGTGCAGCCGGTCGATCCGCTCAATCTGTGGCACCGTCCGCCGTTCGAGCCTGTCGTTACCGACCATGCCGATGGCAGAAAAATCATCGTGGCGCGCGGCGCCGAGGACGACAAGGGGCAGCTGATGACCTTCATCGAGGCCTGCCGGGCCTGGAAGAAGGTGACGGGATCGCTGCCGGTCGATGTCACGATCCTGATCGAAGGCGAAGAAGAAGTTGGCTCGAAGAATTTCGTGCCGTTCATGGAGGCGATCAAGGACGAGTTGAAGGCCGACTTCGTGCTGGTCTGCGACACCGGCATGTGGGACCCGAACACGCCCGCCATCACGACCTCGCTGCGCGGCTTGATGTATGACGAGGTCACCATCAAGGCCGCCAACCGCGACCTGCAT
>Ga0307510_10003765_pt1 | contig 17728 bp, 25 predicted proteins | sample 12_EM_MG_FD_207224 | JGI IMG/M metagenome (GOLD analysis project Ga0307510, IMG submission 207224) | Populus trichocarpa ectomycorrhiza microbial communities from riparian zone in the Pacific Northwest, United States - 12_EM | ecosystem: Host-associated > Plants > Roots > Unclassified | place...
CTGGGCAAGTTGGAGAATGGTATTATATAACGCGGTCGTCCTCCCAATACTGACATGTGCAGCTCCGGTTTGGTTTTCGGGCCAAGAAGACCTCCTAGAAAAACTATGCAAAGCCCAGAACGCAGTGATCCGACACATCTCAGGCACGTTCAGCACCACCCAAACAAACCCGCACCACCAATTAATGGGCATCCTCCCCATCGACCTCCGACTCACCCTTCTTATCAAAAACACGGCCCTCCGCCTGTACCGCCTCCCCTCGAACTCGCGAAACTCAAGGCACGTGGACGAGGTCCTTGCCCCCCGAGAAACGACCTCATCCCTTAATTTCCTGATGGAACGGTGTTTGATCCGTAATGATTTACTATACACATGTACCAAGTTTGCGCAAGGACAATGCTAAAGGATGACTCCTTCTGATGAAGCGTATCGTAGAAAACTTCAACTACAGTAATCTTACAATGCAAATTGATTATGATGAGCTTCAAGTTCCTACTGCATCCCTCCTATGGTTGACACCTGGGTGTACCATATGATGTCGTTCGACGCATCTACGTCAAGAGAGCGACCAGATCGGAGCAACACCACAGAAAAGACAATCGCCTCCAGAAGGCCCGGTTCCACTAGTGCTTCTTGGAATATCTCCATGACAAGGTCATCAGAATGGGAACTGACGTGCCACCGTGCGACGGCGAGACCGGGTCGGTTTGCAGGGATTAGCTGGAGCAGATCTATCAGTCCCTGAGAAGGTGTCCTAATGGCAGGAGATACACACGTAGCCAGAGGTGGATGATGACCTCTGCATCCAAACGAATTGCGAGTCACCGTGTGAGAGTACGCGAGACCTGGAGAGTCGCGAGGTCACGTTCCGTTTCAGTATGCGACAGCAAACACTAAGAGGAGTGGGGCTTGTACTGACTCGGTCTCGGGCCCTGCGGGCGGTAACCACTCCCTGCACTTCATTTTCTTTCCACGAAATACCATCCGTGGGCTAGAACGATCCCACTGGACTGTAACGATCTCGACGTTATCCTTGCATTGGACGAATGTCGTGCGCTTCGAGTTACTTGCGATCGTGTAGAGGGACTGGCCGGCTGCATCGACAACTACAGAATTGAGAATGTTGGATTTACCGCATGGGATCTTGAGTCTGACGGATGTACGCTCGTCGTGGTGTGGGGTGTTGACCAGAGTCGCGTCCGGAGAGGCAGGACGGGATGTCATTGAACCGTAGCTGTGGGTGTGTGTCTTTAAGTGGAGTAACTGGGTGTAGTAGCCACTGGCACACAAATAGAGAATGGGAGAACGGGGAAGGGTGAGTGAGGAGTGACAAGTGCTGAGGCGCTGAGGAAGGAAAGCAGTGAATCCATGCTTTAACTTGAATGTGTGAAAGGGAAGGATGACCGATTAAGAGTTACGGTATGTTGCTGCCTAATGGCGATGACATCTCCGTTGCTAGGTAAACTGTGGCGCAACTCGGCGTCTACTGTACTACCATCCTTTGCTAAACCGCCAAACCCGGTGCATGTTTCCGTCGATAGATCTTCCAATCGTCCATCTCTGCCATTTGCCCGTTTGTGTTGGCCGTTCCAATTGTCTAGCTCAGTCTTCCTGCGATCCGATCACAGCGCAGCGATCACCACTGTAGTGCACTACACCATGTATATCCCACGCAAACGTGGAAATGAGCCTGAGTTCCTCCACCTGAATGGCTAGGAGACCGAGTGACTGGCCGGTCACCCCCTTGCCGGACAACACAATTAATTCTCTATCCAAATCCGAAGATCCGACTCGGAAGCAAGTTGGGGACCCACAGTCCACTGCCAGTGGTACAGTAATCATGAAGCATGAAGTCTGGGTTGCGCAGCGATGTACTGTAGTGGCTAGACGTGGCTTTGAACTGTGGATCTATGGAATGAAAGGTCAGTCATTGTCGTTCTTTGCTCGTTCCAAGTCGATTGCGGACAACTGACGCAACGATTGAATATTGAATGTTCAAGTTGAATACATGAAATTGAACAAGAGGCGAGATTATAGATCGTTGTCAAACCTGGCACGTGTCTCACTTGCAATTGTTCCGTCTATCTGGTCGCCCCAATTTCACTTGCCCTCCCACAGCGCAACCGATAGGAGTTCCGGTTGCTAAGGGCTGAATTTAACTCAACAAAAGCTCATGGACTGGTAACCGAGAACTGCAACCTCGAATTTGCTGTTAGTGTGCCTCGCGTTTTCAATCGGTGTCATGCATGTCATGATCCGAGTTTGCTCGGTGCTCAGACTCTGTTTTACGGCCTTGTTTACAATGTTCAGCCCATCAAAGACATTAACCCCATTCAATTCATCGACTCTTTCCCCACGCGCTGTTTGCGATTATGACACTACCAGATAATTGAAGTGTACCTGATGTGATACGTGTTTGTGCCCCCTCACTCAATTGTTATTCTCAGACAGTCACCGAACGTGAGATACACTACTAACATCTACGGACCTCTACGTTACGTTCTGATCAAGATCGGCCAACTCTGTCTGGTGAGTCATTGCTAGCTCACTTTTACCAGAGAGAAACGTTCCTCAATGACGCGCGTTCGATTACTCCACGCTTATTCAACTCTCAGGCGATGCTGCAACGACAAAACCTTTCGAGACTACAGACTATTCTCAGTCCCGGGAACCACTATGCTGACGCTAGGTATATCCACTCTTAAATAGTCAACTAGAGGTTGCTGTGGTGGTGGACTGTCAGAGAGACACCGTGACGTCTCCCTCGAGGCATTCGACTGCCATGAGATGCAGTATAGTCAGATACCCACAGGGAAAACGGAAAAGCTTTGCGTACCGAAGGACTTCGGCCTCGTATCCGAGATGCGAAGAATAGCCCTCCTTCGGGTTCTTCAATCCTGTTCTCTCTCTCTGGCGCAGCCTTTCTTTGCGCTTTTCGGCACGCATTGAACTTGCTCGGACCCTTGACGACCTCTGCTTGCATCGCAAAGCCCGTGCAAGGTGCGATTGGATCGGTCAGGCGAGGTATGTGCACGGGCACCAAGCCAACGCTGATCCTCTCCATGATAGCGCCTTCGAACGGGTCATAGTCAGGGCGGCTGGGGGTCTCGCCAGACGATTGCGGAGATCGGAATGGACCATCGACGCTGTGCGAAGCAAAGAGGGAAGCAACTTCACGGCGGGCGCGGCGCGGCGTAGATGGATCTTCTTCGCCCGCGACGGGAAGAGCTATGGACCCGGACTCTGAGAAGCTCTTTTCGGATTGTTCAGGCGGGCAATACTCTGAGAACGAGAGGGAACTCCTTACAGCTGGCATAGGGAGCTCTGGTTTCTCTAACTGCAAAGTAGGGTCACTCGCAAGGCTTTTAAGCCTCCACATGCACGCACCGTGTCGTCCTGGCTACCTTGTGTTTCTTCGGCTTTTCTATCGGCTGGTTTCCCGGCTGCTCGGGACCCCTGTGTGGTCCTATCAGCCTGTGATTTTGGGCTACGGCTACCGAGGTGGCGGAATCCGGCTCACCTCGATGGTAGAAGCCTTTGAGCTAGCAAGGGTCGATCTGATGTAAAGTACCGGTGTCAGACGGTTCATAAGAATGAATCGAATAGTGTACAGCGTGCTGTACTGGTGCGATCATAGACCCGTCGAGTAGAAATGCATTCGGTATTGATATGGACCGGAGGATACGATTTGACTGATAGTCAACAATACACCAACTTAACGTTCGTTGGCTGGTATTTTCACTACGCCACTGAGCCTGATATTGGCTTCCAAGGCTAACCTAACGGGTTGAAGTGCCAGCCTCCAATGTACGGGTGACCAGAAAGAGGATGCTTCGGCGGGCCGCTGTGCCGCGTCATAGGCTGCCATTTTTGAGAGGTGTTAAATGGATCCGAGTCCTCGAGGCCGACGCCAGCGCCTTACTGTCAATTTTGCCCATTATTCCCCGGAAATCTGTTCTAAATCACGCCCACCCCCTCCGCTCCACCATAACGTGCTCATGTCTAGTCCTACGCCCCCCTTGAATGCGGTAATGCTCATCTAATTACCGCCCACCGTGTGATATATTAAATCCAACTCTTTCCCCCACAGGCGCACCAGCATGCGACCAACGCTGACGAATACTTTGCCAAGGGACTTCTCATCCCTGCTGCCGACGAGCATCAAAAGTCCGCGGATGCGTTTCAATCCTGTATAGAGGCGTCAAACGATGAAAACGTTTGAGTGCCCCGCCACTTGCATTCGCATCCACCCACACTCACGCCTACTTACAGACGAGAAGAACATTGAGAATGCTCTACAATGAACACACCAGGGCCGCAAAAGAGCTACAAAGGAGGATTGCCGCTCTTCGAGAGGAGGGTGTCGACCCAACGCTCCCCCAGAAACCAACGCCACCGCGCCCGCCGCCCGCCTCCGCAGCCACCGCCCACGGGTCTTCCGCATCGCCGCTACCATATCCGAAAGAAAGACTTCCGGATTCTCAAGTTGATGAGTCCTTTATGCTCCTGGGACAACAGGTCCGTACCACGTGCGTCCATCTCAGAACCACTCCGCACTCAACGCCACGTTCCCGCAGTCGACGGATGCCAGCGATGCCTTCAACACGTTTTGGAGAGCCATGGAACAGCTCGATCATGTCTCGCAACCTTTAGCGTTTGCTACTGCGTCTCTCGGCCTCGGAGACTCACCAAAGCGCGACCTGGGTCGGAATGGCAGCTATAGCAGCGACACTGATACGGAGGGCAGCGGGCGTGCCAGGCGCACGTTCCTTGGTGGTCGCGCGAAGACCCATTCACCAGACGGCTCTTCCCCGACGACAATCGATGGTGCAAACGGCTCAGGTGCTGCCAAGTCGTCTCATTTGGGGGAATCAATCATCGACTTGCGGAACGAGTTTGACGAGATAGCCGAAGAAGGTGAGTATCCAGCATCTTCCTCCGTAGGTCATGGGCTAAGGTGACACGGGGCACAAAGATTACGACTCGTCTGATTCATTCTGTTTCATCCCGTCCACATCTGAGCCGTCTCAGGCGGCACTTAAAGAGGAGAACAGCACCCTTCGTGCCGAACTCGAAGGGATGCAGAAGCGACTAGAAAGTGCGGAGCGAATGCTAAAACTGAGACAAGAGCAGGATCAGCAGCTTCGAGAAAACATCGCAGTTGCGCGGCGCGAGGTAACTCGATACACGCTGATTCTAAGTCATCCCCAGCGGGCTCATCATCGAGATTGTAGGCGCACAGAGCAATGGGTGCCTCCATGCACGCGACGCAGCGAACCGGCCAGTCTACATTTGACCTCTCAAATCTCAATCTTAACCTGGTTCCTGCACCGCCTCCGGTGGTCCCCATAAGTACGAACAGAGACAGAGAGACCCAGCTTTCTCGTAGGGTGAAAGACCTCGAGGAGGAGGTTCGCACGTTGCGCGTAGAGAACGAGAAGCAGGTCAGTATCCCATTCCACCCCATTGTTCTCTTCGCTGAGAAGCGCCTGTTTTCGTACAGAAAGCCATGATTGCGAAATTCAGGGAGCGATGGGACAAGCTCAAGGAGTCGGCGAGACGCAAGCGAGAAGCAAAAGCGGTGGCGGAGGCCCAAAATGCGCCCGTTCACGAGCGCATTGACGAGGAGCCTGAGGCAGAAGCAGAGCAGGAGACCAAGTGAAAGTTTTCTGTGGGACTTGCGTCTATGTTGATGAGTGGGGGTTACTGCTGTCACCCTCTCCAAAAGAGCCCCAGCGCTCAAAATGTACCATATTCGTTTCCTTGTCGTCTGGTTCCCCATCTGACATGTATCGATATCGATGCTCACGATTTGTATATACCTCGGCTGGGTATAGCTCGTACAATTTTTAACTCTGCGCCCTTCGGGGTTAGACAGGCCATGATGATTCGTTTTCCAAGTATCACAAAATCAACACTGGGTCACTGGGTGAGGGTCAGCTGAGTGAACGCTTAGAACCCTATTAACGGGTGATGATACCCGGCTTGCTTCTCGAGTCACATGCAGCGTCACCGTGACGCATCCAAAGAGAAGGATGAAATTCATTGTGATGATTGGTTTCGAGAGAAGGCGGTAGGTTAGCTCGGAATGCGAGGGCAGACGTAATTTCTAGAATCGAGTCAATGTGAGCTGGGTGGTTGTGTGCTCCTAGGGTGAGTCACGATGGATCAGAAGATGATCGATGATAGACCCAGATAAACGTCAATCGATCAAATACTTCTCAGTCGCAGAAGGCCACTGAAATTTCATGTACAAAAAATGGATACAAAATACAGCGCTCCAATCATTAAGCGACGTATAGCTAGTTTACGCAAACAAACCGAGGTCAACGATGTGAAGACTAGTGGCGATGGAACGGAATGTTTCTTTTGCTGTATCGTACTGTTCTTCTGTGCGGACGACGGCATCCTCGGTTCTCATAGGGAAATTGAGTGACAAGACTAGATCGACGCCCTTGTGTTCCAGCCTGTACAATGCGAGCGAGATCCGTACGTCATCGACAGACGCTCTATTGAACTTCCTTACGCCCTGCCGACCATGAAGGATCGTGATGAAGGGTATATCAACGATGTGGTTGATGGGGACCTCATTCACGTCGTCTACAGAGAAGGAGACGGCATCATTGTCGTGAGCAATAGCTTCGAAGTGATACCTAGAGAACGCGAAAGTTAACGCCAAGTAGAGACATTTCAGCCAAGCTCGGGGGGGAGATGCAAATTGTGGACCTTGCCGCCTCAGCAGAATCACCTTGAGAGACCCTCTCAAGAATCTCTATGATGATGCTATCGTATGAGTCTGAAGAGATGTAGACCTCCTGGGTGTCAGGAACTTCGCGAATCAAGCTGGGTCAAGATTTGTTGGAACGGCACCAAGCTTCGATTGACGATCGATCACATACGAGGCATCGATAAAGCGTCCTGGGAGGTCAGCTTTAATTGCGCCACCAAAAAGGTCTCTTTTTACAAGGTTCGTCATCTTCCGTAGTGTATGGGTGAGATGAGGGCCGAGAGAGCGATCGAGCAGGTAAACGTGGTAGTAAAGGTAACGTGTGTGCATTGTCACGTGTCCCTCTGCATGATCAGCACACGTGATCGTGTCGCGGGTGTTTGAACGCGTCTTGCGTCCACCCGTCAACGTTATCGCCCAGCCGCCTTACCAAACAATGAACGAGATCCATCGTCGGTCTGTCCTTCAACCCTCTCAAGAAGGCGCGAGATCAGGGATTCCAATGGCCGTTCCCCCATCCGCCATGAAGAAATCTACGCAGAACAAGAGGCTCTCCGTCGCAGGGCCAGCAGCCCGTGGCGTATACACTCCCGCCGCCCTAGCGGTGCCATCGACGAATCCTAGACAGTCGTTGTACAGGTCACAGAATATGAACCCGCTACTCGCGAGCGCCTCGAAGCATGGTCGCACACCTCTGACCTCGTGAGTGTTTTTTTTTGCTTCACTCACTTTGTCCTACCTATGAGGGTTGGTTAACTAACTGGCAATAGGAGCGCGCGCAGGGGTTCGCTTTGGGGAGGTGGGGCGGGCGCGCTTCCTCCGGTCGCTATTCAGCCCATCAAAGACACTCGCCCTCTTCGCGATCGTCAATACCAAACCAAGATGAGACAAGACATCGTCAGTTGGCTCCAGAGCACAGAGTACGACATATCGATGCAGACTCTCGCGAACATCACCGGGAGGGAGTATCGCAATATTTTCCAGTATCTTTATTCGATGCTCGACCCTGGCTACCCCTTCGAACCCCAAGCGCGGTTTGAAGACGAATTCATTCAGGCGTTGAAGTGTATGCGGTACCCATTCGCCGGGCAGGTGGATCCCAAATGGCTTGCCGCTCCGGCGAGCATGCACTCCTGGCCTTCCTTGCTGGGTGTCCTACATTGGCTCACAGCCATGTGCAAGGTACGTCGCGGAAGTATTCGCCTCCTTCAGAAGCGTTTCTTACGGTTCGCCCGTGCAGGCAAGATTACATTATATGGAGAGCGAGCATCCAACACTACAGTATTCTGACATAATCCCTGAAGAATTTGATGATCACAACCATCATGCGGCTCTTGCGTTCGACTATTTTGCCGAGGCCTACGAAGCTTTCTTCGCCGGGTCCGATATTTTTGAGGATCAGCAACGTAAGATAGAAGAACGATATGGTGTGTTTTATGGTCCACGTTCTTCCGATCTCAGGACTAAACTGCGACAGCCAGGAAGAACGCACGTATTGAGGCCGACTTGGAGGAACAGAAGGCCGAGGTTGCAAAACTCAGAGTAGAGTTAGAGAAACTACAATCAACGCCCGTATGTCCATACCCCAATCTCTTCCCAAAATTTCGCCGGCTGACATTTTCAAAGGCGCCGATCGAGAAGCTACTCACTGACAATAAATTCCTCAAACGGGACCGCGAGAAGTTCCAGGAGTGCATCCGTAGCTGGGAAGGGCGAAAGAAGACGCTTATCAGCCATATCGTAAATCTCAAGGCAGACATCGTGCAGCAGAGTGAGAGGATTATCGGTCGTGCGCTGTGCGAAACTGATTCGTTTGTCAATTAGCATCCAATCTGGAGCAGCTGAAAGCTGAGCAAGAACGACTCTCCGAAATCGTAAAGGAACAGAATATATCACCAGAGGAAGTCATCCGAATGAACACGGAGCATGAACAACTGTCTCGAAATTTAGAGGATCTAAAGGTCAAAAACGCCGATTCACAGAAGTCCATTCTTTCGCTCGAGGTTGCCGTCGCTAACCGTGGGGCCGCCGCCGAGGAGGCGGTTGACGTATACACAAGACTCCTATCCAATTTAGGGCTCTTCCCCCCGCTTCCGCCACCATTGCAAGACATCGACCTCAAAGTGGAGCTGAACACAGCGTCATCACAACCAGAATACTTACTAAAGGGCGCGGATGTACGCCACGTAATAAAGCCTACGCTCAACGCTCTCATCGAGAGCAAACGAGGCGAGCGAGCGGCCGTCGAGAGTGAGCGGATAAAGGTGGACCATGAACTGGATCAGTTGATCTCGGAATGCGAGAACTTGGAAGATGAAGTCAACGAAATGGAAAAGAAGGTGATGGTCCTCAATGAGCAGGCAGACGACCTCCGAGAGGCAAGTCTTCTTCCCATTTCGAACTCATATATATCATCCCCACAATCTGACTCTTGACACGTTACTGCCGCTACGTATATGCAGGTCGCACAGAGAGAGGCTATCGTAAGCAACACTGAAATTGCGCGTCTCGAGCGGGACCTCGGTCAGGCCCGGACGGCAGCCCTTTCCAGCGGTGCCGGGATTCAGTCCCGACTGCAAGCCTTACAGATTGCGTGCGCACTCACTCATACCATCATCAATAACTTCCCCTTCTCATTCGATTACGTTCTTTTTTTTGCATCCAGGTATCGAGAACAAGTCGAAAAGGTGGCACGCCTGCGAGACGAGACCGTCCGTGCCATAGTGAAAAGCAGCACCGAGATCGCCATGTTCAAGGAAGGAATTTCGCAGCAGCTGAAAACCCTTCGAGACATCGCGGAAGCGGGACAGTAGTGACCTTGGACGATGTGTAATGTATACCCGTGTATTCTATCTCGGATCAGAGCTCAGCTTTAGAGCATTCGAGTTGATATCATTGTTGGGGTGTTGTATCTGCGAAGGACACCTACAGCTGCGGTCGCTGGCTGCGACCGCGGTGCTAACACGCGCCATAATCGCCATACGCGCATGCGAGGTGCAGTGCTTTCCTGAGCCAGCCAGTAACTTTCACGTTTCACCCCTTTCCAGCTTTTATCACACCTCCGCCGCGCCACCATATTCCGTGGAGTGGAGCTCCTGACCGGTGTTTCAGTTATTTATCGAGGAGTCTATGTTCCTTTAGCCGATCCCTTCGGAAGTTGGCTTTCTATCGCTTGAGCGAGCGAGCGTCAGAATTTTTTGGCTCTTTCAGCTGTGGCCTGTATGCTCTTTACTGTAATTCACCATACGTATTCACTTTTATCCGACAAGGAAGAACGCGGTTGCCGACAATGCGGCAAGAAGAGGCTGGTTAATGATAGCTGAGACATCGAAAGGTTAATGCCGAGACGACTGTCGGGGAGGCGCTGAGTGATGCGTTGATATCGCGCACCGCTGGTCGAGCATTTCGGGTGAATCGCACTCATGGAGTAAGGCACCTAGCTAAGCTGACCATGGATTGGCTTCAGTGCTCGCATGCGAATGTGAAACGTTAATGGAACATCGAAGTCGAAGACGGCTCCCCCCATGATTCTTTCATTCGGTAATGCTGCGATCTTCTGCATCCCCATGTGCTGCGTACTGTATCCCCACCGTCGTTGCGGTTTCGGGCGTGTATGGGATCCCTCACTCAGGGTCACTCCACTGTACGACGCCGGTATCCAACCATGGCCATACGGCATATCATCGATGACAGCTTTGAGGACCTGAGACATAATACATACGCCAATGATCCTGATTCTTTCCAGACTCGGGGCTGACATTAGGCGAGTCCGCGGAACAGATTCGAAAAGAAGTCGATGGTGAGGTGGAGGTATGAAAGGCCGGACCTGTCGACTCGAAGGATTGTCCGAGCCATTGCCAAGGGATCGAAAAGCCAGTTGGACCCACTTTGACACCGAAGTCGTTCGCTGGAAGGCAGTAATGACCAACTCGGAGGCAATTCGAGCGTGATGCGCCGCCGCGATAGTAGTAGTGTTCATCACGATTTGCGAACCCCGCACATGAACAGGTTCCCTACTGCTGTGCGCGGCGAGCCGGTGTTTCTGATGATGATTCCGCTTGTCGGCCTCAACATAGCCGTGACAATCATGATGCTCTTCGGGGTTATCACTGTACTCCCTACCAAATATGTGACTTTGCGGATTCAGCCCAAGCATGGCTTCAGTTTCCGCCCGTCGAGAGCAAGGGGTCGGACCGGGAGGTTCACCGTCCATGTCCACTTTCAGCGATGCGATCCCTAAACAAGGGCGCATAGGCGGGTTGGGTAGCAACCGAAGGCGCACAACGCACGCATGCATAGGAGAGAACTAAAGTCCGAGAGGACAGGAGGAATCGAGAGAATAGGGACCGACGTCGCGATGTTCGGTTCGGTTATGGAGATTGTCCGGTTACTCAGGTTGTAAAAAAATGTCAAAACTTGAATACGCCCGTTGCCGACAATTGGGTACAAATCTCCGCTCCTCATAAAATGCACACTGAGCGAGCCACAAACTCTGTCTGAGAAAAGCCGATATCAACGGTTGATACTCCTAAGTTAGCCGTGGCCATGTTTTTTTTGTGACCTCCTCCCCTTTGTTGCGACGCCACGCGTTCTGGCGGGCGCAATCTAAGGCTTAACAACGCGACGCTTCTTTGTGCCTAGTATTCATGAATGTTTTTTTTTCTGATGTGCTCCCACATTGCACATTGCCCCCGAGTCTCGGATGAGGTGCACTGCATTACTACGCTACGCTTACTTGTCCTCTCCACGCGTGAGAAAACTAGGTGAGATTAATTCATTTTCATATTCCGACTCGCCGTGCAACTCACTCACCATCCTTAAGCCCCTTTCTCGTAATCCGTAAACCACGTGGAAAGGGTTTCACTAACTTTCTTCTTGCGCAGGCCGTGTCGTAATCATGGCCTTGCTGCCGCGGCGGCAGCACGGCAGCACATCTGAAATCCTGATGACACATTATCGCATGTCATGTACAACAATCCACAACGTGCACAAGGCTAGTCCAGGCAACACTGGGGGAAGCCAAGCACTCCTTTTGGTAAGAAGGCATGGGGTTGCGCAGTACGCAGTAAAGACTGACACGGGATGCCGACAGAATGCCAAACTAACTATGTGCGATTCACACGGCGCCTTGCATGATGGCGTAGAGATACAGATAAACAATCCAGACTCAGGCACAACATACAGCTTCTTGTCTGTCAACGGGTCGGTGGAAGGACCGGACCCGCGGAACTACCTCGGATCGTGCTCACACGGCGATCGGTTTTACCATGGCCATGGAGGGCATGTTGGAAGACAAGGAGTCCTTAGTTACGGTCACGGTAACGCTACACAATCTACTCGCGAATGCACTTCACTTATGAGCTCACTTGAACATATTGACTATTTGTTGTACAGGAAATTTTCCGTCTTTCTTGCGTATTTAAGATGCTGGATTTCCAGGTCATTCACTTTCATTTTTGACTTCGCAATCTCAAGTCTGGTGAGTGTTCTCACCATATCATGATCTATGATCTTTATTTAGCCGATGCGCCTGATCGCACCACAGTGCCCATACGCTCCTTTCTGGTCACTCGTTTAAACCAATCAATTCGGTTCAATCACCGGGCGTGATTACCCAAGCAGAACGCGGTCTGCATTCTCTGAAAGTTCTCCTAAGAATGGATATCGCTCCCATGATGCTGTACGTACAGCCAGTGAAGTAGATCTTCTCATGGTGAGATCCCAATGGTATAAGTAGGACCGGATCGCACCACCGAAAACATTCCGCACGCATACACCTCCCTTCTACCATCTGTCGCACAACGGCCCACGTTAGGCTCCCATCCTCGGACTCGATTGCTTCCTCTCTGCGTACTATGACCTCAGTACCTCTTCCCGAAGGTGCCGTCACCGTCTATGATGAGGCGGAGAAGGGCACCCTCGAGGTTCCTTCGGGACCGCTTACCGTTGCGGCGTTCGGGCTTGTTAATGGGAAAGTCGAAGAGTTAAAACCTTCTACTGTTATCCCTTCGGGTGTTCCCGTTAGCAGCAGTGAAGCAACCAAGCCGCCTGCGAAGAAGAAAGTTTCCAAGTGGATCCTCTGGACCCTATGGTTCAACACATATAGGTGCGTATCGATGGTCGTGTCGACTAGCCTCATTTCTGATTTTGCTTCCGGTCTTATTCAATAGGAAACTATTTACATTCGTGGTCACCCTAAATGCGGTTGGGCTTGTCTTCGCTGCGTCAGGGCATTTCTCCTACGCCGAGAGATGGACGGGTGCCATGGCCCTAGGAAACTTGAACTTCGCGATACTCATGCGCAACGAAATGTTTGGTCGGTTTCTTTATTTGTTTGTGAACACATGCTTTGCCAAGGTAACTATCGCATTGTCCTAGCCGCTATCTCGGAGTCTGATGCTCAACGTTGATTAGTGGACGCCGCTGTGGTGGAGGCTTGGCTGCACCTCTGTTCTACAGGTAGTCCCATCCGTTTCCCGAGGTTGTAATCGACCCTCATTATGCTACCGCAGCACCTCGGAGGTATCCATAGCGGCTGTGCGCTGTCCGGTACATGCTGGCTCATTCTCAAGGTCGTGAACAATTTCCGGCACCATAACGTCAACCCCGACTTGATCCTCGTCACCGGGACGATCACCAACGTCGCTGTTATTATCGCTGCAATGAGTGCAATCCCTTGGATCAGGAATAACCATCACAAGTAGGTGCTCCATACTGCCACTAAACTGCAACGGAGGCTGACATATCCCATAGTGTTTTCGAGCGTCACCATCGGTTCGTTGGATGGTTCGCTCTCGTCTTCACTTGTGAACAGAAATCTTTCGCTGCGGAAAGTTTAGATGCTAACAGCTACTTCCTCAGGGATGTTTACCATTCTCGGTGATTCGTACAATACCGACACCCAGACATGGCACGTGAGCCTACGGCACATTCTCCGCCAGCAGGATTTCTGGTATGCCATGGGCATGACTACGTTGTAAGTAAATTTCAGCGCCCTGACCTGGTGTTGTGCTGATTCACACCATTAGTATCCTCATCCCTTGGTTGTGCGTTCGCGAGGTCCCCGTAGATGTCGAATTGGTAGGCCGCGCTTTATCGTATTGACGTAAAGTGTTTGATGCCTAAATACCAAAAACAGCCGTCGCCAAAAGTCGCCGTCGTTCGTTTCGAACGTGGAATGCAGCAGGGTCTTCTTGGGCGCATCAGTCGTTCGGCGATGTGGGAATACCACGCCTTTGGGATCGTTAGGTGGGTAAATAGTCGATAATCCACTGATCTTGTCAACCCACTCCGTTTAGTGAGGGTACTCACGCAAAGTATCACTACATGATCTGCGGTGTGCAAGGTGGGTTTCAATTTCGTGATTCATGTATCGTAATTCTCAATGACGGTCTGCAAGGTGACTTCACTCGCAGTCTCGTCAACGATCCTCCGAAGACTCTTTGGACTCGTCAGCTCAAGGTCAGTGGCTCTATCGTCACCGCCACCTTCTCCTGACGAATTGAAACGCCTCTCTAGTTCGCAGGTGTATCAAACACTTCCACGCTCTACAAGCGCGGCGTCCGGATATGCACCGGCACCGGCATTGGTGCTGCCCTGTCCACCTGCATCCAGTCTCCTGATTGGTAAGTTCACACCAGTAGACACACAACCGATGTCTTGCTGATTAGTTGAGCACAGGTATTTGATCTGGATCGGTGAGTCCAAAGTATGGAACTCGTGACAGACCGTCGACGCTCAACGTCATTCTTATCTAGGCTCGGATCAGGAAAAGACATTTGGACCAACGATCAGCGGCCTTATACACCGCCACATCGGGCCAGAGCGTCTCGTGCTGTGGGATTCGAAGAAACGGGGCGGTAGGCCAGACACAATGAAACTGGTAAAAGAGGCATATCATTCCTGGGGAGCTGAAGGTCTGTCTTATCATTGCGCGTGCCTCGTGGCTGACTGACACCGAGACATTTTATCTCCTCCCCTAGTCGTTTTCATCACGTCAAACTACATCGGAAATTCGGAAATCACGCAAGGATGCAAGGAGGCGGGTATTCCTGCATTCGGCACTTTGTGGGACTTTGTGAGTGTCATTTTTCCCGGTTCTGTGTTCAAAAGAGGCTGACAGTTGGCAAGTGAGCGCAGTAATAGTTTGTTTTCTACCATAGATTTACCATAGATTAAAGCACGGCCGGTTGGATTTACCACACACACGATGAGGTAACGCGTAGGTCGGGCATGGTTTTCGCATACGTTACGTATAGGCAACTGTACATACTTGTTTTATTTTATTCCAAGCCGGACGGTGCAATTCGCTGCAGTTACGTTGCCTGGTCTCCGTTGTACTTTTCCTTTCTCGCTACCTTGTTTCATTACCCACGCTTAGGTTGTGGTGTGGATGTATGCCGAAATGCAACCCCTGACATGGACCCGGGTCTGGACATGATGCAAATGAGGAAAGTACGAACGTTCCCAGCCTGTGGCTAGATTACAAGCACGGCCACGACCACATACGAATCAGGTAAACTATCGGGATGAGGCGTGTAAAGGGCCTTCCTCCCAAGAGCACCAGGAAATCCCACATATCAAGCCCGGGGTTTTCCTGATGCGGTCTGTGTGAATCAATGCCTCGCCCTATTCTTTTACCTGACAATAATCCACCGGCACCTTCCGGACGTGAATGGGGTTCAATTTCTACTGTTATGGGCCTCCCTAAAGGTTTCTCCTGAATCTCAGATGATTATCGGGTGAATACGTCGCGTGTACAGTGACGGCAGCCCACATATGACATATCCGCAGCGTGTTCGAGCATCACCATCGGTTCGTTGGATGGCTTTCACCTGTGAACCGAATTTTCTTGCTGCTTGAATCTTAGATGCAGTTACTACTTACTACTGTAGCGGCCTTTTCCTTAGTTTACCATTCTCGGTAATTCGCGTACAAACGTCGCCGAACCGAACCACCAGACGTGGCACGTGATCGTAAAACGCAGCAGAGGGCTTCTGCCAGTGGGACTCGGATCAGTCGGATGTCGGTATGACTCGGAATACGTTGTGAGTGAACCTCGGCTCATTGATCTCACTTGTTGACGCAACACAAGCATTTTCCATCCCTTGGCTGTGTTTTTTTCGTGAGTTTCCCGTAGATGTCGAATTGGTAAGCCCCCCCGGCCTTATCAGTCATCGCATTGACATCTAACGACCAAAAACGGCCGTCGCCCAACGTCAACATTGTTCGTTTCGAGCATAGAGCGTAGCAGGGACTCCTTGGGCGTATCAGTCGTTCGGCGATAATACAATGCAAACCCTTTGGGGTTGTTAGGTAGGTTGATGGACGATGATTCGGGATACGTCAGTCTTCTCAGCCCATTCCGTTTAGAGAGGGAACCCATGCCAGTGCCAAATATCACTACATGGTGATCTGCGATGTGCAAGGTGAAATCGAGACTTAGGATTCATGTAGCGTAGTTCCCAAGGGCGGTCTACAACGTGATTTCATTTGCGGCCTCGTCAAGAACCCTCCGAAGACTCTTTGGACCCGTCAGCCCAAAGTGAGTGGCTTAATCATCGCCGAGGCCTACTCCGGGTGGACCGTAACGCATTATAGTTTCCAGGTGCATGATCAAACATTTCCACACTTTACAAATGTGGCGTTCGGGTATGCACAGGCACCGACGTCGGTGCTGCCTTGTCCGAGTCCGTCTCCTGATTGGTAAGTTCACACACAAGTGATATCTTGCTAACTGAATCAGTTGAGCGCAGCGCAGGTACTTGATCTGGAGCGGTGAGTCCAATACAACACTCATGACAGGCAGTCAACGTTCAAGGCATTATCCAGGCTCCGGTCAGAAAAGACATTTGGACCAAGGACCAATCACTTGATCCACCATCACATTGGGCCGGAGCGTTTCCCGCTGTGGGATTCGAAGCAACGAGGTGGAAGGCTAGACACGGTGAAGCTGGTAAAAGAGACCCATTGCTCCTGGGGAGTTGAAGGTTTGTCTTATCAGGGCATGTACCTGGTGGCTGACTGACACCGTGAGTCCGTGACGCTTCTTTGTCGTTTCCATCACGGCGAGGTACAAATGAAATTCGGAAGTTGCGCAAGGATGCAAGATAAGGAGGCGGAGATTTCGGCACGAGGCACACCGGTGGGCTTTAATTTGTGCGTGTCATGTTCTTCCTTTTCCCAGTTGTGGGCCTTGCGGCTGTTCGACAAGGCGGCTGACAGTTGACAACTAAGCGCAGTGGTCATCACCTATTTTTCTTTTCTTTTCAGGTCCCATACAGTAGATGGACTAGAGCAGGGCCGGTAACACATGGATTAAGGCATGCTTGCTCAAGTGCTTGCTTGTCACATACGCACGGACGGGCTATTGGAACCTTGTATATTACGTAAGTCTTTTACGACGAAATTCGCGCGCAATGCCGTCCGAGTTATCCCAGGGGTTTGCACTACAACTACAGTACCCCGACCATAATAGGTCGATTATTCCCCACCCCACACCATCTATCGGATGCAATATATGTGGCGCTTCGGGTACAGATGGGTGTATGTCGGAAAAACATTCGCTGTTATTGACTCGGACCTGGACATAACTGCGGAAGGACAATCAGTCATGAATATTGATCGCAACGTGTCCCTTAACTTTTGCAGTCGTGGCGTTCCGTCGCAGAGATGCGCCGACAAAAGCATGCAGGAACTTTCCCGCGCTCCCATCGGGGGCTGTTCGAGAATTCTCATCGTTCATTTTCCCAGCAATAGATCGACGCACGACGCAATCGGACAGACACGGACGAACGGGAGTAGAGGAGAGGAGCGACACAATTATGATAACATATAATGTGCACAGCAGATAACCAATTACCATTAATTACCCTTAGGACAGCTAAACCGACTAAATAAATGCAACACAGACAACAAAACAACGAAATAAGTGGGAGCGCGGTGCTGCCAACCAGCCCAACCCGTCACAAAGGCTGTATGACTGAAACAACGCCACCGCCT
>Ga0307510_10003766_pt1 | contig 17722 bp, 11 predicted proteins | sample 12_EM_MG_FD_207224 | JGI IMG/M metagenome (GOLD analysis project Ga0307510, IMG submission 207224) | Populus trichocarpa ectomycorrhiza microbial communities from riparian zone in the Pacific Northwest, United States - 12_EM | ecosystem: Host-associated > Plants > Roots > Unclassified | place...
AAAAACCATTCACCCGGCGGGTCGGCGACCGGATCGTTGGACCACGCGGTGAGCTGGTTCAACCGGCTGTTCAGCGCCCAGCTGTAGCCGCCGCCGGCCTCGGAGATCTGCGCGCCGAAGCCCGGGTTCGCGAGCACATTGACCCACGGGCGCACCGGCCGCTGCGCGAGGTTGACATCGAAGTGGAACTCGCCGCTCGCGGCAAAGCTGCCTTGTGCCGGTCGAGGTTCGGCCTCGCCGGTGTCGCTGATCGGCACGCTGCTGATCGAGCTCGCAAGCCTGTCCTCGAACGCCTGCTCGTGCGGCTCCAGCCACTCGGCCATGTGGTGCGTCAGCGGGCGGCCGTCGGCGTTCAGGTGAATGCGTGCGAGCGCGCGCAGCGTGGTCAGCTCCAGGGCAGAGATCTCGTCGGCGCGCAGCACGACCAGGCGGTTGTTCGGGTTGTCGCCGGCCTGCGCATCGAACTGCTCGCGCAGCGACGAGGCGTCGCGCTGCAGCGGCATGATGTAGGAGCTGGGCTCGCCGTTGACGACGACCAAGTCGCACGCGAGACCCGCCCAGGCCCACAGACGAAGCGCCTGCGACAGCGAACGCAGCATCCCCAGGCCTTGCGGCGCGCCGGCCGAGACGAGCACGATGGGCCGGTCGCCCGAGATGCCGAAGCGCCACAGCGCGCGCCGATCGCAGGGCAGGGCGTGGACCGGCGCCGCATCGGCATCGGGCGCGCTCGGGCGCGTCATCGTCATCGCCACCGCGGTGGTCAGCGTCTGGATCGCGGCGAGCGTCTCGGGCTTGATGCCGAGCTCGCGCAAGCGGATGCCGTTCAGCGTGGCCGACATCAGCGAGGCGCGGTCGATGGGGCCGGTCTGGCGGTACTTGTCGATGACCGCGCTCAAGGTGCCGGCGTCGTCGGTCGCGGCGGTGCAGAAGGTGAGGCGCACCTTGCTGCGCGGCGCGAGCTGGATGCGCACGCTCAGCGCGCACATCGGGTCCAGGCCGGTCTCGAGTTCGGTGTCGCCGGTCAGCGGTGCGGGAAAGGCCGCGAGCGGCCGGCTCGTGTCGTGGTTGCGGCCCAGCCAGCCGAGGCGACTCGGCTGCACACGCAGGGCCGTGATGGCCGCATCGTTCTCGACCAGGAAGTGCGCCGCATGCAGGCCGCGCTCGGTGGGCAGCCGCGGCTTGCGCTCGAACACCAGCGCCTGGTGGCCGTGCTGCCAGCGCGTGCGCAGGAAGAGGTTGGAGAACGCCGGATGCGCCTCGTCGGCGCGCACGTCGGCGAGCGTGATCTCGAAGGCCGACATCAGCTCGACATCGAGCACGCGGTCGCTGATGTTGCGCAGCTCGACGCGGCGGATCTCCACATCGTCTTCCGGACTCACCCACACCGTGGTGTGCGCCTGCAGCTCCTGCCAATGCGCGTCGAAGCAGACGCGGTCCGCGTGGATCGTGCTCTGGTAGTGCGCCGCCGGATCGGGCGCGGGATGCTGCGTGAGCGACACCGCCTGCGGCTGGCGATCCCAGCGCAGATAGAAGAAGCTGCCGTGCGCGTCGCGCAGCGCGTCGTCGCGCCAGCGGCTCACGCCGGTCGTGCCCCAGCGGCTCCAGCCTGCGCCGTTGGTGCGCAGCGCGACGCTGTAGCGGCCGTTGGACAGCAGCTGCGTTGGCGAGAGCGCGCTGACGCCGGGGATGAAGTCGCGCACCAGGCTGGGGGCGCGCGCGGACGACATGTCCTCGGTCGGGCTGAGCGGCGGCGAGCGCAGCTTGGGCACCTCGCGCGGCGCGCGTTCGTGCAGCAGCGACGCGACCGCCTCGATGTGCGCATTGCCCATGCCCCAGCGGCGCGGCGTGCCGTCGAGCAGCACATTGGCGATCGCGACGATGCTCATGCCCTGGTGGTGCGCCATGTAGGTGTTCACCGGCGTGCTGGGCTCGCCGCCCGATTGGCGCGCGGCGGTGAAATCGAGCGCCTCGATGTAGCCGTATCGCGCGCGCGCTTGCTGGCTCGCGAGACGCGTGAAGTTCGCGACCGCCAGGTGCGGCGTGACCTGCGTGGCCAGCGCGGTGGCATAGGGCGCGATCACGAGTTCGTCGCGCGGCGTGCGCCGCAGCGCCAGGCGCGGCACGCCTTGCGGCGCGTACTGGTAAGCCAGCGTGTGGTCGCTTGCCGCGTAGGCCGACTCCGAAATGCCCCACGGCACGCGGCGCTCGTCGGCGTACTCGATCTGCTCGCGCAGCGCGGCGTGGCCGGCATCGTTGAGCACGCTGCCGTGCGGCTCGTCGAGCAGCAGCGTGGGCATCAAATACTCGAACATCGAACCCGACCACGAGCGCAGGCCGGCGCGCGCGCCCACCGCATAGAACGGCCGGCCGAGTGCGGCCCAGTGCGCGACAGGCACCTCGCCCTTGGCGATGGCGAGCAGGCTGGTCAGGCGGGATTCGGAGGCGAGCAGATCGTAGAAGCTGGCGTCGAGCTGCTGCTCGGCCACGCGCAGGCCGATGTGGAAGAGCTGGCGCTTGCGGTGATACAGAAACCCGAAGTCGGGCGCCCACGCGTGGGCTTCGCAGCGGTCGGCGATGGCCAGCAGGCGCGCCTCGACCGGCGGCGCGTCATGGTCCAGCAGCGCGCTGCGCAGCGTCGCGATGTGGTCGGCCGCACGCCACGCGAACTCGGCCGACGGGCTGGGCGCTGCGCTGTCGTCCGGCATCAGCGTGGCGAGTTCATTGGCCGATTCGCGCAGCAGCGAATCGAGCTGCGCGCGCTCGGGGCCGGCCGCCGCCAGCGGATCGCGCAGCGCGAGCAGGCGCGCCAGCGCGCTGCCGGGGAAGGCGTCCAGCCCGGCGCGCAGCGGCGTGAGCCGCGCGAGCGAGGCGGCCAGCGCACGCTGTGCCGGTGCGCGGTCGTACGGCGCGCGCGCGAGTTCGCGGCAGGCCTGTGCGACCGCGAGCAATTCGCCGCTGAGGTTGCCGCTGTCCACCGTCGACACATACATCGGCAGCAGCGCGGCCAGCGTCTGCGTGTCGATCCAGTTCACGACGTGGCCGCGATGCCGCGGCAGCTTGTCGATGCTGGCCAGGCTCGCTTCGAGCCGCGTCACCAGGTCCTGCGTGCCGATCCAGCCGAAGCGGCGCGCGCAGGCCACGCTCAGCAAGTACAGGCCGATGTTGGTCGGCGAGGTGCGGTGCGCCACCATGGTCTGCGGCGATAGCTGCAGGTTGTCGGGCGGCAAGTGGTTGTCTTCGGGGCCGACGCAGCGCTCGAACAGGCGCCAGGTGTCGCGCGCGGTGGCTTCCAGATAGGCCTGATCGGCGAGCGGCAAGGTGGCGTCGCGCGGCGGCGGCACCGGGCGGCTGACCCACCATGTCCACACCGGCGACAGCGCCCAGATCGCGCACAGCGCGGTCGCGAGCACGGGCGCGGGCGAGCCGATCAGCAGCAACGCGATCCACAGCAGCACGGCAAGCGCGGTCACGCCCGCGTGACGGCGTGCGAGCACGCGCAACTCGGTCGATGCGGAGGCCTGCGCGGCCGCGGCCGTGGTCCATTCGAGCAGGTGCCGGTGGCTCACGCTCATGCGGTAGATCGCGCGCGCCACTGCGTCGGCGTTCGTCATCGCCAGGCGCAACAGCTGCGCCATCTGCCACAGGCCGCTGCCGATCGCGCGGCGCAGGTCGTTGATGGCCTGGCGGTAAAAGTGCAGCTTGGCGATGCTGTCCTGGCTCGGCGCGAAGCCGGCCACCGCGCCCATGAACGGGCCGGCGACGAACGCGGCCAGCGCGAGCACGAGTGCCGCGACCGGCGAGATCGCGTTGGTGCCGAGCGCGAGCAGCAGCAGCGCCAGCGACATCGGCGCCACCAGCGAGCGGCGCAGGTTGTCGATCATCTTCCAGCGGTTGATGCCGCACACCGGATACGCCGCCGGGCGCAGCAGGAAAGGCAGCAGTTGCCAGTCACCGCGCGTCCAGCGGTGCACGCGCGACGCGGCCACGTCGGCGTGGAATGGCGCGTCCTCGATCACGGTGATGTCGGAGACGGTGGCGCAGCGCGCGAGCGCGCCTTCGAGCAGGTCGTGGCTGAGCACGCGTTCGTCGGGCAGGCGGTGCGACAGCACGGCGTCCATCGCCGCCACGTTCATCAAGCCCTTGCCGGTGAAACTGCCTTCGCCGAACAGATCCTGATAGACCTCCGAACTCGCCGCGCTGTACGGGTCGATGCCGCACTGGCCGGCGAACAGCCAGTGGTAGAGCGTCAGCTCCTTCGGTGCCGGCAGCGGCGTGGCGACGCGCGGCTGCAGGATGCCGTAGCCGTGCGTCACGATGCGCCGGACCGGATCGACCACCGGCTGGTTGTGCGGGTGCGCGGCCACGCCCACCAGATCGCGCAGACGGCCCGGTGGCAATTGGGTGTCGCCATCGAGCGTGACCACATAGCGCGCGCCGGGTTCGATGCGCGACGCTTCGCCCAGGTCCAGGAAGGCGCGCGCATCGGCCGATGGCCGCGCCAATGCGGCGATGAGCTGCTCCAGCTTGCCGCGCTTGCGCTCCCAGCCTATCCAGCGCTGCTCGGTGTCGCTGAAGCGGCGCGCGCGGTGCAGCACGATGAAGCGTGATCCGCCGGCCGCGTAGCGTGCGTTGAGCAAAGCGACTTCGCGGGTCGCCACGTCCAGCAACGCCTGGTCGTTGTCCAGCGTTTCGGTGTCGGCGTCGACCCAGTCGGTCAGCAGCGCGAACTGCGCGTGCCGTTCGGGGTTCGCGAGGTGATGCAGTTCGAGCCGATGCGCGAGCTCGACCACCGTCTGCTCGCTCGTCAGCATGCCGGGGATCACCACCATGACCCGGTGCTCGCGCGGGATGCCGTGGTCCAGCGCGAGGCGCGGCAGGCGGCTCGCGGGCGCCGACTCGCTGATGAGCCGGTTGATGATGGCGATGACGGCTTCGGAGGCGGGCACCAACATCAGCAGGGCCGTGAGCAGCGTCAGCCACCACGGCGCATGCGCGCTCGGCAGGGCTGAGCTGTGGTGCAGCATGATCCATGCGACCAGCCCGATGCTGGCGGCCGCAAGCGTGACGAGGTAGACCGGCAACGCCGCGCGGCGGCGCCAGGCGCGCCAGATCAAGGTGGCGTCGTCGTGCAGGTCCAGGCGCTGCAGCAACTCGCGGCGACCCGCGCCGCGCACCCAGTAGCTCGCGTCGTCACCTTCGCCCGGCGCCTGCATCAACGCCAGCAGCGTGTGCGCGACCTCGATCTCGCTGCGCCCGCTGCGGCGCGCGAGCCGCTCGATCGCGTGCAGTGTGGTGTCGCGCGTGTCGCTGCGCTCGCTCTCGAACGCGGCCGAGCTCAGCAGCAGCTGCATCGTGGCGCTGACGTTGGACACGATGGACGGCCAATCGGCGTTGTCGATCGCGCGCAGCGAGCCGATCGCGTTGCTCACGCTCAGATTGTCGGCGGCCTGTTCGGCGGGTTGCTGGATCTGCGCGGCCGCGAGATCGGGCAGCATCTGGTGCAGCCACTCGCGGTAGGTGGTGGCGCCGCTCAGCTGATTCTGCAGCCGCTGCGCCATCTGCACCAGAAACACCCGGCCCACGCCGCGCTGGTTGAGCCGGCCGAGCAGGGCGTTCAGTTCATCGAGCGACCAGCGGTCGAGGTCGTCGCACACCAGGTTGGCGAGTTCGCGCGACGCCTTGTTCGCGGCCAGGCGCTCGGCGAGGCGGCGCAGGTTCTCGACCAGCACCACGCGCAGCGTCGTGGGCAGGGCCCACAGCTCGCCGAGGTCCAGCGGGCGCGTCTCCTGGTAGGCGCCGAGAAAGTGTTCGAGCAGGTCTTCGTCGAACGCACCGTCGGTGTGGGCCACGAAGGCCCACGCGACGCCGTAGACGCGCGGCAAGGCCGCGAGCGGCTCGTCGATGAGCACCGGCAGCCGCGAGAAGTAGCGGCGCGGCAGGCCGTCGTGAATCGCTTCGAGCTGGCCTTCGATCAGGTGGAAGTTGTCGAGCAGCCATTCGGCTGCCGGGCTCAGCTGGTAGCCGGTGCCGGCCTGCTTGCCGATGTACGCGTGCGCCTCGCGCAGCGTGTTGATGTTGTCCTGCAGGCGCGGAAAGAAGGCCGCGCGGCGGAACACGCTGCCGGGTTCGGCGCGGTGCGTTTCGCCCAGGCTTCGGCCATGCTGAGCGAAGCGCTCGCGGCCGAAGATCTCGGAACGGTTGGGCGGCTCGATCGGCCCGCGGGCCGGATCGAGTATCGAGAGCAGGTCGGCCGATGCCTCCGGCACCAGCCTCGACAGATCGGGCTGGTTCATTCGCGGTACGCCGACGCCAGCGCGGTCAGAGCCAGATCGACGTCAAGCCGATGACAGCCCCTGCAACCAGCAAGGTGGTGACGAAGCGCGCCGCCAGAAAGTCATGCACCGCGTCGACGCTGCAACGCAGCGTGAACCAGCGACCGCGGCAACCATTGCAGCGATTCACGTGCGCGCCGAGTGCATCGAGTTCGGCCGGCGTCGTGTCTTCGGCCAGCGACAGCGTGGAGGTGCTCCAGCGCGGTCCGGAGATCGTGTGCGACAAGCTCATCGCACGTCCCGACCGCGCGAACGCAGCAGGCTCACGAGGCCCATCATCACTGCACCTGCCGCGGCGGCGATCAGCACGGCTTTCAGCGGCTCGTCGCGCACCCGGCTTGCGGTCGCGTCGCTCACGTAGTTGGCGCGATCACGCAACTGGGCCGAGGTCTGGCGCACGGCGTCCAGGCTGCGGCGCATCGCGGTCTCCGCCTGATTCGACCAGCGATCGATCACCGGCGAGGCATGGTCGCGCGCCACATCGACCTTGTCGTTCATGCGGTCGAACGCGGCGTTGGTCGCGCTTTGCGTCGAACGCAATGCGGTGTGCGCGCTCTCGGCGGCGTGGTCGGCGATGTTGCCGGCGTCGTCGGCGGCGGTCTTGGTGCGGGTCAGGATGGACATTGCGGACTCCTTGTCTGGCTGTGGATGCGAACGGCGCGAGGCCGGTCTGGCGTTACTTGCGGATCAAGCCGAACAGGAAGCTGGCAACGGCCAGGATGGCGAAGAGCACGAACAGGATCTTGGCGATGCCGGCCGCGCTCGCGGCAATGCCGCCGAAGCCGAACAGCGCCGCGATGAGGGCGATGACGAAGAAGACGACGGCGTAGTGCAGCATTGGGGGCTCCTGATGGGGTGTTGCAGCTTGTGGTTCGGTGCAACCAGTGTCTGCGCCACGCGGTTCTGGAGCGATAGGTAGCGTCGCCGACGTCACGTCGGCTGAACCTCCCGCCGCGGGTAGGAGACGGCCTACGTCGCGCTGGCGACCGACCCGGTGGCTTCGCCGGTGGCAGGCGGGGTCGCCACAGGCGCCGCGCTCTCGGGCAGTTCAGCCTCGATCAGCGTGCCTTCGCCGGGCGCCGAGCTCAGCACCATGCGACCGTTCTCGGTCTCGAGCCGGTAGCGCATGCCGAGCAAGCCGTGCGCGCTGCTGCGCGGCACCTCGGTGTCGAACCCGACGCCGTTGTCGCGGACCGAGACGCGCACCATGCCGTCCTCCGACGAGAGCTTCACCTCGACCCGGCTGGCGCGTGCGTACTTGCTGATGTTGGTCAGCGCCTCCTGCACCAGCCGATAGACGGTGAGTTCGCCGCTCGGGCGCAGACGCACCGGCGAGAGCTCGCGGTCGACCGCGACCTCGGAGCGCGCGCCCCACTCGGCCACCAGGATCTCGAGCGCGGCGACCAGCCCGAGGTTGCTGAGCGAGGACGGCCGCAGGTCTTCGATGATGCGGCGCTTCAGCGCGATGCCGTTGTTCAGCGCCTCGTTCAGATGCTGGATGCGCTCGGCGACCTCGGGCGTCAACGGGCCCAGGCGCGACTTCAGGCGCGCCACATCGAGCTTGGCCGCGGTGAGCAGCGCGCCCAGTTCGTCGTGCAGTTCGCGCGCGAGCCGCATGCGTTCGTCCTCGCGCACCGTCTGCAGGTAGCGTGCGAGGTTGGTGAGCTGGTCGGTGCGGCGCGAGACCTCGATCTCCAGCTGATCGCGCTCGGCCTGCACCACGCGGCGCTGTTCTTCGCGCTGCAGTACGAGCGCCGAGGTCTGGCGCAGGTACATGAACAGGGCGAGCAGGCTCAGCGCGGTCATCGCAGTGACGCCGATGCGGTTCAGCAGCAGCGTCTGCGACACGCTGGCGCGGCCCGCGGCGACGCGCGCCGTCTCGAACTTCAGCAGCTCGGCGCTGACCGTGCGCACCGTGTCCATCTGCTCCTTGCCGATGTTGCTCAGCATCAGCTCCTGCCACGCGCCCTCCGAGCCCTCGTCGTGCAGCTTCATGGTCTCGCGCAGTTCCGAGAGCTTGTTCACCGAAGCCTGGTGGACACGGCGCATCAGCTCGGCGGTGTAGGGTTCGCGGCCGTAGTACTCGTCGAGCCAGGCGAGCGCTTCGCCGACCTGAACCGTGCCCTCGTCGTACGGACGCAGATACTCCTTGCGCCCGGTGAGCAGGTAGCCGCGCTGGCCGGTCTCGGCATCGGTGAGGCAGCGCCAAAGCTGCTGCACCGTGGTGCGCGCGATGCCTTGCTCGCCCAGCTTGTCGAAGGTGCTGGAGGTCTGCTGGTAAGAGCTTTCGCTGATCACGAACATCGCCAGCGCCGCGAACGCGGCGAGCGGAAACGCGAACGGGCTGCTGCGCACGCGCGAAAGGAGTTTCACTGACACTGCCGTCCCCTTGGCCTTAGACTTGACTGCTTCCACGACGAGGATACTTTCGCATCATGATTCGAATCGCCATCATCGATGACCACGCCGTCGTGCGCGCCGGCCTGCGCCAGTTTCTTTCCGAACAGGTCGACCTCACCGTCGTGGCCGAGGGCGCGAACGGACGCGACGCGCTCGACATCGTTCGCAAGGGCGAAGTCGATGTGATGGTCATGGACCTGTCCATGCCCGAGCAGAGCGGCGTCGACGCGCTCGCCGGCATCAAGGCGCGTGCGCCCGATCTGCCGGTGCTGATCCTCTCCGGTTTCCCCGAGGAGCATTACGCGACCACGCTGCTGCGCCAGGGCGCCAGCGGCTACCTGAGCAAGGAATGCGACCCCGAGGAAATCGTCAAGGCGATCCGCACCGTGAGCCGCGGCCGCAAGTACATCACCGCCGGCGTGGCCGAACTCCTCGCCGACGGGCTCGGCGGCGCGGGCGAGAAGCCGGCGCACGAGCAGCTGTCCGAACGCGAGTTCCAGGTGTTCCTGCGTCTGGCCAAGGGCGAGACCATCGGCCACATGGCCGACAGCATGTCGCTGAGCGTCAAGACCGTCAGCACCTACCGCACGCGCGTGATGGAGAAGATGGGCCTGGCCTCGAACAGCGACCTCACGTACTACGCCCTGAAGAACGGGCTGATCCAGTAGCCCGCCGACGCCGCGTGGTGCGCGGCGCTCAGTCGGGTGCGAGATCACCGTGGCCCGTCTCGCCGGAGGCGAGGCGCGCGCAGTAGAGGATCAGCGAGTCGATCTCGTTCGATTTGTCGAACACGCGGCTCGCGCCGAGTTCCAGGCATTTGCGCCGCATGTCGGGCGTCGCGTAGTTGCTCAGCACGATCAGGTTCAGCGGCTTGCCCAGCGTGCTCGCCGAGCGCAGCACGCCCAGGCCGGAGCCCGACTTCAGGAAGATGTCGATGATGACGATGTCGCACAGTTGCTGGTGATTGGCGAGCCAGCTCACGGCCGTGGGTTCGTCCTCGGCCGTGCCGACGACTTGAACCGGGGCGAGTTCTTCCAGAGCAGCGATGAGGTTTTCCCGAATGACCGGGCTGTCTTCGACGATAAAGGCTTTGAGAGCGGTCATGACCGGCTGGTGCTCGGGATAGTGCGCATTCAGGACCTCCCCATTCTTTCGGAATTCACCGCGCACATCAAACCGGCAAGAGGCCGTGTGCTCGTAAGACAACGCCTACACGCATGCGGCATGAGCATCGCTGCCAGAATCGGTTGGATGCGCAATCTTCTGACGATGGCTCTCTTGGCATGGACGGTGTCGGCCTCGGTGGCGCAGGCCGCGCCTGTCGTGGTCGGCTCCAAGCGCTTCACGGAGTCGTACATCCTCGGCGAGATCGTGCGCGAGACCTTGCAGGCGCAAGGCGTGGAGGCCATGCACAGGCAGGGCCTGGGCAACACCGGCATTCTCGAGCAGGCGCTGAGCAGCGGCGCGGTCGATGTGTACCCCGAGTACACCGGCACCATCGTGCGCGAGTTGCTGAAGCGCCCGCAGAGCGATGCGAACCCGACGCTCGCGCAACTCAACGAATGGCTCGCGCCGCGCGGGCTCAAGGCCGCGGTGCCGCTCGGCTTCAACAACACCTATGCGCTGGCGATGCTCGAATCGCGTGCGGCCGAGCTGGGCATCTCGCGCATCTCGGACTTGACCAAGCCCTCTGCACAGGCGCTGCGCCTGGGCCTGTCGCACGAATTCCTCGTACGCGGCGATGGCTGGCCCGCGCTGAAGCTGGCCTACCAGTTGCCGCTGGCGGCGCCGAATGGGCTGGACCATGGCCTGGCCTACGACGCGATCAGCGCAAGCCGCGTCGACCTGATCGACATCTACGCGACCGATGCCAAGGTCGGCCGCTACAAGCTGCGCGTGCTGCAGGACGACCGCGGCTTCTTCCCGAAGTACGACGCGGTGCTGCTGATGCGCGCGGGCGTCGACCTGCGGCCGCTGGCGCGCCTCGAAGGCCGCATCGCGGCCGACAAGATGATCGCGATGAATGCCGAGGTCGAGCTCGACGGGCGCAGCTTCGCCCAGGTCGCGCACGACTTCGTCTCCGGCACGCTCGCGCCCGCGGGCGGTGGCGCGCGCCAGGGTTTCGTCGCGCGGCTGTTCGCGCCCGATCTCGCGCGGCTGACGTGGCAGCACCTGATGCTGGTGTTCGGCTCGCTGCTGCTGGCGATCGCGGTGGGCGTGCCACTTGGCATCGCGGCATGGCGCTGGCCGCGCAGTTCGGCGTGGCTGCTGGGCGTGGTCGCGGTGCTGCAGACGGTGCCGTCGCTCGCGCTGCTGGCCTTCCTGATCGCGCTGATGGGCAGCATCGGCCTCGGCCCGGCGCTGGTCGCGCTGTTCCTCTACGCGCTGCTGCCCATCGTGCGCAACACGCATGCGGGCCTGCGCGGCGTGCCCGAGGGCTTGTCGCTGGCGGCGCTGTCGCTCGGCCTCACGCCGCGGCAAAGCCTGCGCGATGTGCAACTGCCGTTGGCCTTGCCGACGCTGATGGCCGGCGTGAAGACGGCCGCGGTGATCAACGTCGGCACCGCGACGCTGGCCGCCTTCATCGGCGCGGGCGGCTTCGGCGAACGCATCGTCGCCGGGCTGGCGGTCAACGACACCGGCGCGATGCTCGCCGGCGCGGTGCCGGCGGCGGTGCTCGCGCTCGTGGTCCAGGCGGTGTTCGAACTCGTCGAACGCAAGCTGCTGCGACAATCTGCCCATGCCTCTTGACTGGATCCTGCTCGCCCTCGTCGTCCTGCTGCTGTTGTTGGTTCTCTGGGTCGCATTGCGACGCCGTGACGACGCTCCGCTCAAAGCGCTGAGCGAAGGCCTGCGGGGCGATGTGCAGCAGTTCGAGCGCGGCCTGCGCGACGAGGTCGCACGCAGCGCCGGCGGCACCCGCACCGAGCTCGCGCAGACGCTGGCCACCTTCCAGCAGACGCTGCTCGCGCAGCAGGGCGACGTGGCGCGCACCCAGAACGAACAGATCGACAGCTTCCGCACGCAGCTCGCGGCCACGCAGCAGCACCAGGCCGACACGCTCGCGCGCAGCGCCGAACAGCAGGCCGAATCGCTGCAGCGGTTCTCTCTCACGCTCACCGACCAGTTGCGCTCGCTGGCGCAGAGCAACGACCAGCGCCTGACCGAAGTGCGCACCATGGTCGAGAGCAAGCTCAGCGCGATCCAGGCCGACAACGAGAAGAAGCTCGAGCAGGTGCGCGCCACCGTCGACGAGAAGCTGCACGCCACGCTGGAGCAGCGCCTGGGCGAGAGCTTCAAGCAGGTTGCCGACCGGCTCGATCAGGTGCACCGCGGCCTGGGCGAGATGCAGACGCTGGCCAAGGACGTGGGCTCGCTGAACCGCGTGCTGAACAACGTGAAGTCGCGCGGCACCTTCGGCGAGGTGCAGCTGGCCGGCCTGCTCGAACAGGTGTTCACGCCGGACCAGTACGGCGTCAACGTCGAGACGATTCCGCACAGCGGCGCGCGGGTCGAGTTCGCGATCAAGCTGCCCGGGCGGCGCGACGACGGCCTGCCGCTGTGGCTGCCGATCGACGCGAAGTTTCCGCGCGAGGACTACGAACGATTGCTCGATGCGCAGGAGCGCGCCGACAAGCCCGAGGCCGAAGCCGCTGGCCGTGCGCTCGAGATGCGGCTGCGCGCCGAGGCGAAGACCATCCGCGAGAAGTACGTGGCACCGCCGCACACCACCGAGTTCGCGATCCTGTTCGTGCCGACCGAAGGCCTCTACGCCGAAGCGCTGCGCCGGCCCGGATTGATGGAGGCGCTGCAGCGCGAGCACCGCGTCTCACTCACCGGCCCGACCACCTTGCTGGCGACGCTGACGAGCCTGCAGATGGGCTTTCGCACGCTCGCGCTCGAGAAGCGCTCCGCCGAAGTGTGGGAAGTGCTGGGCGCGGTGAAGACCGAGTTCGGCAAGTTCGGCGACGTGCTTGCCAAGACCAAGAAGAAGCTCGACGAGGCCAGCAGCAGCATCGACATGGCCGAACGCCGCACGCGCGTGATGGCGCGCGAACTCAAGTCGGTCGAGGCCTTGTCGGACACGCGCACGCAGCTGCTGCTGCCCGGCGGCGTGGCCGATCCGGTCGAAGACGAAGGCGGCTGAGTTGGACGCATCGCCCGTGTCCACACCCTCGAATTCGAGCGCGCCGATCGCCACCGTGCTGGTGGCACTCGTCATCGGCCAGATCTGCCTGCATTCGACGATGGCCGGCGTGCGCATGGCCTCGCCGCTGTGGGTGTTGAAGGAGAGCCATCCGGCCTGGATGATCGGCGTGCTGATGGGCCTGTTCGCGGTGGCGCCGATCGCGCTCGCGCTGCACGCGGGCCGGCTGGCGGATCGGCATGGTTACCACAAGCCGCTGCGCCTGGCGATCGGCTTCGCGGTGGCCGGCGGCGCGTCGGCCTTGCTCGCGACCTGGTTCGCGGGGCCGTTCGATTTTCTGCTGCTGTGCCTCGGCGCCACGTTGACGGGTGCCGGCGCCAACATCGGGCTGATCACGATCCAGCGCACCGCCGGCCGCAGCGCGCGCGACGCGACCGAGCTCAAGCGCGTGTTCAGCTGGCTCGGCCTCGCACCGGCGTTGTCGAACGTGGCAGGGCCGGTGCTCGCCGGCGTGCTGATCGACCACGGCGGCTTTCGCGCGGCGTTCGGCGTGCTGATGCTCTTGCCGCTGTTCGGCCTGTGGTGGGCGCGCCGCGTGCCGGTCGAGGCACTCGATCCGCCGGCAGCGCACGCGCACGCACGCAGCTCGTGGGAGCTGCTGAACACGCCCGGGCTGCGCCGCCTGCTCGCGGTCAACTGGTTGCTGTCGGCGAGCTGGGACGTGCATGCCTTCGTCGTGCCCATCCTCGGCCACGAGCGCGGCTTCAGCGCGTCGGCGATCGGGCTGGTGCTGGGCGTGTTCGCCACCGCGGTCGCGCTGGTCCGGCTCGCGATCCCGGTGCTCGCGCACCGCTTGCGCGAGTCGCAGGTGCTGGTCGGCGCGATGCTGGCGACCGCGCTGGTCTTCTCGCTCTACCCGCTGGTGCACTCGGCCTGGATGATGGGCGCGTGTGCGATCGCGCTCGGCCTGGCGCTGGGATCGGTGCAGCCGATGATCATGACCGCGCTGCACCAGCTCACGCCGCACGACCGTCACGGCGAAGCGATCGCGCTGCGCTCGATGACGATCAACTTCTCGTCGGCGGTGATGCCGCTGATGTTCGGCTTCGCGGGTGCCGCGTTGGGCGCGGCCTCGCTGTTCTGGGTGATGGGCGCGGCGGTGGCGATGGGCAGCGCGCTGGCGCGCCGCGTCGGCGCACCAGCGGCGTCGACCTAGAACTTGATGCCGGACGGGTTCGGCGGGGCCGGCGGATCTGCGGGACGCGCGGGGGCGGGCGCAGCGGGCGGCGGTGTCGCGCTTGCCGCGTCGCGGCGCTCGACGATGGGCGTGGCGGTGGCGTACTGGTACGACGACGGCAGGCGCGACTCGCGCGGGTAGCCGGCGGCGTCGAGGTAGGAGCTCCACACGTCGGGCGCCAGGCCGCGCAGCACTTGCCCGCCGATGCTCAGCGTGGGGATGTCGGTGCTGCCGGCGATGCGCTGCAGCGCCTGCGTGTCCTCGGGCGTCTGGATCTGCTTCTCCGCATACGGAATGCCGCGTTGGCGCAGGAACTGGCGCGCGCCGTTGCACGGCTCGCAGCCATCGGTGCCCGAATACAGCGTGACCGGATAGCGCGCGACCACCTGGCGCAACTCGATCGGCAAGGCGGCCTCGCTGCTCGCGCTGCCACCGCGTGAATTCAGTGGCGTGGTCTTGCCCTCGGTGGTGGCGGGCGGGCGATCGGTGTAGGTGACCTTGCCGTCCGGCCCGACGACCTTGTATTGCGCGTGGCTGGGCAATGCGGCCAGCATCACCAGCAGCGGCAACACGAGCGGCGCCAGGTGCAGTCGCGCGGTCGGCCTGGGGGTGCGGCGGGGAAGGTTCATCGAGGCTCCAGCGTCATTCGAAAAGCGGTGCGCCGAATCTACAGCACGTGCCGGGGCGCTTCAAGACGATGGGGTCAGCCCTTGGTGGCGCAACAACGCGTCGATGTGCGGTTCTCGACCTCGGAAGGCCTTGAAACTTTCGAGCGTGCTGCGGCTGCCGCCGGTCTCGAACACGCTCTCGCGCAGGCGCCGGCCGGTCTTGACGCTGAGGATGCCGCCGTCGGCCTGGGGCGTCTCCTCGAACGCGCTCCATGCGTCGGCCGACAACACCTCGGCCCATTTGTAGCTGTAGTAGCCGGCCGCGTAGCCGCCATCGAAGATGTGAGAAAACGTGTTCAGCGGGCGGCTGAACGGCGGCGGCACGAGCAGCGCGACTTCCGCGCGCACCTGCGCGAGCAATTCGTCGATGCGATCCTGCGCGCGCTCTTCGGTGTGCAGACGCATGTCGATCAGCGACAGCTCGACCTGCCGCAAGGTGTCGAGCCCGCTGTGGAAGTTTTTCGCGGCGAGCATGCGATCGAACAGCGCGCGAGGCAGCGGCGCGCCGGTGTCGATGTGGGCTGTCAAATGCTTGACCACGTCCCACTCCCAGCAGAAGTTCTCCATGAACTGGCTGGGCAATTCGACCGCGTCCCATTCGACGCCGGAGATGCCGGAGACGCCGAGGTCGTCGATCTGCGTCAGCATCAGTTGCAGCCCGTGGCCGAACTCGTGGAACAGCGTGGTCACGTCGTCGTGCGTGAGAAGCGCCGGGCGCTCGATGCCGTCGACCACCACCGGCGACGCGAAGTTGCACACCAGTTGCGCGACCGGTGTCTGCAGGCTGCCTTCCGGGCGCAGCCAGCGGTCGCGCACGTCGTCCATCCACGCGCCGGGGCGCTTGCCGTTGCGCGCGAACAGGTCGAGGTAGAACTGGCCCACGAGCCGCGGGCCGGCATCGGCGCTGCCCGGCAGCGCATCGCGTTCGATGCGGAAGAAGCGCACGCTGGGATGCCACACCGGCGCGGTGTCGGGCCGGATGCGCACCTCGAACACGGTCTCGACGATGTGGAAGAGGCCCTCGAGCACCTTGGGTTCGGTGAAGTACTGTTTCACCTCCTGCTCGCTGAATGCGTAGCGCTGTTCCTTCAGGCGCTGGCTCGCGTACATCACGTCCCAGGCCTGCAGATCGGGCAGGCCGAGCTCGGTGCGCGCAAACTCGCGCAGCTCGGCCAGGTCGCGCTCCGCGCCCGGGCGCGCGCGGTGACCGAGGTCGTTCAGGAAAGCGATGACCTGGTCCGGCGAGCCCGCCATCTTGGGCACCAGCGACAACTCCGCCGGGTTCGCATAGCCGAGCAGGCGCGCCTCTTCCTGGCGCAGCGCGAGCAGCTCGCGCATCAGCGGCGCGTTGTCGAGTTCGGGCGGACCGAACTCGCTCGCGCGCGTGGCGTAAGCGGTGTAGAGCTTCTCGCGCAGCGCGCGGTCCTGCGCGTACTGCAGCACCGGCACGAAGCAGGGCGCGTGCAGCGTGAGCTTGTAGAGCGACCGGCCGGCGGCGTCGCGTGCGTCCGCGCTCACGGTGGTCTGAAGGATGTCTTCGGGCACGCCGGCCAGCTCGTCGGCGGTGGCCATGTAGGCGTAGCCATCGGTCGCGTCGAGCACATGCTCCGAGAATTTCTGGCCCACGGCGGCCTGCAGGTCCTGCAGCTCCGCGTAGCGCGTCTTGGCCACACCGACGAGCTCGGCGCCCGAGAGCCGGAAGTCGCGGATCGCGTTGTTCAGTGCGCGCAGGCGCGGCGCGCTCAAGCTGGCGGATCGGCTGTTGGCCAGCACCGCCTTGTACTTGGCGAACAGCCGCTCGTCGGCGCCGAGGCGCGTGTAGAAGTCGACGACGCGCGGCATGTTGTCGGTGTAGGCGGCGCGCAGCGCGGGCGAGTCGGCGACCGCATTGAGGTGGCCCACGGCGCTCCAAGCGCGCGAAAGCCGCTCGGTGGCGACATCGAGCACGGCCGACAAGGCTTCGTACTCAGCGGGTACCGCATCGCTGGTGGCCTGCGTCAGCGCGGCATCGGCCGCGGCCAGAAGCACGTCGAGCGCCGGCGTGATGTGCCCGGGCCGGATCGCGTCGAAGCGCGGCAGGCCGGCGGTGTCGAGCAGCGGGTTGGCGGTGGTCGTGGTCATCGGCAAGTTCCTTCAGCCAGCTCGGTCAGTGTCGCACTGTCGTGTCCTGCGGATCGGCGAGTTTTCGTCAAGGAATCTCGCGTTCCGCCGCTTCTATCGTGTTCACCAGCAGCATCGTGATCGTCATCGGCCCCACACCGCCCGGCACCGGCGTGATGTGGCTCGCCAGCTCGGAGACGCCTGCGAACTCCACATCGCCGCACAGCTTGCCGGCCTCGTTGCGGTTGATGCCCACGTCGATCACGATCGCGCCGGGCTTGACCATGTCGGCAGTCAGCACGTTGCGCCGGCCGACCGCCGCCACCACCACGTCGGCCTGACGCGTGTGGTGGCCGATGTCGGCCGTCGCACTGTGGCAGATGGTGACTGTGGCGTTGGCTTGCAAGAGCAGCAGCGCCATCGGCTTGCCCACCGTGTTGCTGCGCCCGATCACGACCGCATGCTTGCCGCGCAGGTCGATGCCGGTGCTCTCGATCAGCTTCATGCAGCCGTACGGCGTGCACGGCCGAAAGCCGGGCAGGCCGGTCATCAGTTCGCCGGCCGACAGCACCGAGTAGCCGTCGACATCCTTGCGCGTGGAAATGCGCTCGATCACCTTGTGAGGATCGATGTGCTTGGGCAGCGGCATCTGCACCAGGATGCCGTGGATGGCCGGGTCGGCGTTCAGCGCGTCGATGCGTGCGAGCAGTTCGGCTTCGGTCAGCGTCGCGTCGAACTTCTCGAACACCGAGTGCAGGCCGGCGTCATGGCAGGCCTTGACCTTGTTGCGCACATAGACCTGGCTGGCCGGGTCGTCGCCGACCAGCACCACCGCCAG
>Ga0307510_10003767_pt1 | contig 17721 bp, 12 predicted proteins | sample 12_EM_MG_FD_207224 | JGI IMG/M metagenome (GOLD analysis project Ga0307510, IMG submission 207224) | Populus trichocarpa ectomycorrhiza microbial communities from riparian zone in the Pacific Northwest, United States - 12_EM | ecosystem: Host-associated > Plants > Roots > Unclassified | place...
TCGAACGCTTTCTGCTTTACTATTGGTTGAACTATCTATTCAAGGTTTCTATTGGATATTTGCCACTTTAGCTCATGCTCAGAATAAATCCTGGTGTTCGCGGACTAACCCTGACACCCGAGTACCTCCGTAGCTAGCTATTTAGTCTAAGTTATTCGCAGATAAGCAAGAAAACCGCAAATTAAGAAAGTCAAATTTATACCGTAACACTACCGCAAAAACTCAATAGCCCCGATCAGAGACAAAACACACCCAGAAGGAACAGTGTTTTCCAGACAGGGTATAGGTTGGGGAGGCCAAACTTACAGAATCTCATTAACCAATTCTCCTAAAATTAGTGCGGTTTAGGAGGTGACCCATGTTAAGATCCCCGATAGTGGATATATCGAGTTTTTGCGGTAATAATAGGTGAAAATGTATTTTGTATAGGGAGTCGGGCCTAACCTGATTTAATGACATCACGTGAATGGCCGTTGCTGGCAGTTTAGGGGATACCAGTATACCTTGCTATAGATACCGGTCCATGGATTGGTTAAGATGTGGTGACGTGGTAGGCAACTTGTAGATGGGTGAGACCGTCGCTTTTCCTACTCTTACATACTTTCTCGGACCTTTAGTTCCCCTACAATCCTCCCGGAGCAAGGCAACAAAGCATATCCTCCCCGTCGCCAAGACTCACTCACTACAAGTTGTCTCCTACCGTAACCACTGTATAGGTATCCGAGGACTATGCGGAGAGGAGTGGACCAGTTCCCGCAACACTGTTTACCGAGAAGGACTGCGGGAATGCCTATCCACTCCTGAATGCGGCTTTGCTCTTCACACCACTTTTTCACTATTGTCGATCGAAACGGTCTGCTGAGTTTACGTGTGCTCTTATGTCGGAGGTGGATGTCTTAATCCCAATTCTAACATCGCACCTATGAGAAAATAGGAATCCTTTTATCGGAAAAACTGCCGCCTTCCTTCCTTCTTTCTCGTTCTCACATTTCCAACAATAACATCCACCAAGCTCCTTCGCTTCACATTGAACCTCTGCCAACCTCTTCCCTTCCTGTCTCTCCCTTTCTCTTCGCTTCTCGTCTCTTCACCCCGACTTCTTTCCTTTTCTCCCTGCTCCAACTTCTCCGACTTCCAAGTTATTGTTTGTCCGTCTGCGAGAGATAATTAATCCCGGATATATAGCTGCTCTCAATGTCCCAAGGCCATGCTATCGATTACATCACTAAACGCCGGCGATTCGCAATGTCACCGGAGCCCCATTACCGGTGTTTCTTCCCACGGAATTTTCAGGGTCCGAGATCGTATGGGGTGACTAGAAAGCTTAGCCCTATTGACCTAGGGTATGTGAAATTCACAAAGGGGAGTCTTGCCCGGGTGGTTGGATTAGGGCACCCTTGGACGCTATCTCAACTACCGATAATTTATGATACCATCTCATGTCTGACGCAGCCCGTCAGCTCACAAGATCTCACTCGACAAAATAAACAAATTGCTTCAGTCAACAGAAATAGCAGCCCAATCGAATTCAGTCAGATCCAGCAACGAGTATCCAAGAAAAATCAAACTAATATAAGAGGAAAAGCGGACCCAAGACCGAGCGTGTTAATCAAACCACAACCAACCCGACCCCCGCAAACTACACCCCCGGCAGCTGCCCTCACCCGGGCGCAGCCCCAGCAACCCCTCTAGCGGCCGGATTCAGCACTCCCAACGCCGCAGCCCTAGCCGCCTCTCATCTAACCGGCCCCGCGAGTGATATTATTCCTGTTGCTTGATCTGCCTAGGATTTGTGGGGGCTACTGCCGTCTTGGCAGGCGGCACCAAGTTATTCGGTTGCTTTGTCCTCGGCCTTTGATCGAAGGGAATTTGTTTACTTGCCCTCACCACTTAGTATTATCTCAGGCGGGGTGTACCGGATCGGGGAAAGAAGGAAAGAAGGGGCGGGTACCTTTGTGCTATCTGTTGCCAATGTGTTCCTCTGGCTCCATCCCGTGAGCCACTCCACATCCCGTGGCAATGGCTGTTTTATCCGCAGCGCGTTTGGACAAACACTCGTACAAGCCCTCAACCCGGACCGGAGTTCGAGCCAGGACAGCCACCGGGGGTGCATATTCAACTACACCCTAGCGGAAATGAAGCCCAACGGGGGAGGTGGCAGTCGGAGGCGGGGCTTGGGGAGTTAGCCAAGGAGTCCACCAGGGCCTCCTAGCGGGCTACGAATTCAAGGCTACCAGAAATGTGGTCGTTGCCCCCCATCTCCCTTTACAACACCACCTACAACCCTGACGCGCCTCAAATGTTGGTCGCCTACCAAGCTGAGATCCTTCCTAACAACTTCCTCGCCAAGGGCCTCGTGTTGGTGAATTGGGGCATCTAACTAACTTTAGTCTCTAACTAATGAATTAAGCTGAACAATCTTAGAATCTTGGATAGAAATAGCACCTCTTCTGCTATGCTTGATTCACTGTTCAGAACTGTCTGGGGTCTTTGCAGGGACAGGGGGGTAATGCCAACGAGCCGGTCAGCACGGGGCAGGTGGACATGGCTCTGTGTTGGGCAATTATCTAACTACCGACCTTTTCTGTGACCGCCGGGCCCGACACGCCATGCCTTTATCAGTACAGTCACACGCTCTATCTAGCCGGCATATTGGCAGAGGACAGCGATTATAGAGGGGGCCAGAGGGGGGTATTAAAAAACTATGGGATGTAGGAAAGGACTATGGGGGGTGCTACAGGTGGTAGGTATTAGGGAGCTCTACCGTGGATATGGGGGAAAAAATGAGGGGGACAGCTGGGGATGGCTACGGACAGGGGGGGGCAGCCAGACTATGAGTGATGTATTATGACGCCGTGTAGTAGATGGAGCAAACATTGCCCTTCCGGGAAAGAGAAGAAGGCTAAATAGATCATCAAATCCTCTGAATATTAAGAATAAGATCCAAGAAGCTCATTCCTCTCCTATCGTCAATTTCTTTTTCAAAAGCTTAGTTAAATCATGCTTTTATCGACCCCGGTGATGTCACAACAATCCCAAATTATTGATACTACGGAAGTTAATCCTCCTGGGAATCTTAGACGTGATTCGATGATAACAACAACGAAACGGCCACAGGGAAAAGAAACACCCAGAGTTCACAGACGAAAACGATTGCACAACCCACAAGCGGGAAAGGGAAAGTTCGCTTTTTTTATAGCAACCCTATCTCACACACTAACTAATTAACGGTAAACACGGGAGTAGATATTTTAAACGAGGACTGCCGAAAGGCGGACGACGGACGACGAAATCGCCAAACGGCGGGTATCAAACAGAACGCTAAAAGTTAAGGCACACAAGATAGATTCCCACCGCACAACTTGGGGGGGGGGACTTCTCATTCAACTGCTTGCTCACCCTCACCACTGACAACAGTGCTCAATTGAGCTGACTGGCGGTAGGGATAGAAGTATATAAAAGAGCAGCCGAACTTTCCAGCCATCATTCTACCCTTCAGCCGATCGCGACACAGGTCCATTCTCTCCCACAAACGTCCCGCTTCCTTTCTGCAAACTCTCATGGCAAAAAGGAGGGACAGACATCACAAAGAAAACTTCCTCAAGTTCCATAGTCTTCACACATCCGACCACTTCTCATATCTTTCCTGTGCTGCATTGATCCTAGGTGCATAGCCGCCGGGTTTGTCTGAACAATTACGGGATAGACTGCACGTATGCGGATCATGCCGAATAGCATCAAAAACACACTCTGCCGTATTGCTTCTAGGCTTCTGCTTTCCTGCCAGCAGCGGTACCGATCCAGCGCACATATCCGAAACCTTAGTTTAATTGGCACGATAGTGAGATAAGCTGGGTGCGCAAAGGGCGGAGCATGTAGGGCAGTATCAAAAAATTCCAACATATAACTAACACAACGTCCTCCTATCCTTTCGTAAACTACCACACATATCCGTGTTTCCGTATGCCTCCCCTCCCCCTTTGCAAACTCCAGTACTAACAACGGAAAGACAAACTCCCACCGTTCATATCCTGCGGCAATTATCCAACATCCGCTCATCCGGCTCTCTCACATCCTTACAGCTTTCCTGCTTTTCTTAGAGTCCTTTAAAACCCTAGCGTATTCCTGCAGCCGATGTTTTCCCGAAAATCAAAGTGTGCTTCCCGAAGCCACAAACAAGTATGATCCTAGAAACTACCGAAACAAGACACTATCGTGGGGGAGTGTCTTGTAGAATCTTGCTATTTCCAATAGAAGAAAATGGGTTATTATCCGTAGGGTTTACCGCAAAATTCAATTTACCACCACGGATCCGGATATCTCAGCTCAATTTCCGAACTCTCAGACTGTAGTAGTGCAAGTGTTAGTGAAATTTCCCGGGCTCCAAGTAGGATGCTTACGCCGACACTTAAGGCACTCCGCAATATAAAATATATGATATGAGCAACCCGAGTCCCGCTGAGAACTTTCTGTGTGAGAGGGAAAAGAAAGATTAGAAAGTCATAGGCGATATCGTTTAATATTTGTATCCACTCCTGCCTTGAATAGTTATATAGTTAGAAAAGAAAGAGTAAACTTCCCCACTCCGTCCTAAAGTTATTCCGTGCGTTGTGCTCATTGGAGTCGGATTCCCCCCACCCCTCGGGAACGATACCCGGTGAGGGGTATGAAATATTTAACTTGAGGTGTCAGACTTAAAAAGCCCGAGCACACCCATCCGAGAGAAGTTCAAATGATCCCCCGGGGCCATACTGGGGTGGTAGGGCATGCCGTCCTACCCACATCTGCCCTGGCCATTGTCATGTGAATGGAAAAAGGACGGACTTGGTAATTTGGAACACCGTCCAACACCTCGCTTTCTTTTATCTGCTCTAGAATCGCCTAAATTTCTCCTATCTCAACAAATGACTTTGGGCTTTTGTTCACCCCCCCATGCAAGGTTACCATCTCCTGCGATAGGATAACATGGATAGTTGAAGAAACTAGTAGAAATCCAGAACTATTGGTCAGGGAAGAACTTATATAATATTGTATCCAAGCTTTTTTTTGTTTTTGTAATATTTCGATGTTGCGTCCGCGCTACACCCATTACCGCCCCCCACAAATATTCCCACCGGGCAAGCCGACTCACGATCTCTTGTGTTGACAGTCTAGTTTAGCTCGCCCTCACCAGAAAAAAAAGCTCACCGTCTTTTTGATACTACTAGACCATTCACTGGCAGTGCTCCCAACAACTCGGGGATAGTGGGGGACTGCAGGGGATGGTCGGACTGCAGGGAGCTGTGCGAGTGATGTCTCATGATGCCAGATCGATCCGTTCGGAGGTGCATGATTTCGACTTGTGCTAGTACCTGAGGCCTAAGCGATAGGACTACAATCTCCTACAGTCTGTCTGGTCGTCACCTTCCAGGGCGTAGCCCGTCCTAGCGCCCCAACAATGATGGACTATGAACTATAACCCGTCCCGTCCTCCTCCGAAGCCGCAGGTACTAGACGTCTGGGAACACTGTTCACCTGAATTGAAATGATATCTAGTAGGTTGGGGTTAGTGTTGTGGCTCGACGATTTGAGCCCCCCCCCGATGGTATATACATAGCAGAACCAGTATCGAAGTATGACAGTCTGTGAAGGGAACCATTCGGGAGAGCTTGATAGCTTTGGGGGGAATTACATGGGGGAATATACTATCTGCTTGCGACCCTAGGGCGAATTTTTCTCTCCCGCCAGCTTGTGGTGGGCGGTGCTGTGATGTGCTATCCTATTATCAAAAAGACAATGCGAACATTAACCTGACGGATAGGAATGGGGAACAGCGTCAGTAGAGGGGAATGGGGGCCATATGCAGGTAGACGATAGAGTAAGAGAATTCAAGTGGAACTTAGGCACTTTGTAGGAAGGATATGAAATGTAGTTTCCACTACTCGTACTTCGTGCATTCGCTCGTTCGCAATCTCTCTAAAACCAAACTAACAGTAAAGACAAGTGAGCAAAACACAAACACCACGTCCAGATTCTTCCATGGATCACCACTCCTATATCTATATTTCCTCACATGCCCTTATTCCTCGGTACACTCTCGTGATAACAGAAGAAAGACATGTCAGTACAACCTATTATTAAACAATCTCCCGCATCCGAACCACCTACATATCGCCTCAACGATCCTTCACACTCCCGCATAAGAGCCACGCGCATTTGTCTAACAGGAAATGTAAAAACAGAATCAAGTCTAACCAGACCTCCAAGGGAAGAAAAAGGCCAACAAAAATCAAAAAGTAGGTAAATCGGAAATATCTCGGGGAAAATAGAAGGAAAAAAAGCACTTATCAAAACATCCTTGCATCTAAATCGATGGAGGTCTTGGCTACACCGGCCCCCTATGGCACGTGTTTATGGAATAAGAATGTATCTAATAATGAAGAAGGAAGGATGTGAAGGACCCAAGGGAGAAGACGAGGGGGAGAAGGGGTGACAAAGCACCGGTCGACCGCGAGTAAGGGAATTAGTTAGGGATTACTAGGATGGGCCTTGACTTTTCTTCGACGGCAGCAGAGCCCCAGGGGCCAGATAGGAAGTGGCTGGGACGGCCTGGGTGATTGAGGTGAGAGGCCGTTATCCGCGGCCCCGGTGGCAGAATCCCGGGAGTCCAATATCCTCAGCCGTTGATCGGGGACCGCCGGTAGAGAGGAGGGTTGGCTATTGAGGTCTATCCTGTCGGGATTAGGATCATGAGATCGGAATTGCATCATCTCAACACACTCGTCCGGAGGCAAAGTGGAGGGTGGAGGGGATGTCGGGCCACCGATATCTGGTACGGCGCCATCGATATTATCCCACTCACGTGGGGGCCGGGCTGAAACAGAATCTTGGGAGTCTAATAACGTCGGCTGTTCATGGCGGGCTGCCAGCGGGGTCGCAGGTTGGTCATCAGGGTCTGCTGTGGCGCAACCGGCAGTGCCCAACCCCCGCGGGAGTACCACAACTCCATCATGCTCTTCAGAGAGAGCCAACGACTGTGGGATTTGGTTCACGTCGCCTGGCATAGCGGTGGAGACATCTTTCCGTTTCATAAACATATTTACTATCCCCTCATGCCCACTCTCAGCCGCCCACGAGAGTGGCGACCGGCCATATTCGGTGTCTGGACGGTTCGGGTCGACGTCCTTTCGTTCCAAAAGCATCTTGACTATTCCCTCATATCCGCCCCCAGCCGCCCACGAGAGTGGTGTCCGGCCAGATCCGGTGTCTGCCAGGTCGGGGTTGACGTCCTTTCGTTCCAAAAGCATCTTGACTATTCCCTTATGCCCGCCCTTAGCGGCCCACGAGAGTGGTGTCCGGCCAGATCCGGTGTCTGCCAGGTCGGGGTCGACGTCCTTTCGTTCCAAAAGCATCTTGACTATTCCCTCATGCCCGCTCCTAGCCGCCCACGAGAGTGGTGTCCGGCCATATTCGGTGTCTGCCAGGTCGGGGTTGACGTCCTTTCGTTCCAAAAGCATCTTGACTATTCCCTCATATCCGCCCCCAGCCGCCCACGAGAGTGGTGTCCGGCCAGATCCGGTGTCTGCTTGGTCAGGATTGACGTCCTTCTGTTCCAAAAGAATCTTCACCACTCCCTCATGCCCCTTCGTAGCCGCCCACGAGAGTGGCGTTGAGCCCCATTTGGTGTCTGCCTGGTTGCGATTGACATCTTTTCGTTTCAAAACCATCTTTACTACTCCCTCATTCCCGTTCGCAGCCGCCCAAGAGAGTGGTGTCCAGCCATATTCGGTGTCTGCCTGGTCGGGATTGACGTCCTCTCGCCCTAGAAACATCTTTACCACCTCCTCGTGGCCTCTTGCAGCTGCCCATGTGAGAGCCGTCATCCCCATGCAATCATATGAATTAACGTCCCATACCTTCATGTCCAATACAGCAGGCACTATCACCGCAATCCCGAGAAATGCTACTCCGTGGAGTCCTGTAAATTTCGTAGGTCCTCCGACCCCATCAAAGTAGGGTCCCCCGCCACGGTCTCGATTATAGTGTAATAACAACAGTTGAGTGGATATATGCTCATCAAATCTATTGAGAAGCTCTAGTGCAAGTATTTTGGAATTTGCCGTCATCTCCCTTCTCGTATGCCTCCCCCAGTACATCGAGGCATATTGTAGAAGGGGAGTTGCTTCAGGTGCGGAGTCGAGAGTTGGCGAAAGATTCCTGATACATCGGAAATTTAGGTATGTCAAGCAAACCTCGGCAATTGTTGAGTGAGGATTACTGAATAGGGTCGGATCGCGCGAGAGATGCTCCTGAAGAGTGAAGTGTACCAGTCGGACTGTGGACGAAGATGCCTCGACCGTGACAAGACCAAGACAAGATGATACGAGTGTCCGTAACCCGGGAACGCTTTCCGGATCCAGATCTGTAGATCCTATCTCTACCCCCAAGGCATGACTGAGCTCATGGGCTCGTAATGGCCGTTCCGAATACAACACCCACATCAGAACCTTCAACCCGAGAACTGATTTATGTCCCTTCTGGGCTTTCAGTCGCGTTAGGGTTGCCATGTAGGCATCACTCAATCCATGGCCAAGTGTCATCTCCTCAAGTTTATTTCTCCTCGCGCGAATTGTCACCTCCGCTAGAATAGCGTCGATGTTGAGCGAAACAAGGAGGAATCTAACCACAATCGTTAGTAAGTATACATTACTGATAGAGTGGAAAAGCGAAAAATAGCCCTACGCACATATCCGATATCTTTTCCAAGACAACTCTCACAATATTGGCCCTCAAATCCTTGGTCATCGCCTCTGGCTCGGCATCCCTGTCTAACCTCATCTCCACATAATTCCTTATGTCATTCGTGTTAGGGCTGATGGGTATCACAACCGCCTTAGGGAAATATTTTTGAATATCTTCCCGCACATGGGGCCTCCCGGTGAGGAATATTCTCGTGCTAGGGGACTCCCGAACAATATCTCTCAGAGACACAAGAAGCTCCGGCAGGTACTTTGGTAGACATTCGTCCAATGCATCAATACAGATAAACACTTTGGGCAGTGAAGCAATAGCAGTCTTCAACATCCGCATTAGATCCCCAAGTCGCGGTCCTCTACCACCAACCTCCCCTTTCGCTTTTTGAAACGCCTCCCGTAGATCCTCCGCGATTCCACTTTTACCCACCAGCTGCTTCAGAATTGCGCCCATGATGTTCGCGATTGTCTGTTCTTGCTGAGAAACGAAGTCGCAGTAGAAGGCTGCAACCGCAATATTTTCCTCCCCCGGCTGATCGCACAGGCTGTCGATCACCAAGGAGCTAGTGTTTCTAGCTGTCAGTGTTAATTGCTTCTTTAAAGGAACTCCACCGCTTACCTTAGATATGTCTTTCCCACTCCCGGATTCCCAGAGCAAAGCAAGACAGCATTATCGGCTCCACCCTCACTCCCCCTCCACTCCCGAAACTCTCCCGTTTCTAAAAACCAATCCCCTACTCCATCGAACCGGTCGGTTCGCACGCCTTGGTGTCTATTTCTTGGCTCGAGTGGAGAGAGCCATCGCATGATCTGCGCATCCTCGTCGGACTTATAGAAATTGTAGTTGAAACTACCGATTATGTTACCGGTCTGGGAATTACCGTCGCCGATGGTGACCGAATGTGAAATTTGGGCCATGATATTCTATCCAAAGTGTCGTTCAAATGTAGAAACGGCGAAGCGATTTGTATGAGGACTTCGGAATGAAGAATTTGTGATCAAGAGCTGAAGAAAGCGGGGCGATGTGGCTTGTTGTGGCACAATCCCATCCATTCATTTCTGCTCTGTTAAGTTGCATTACTAATATGCGATATGTCCCTACAAATACTTCCGCCGAGAGGCGGTGGAGACAGGCAAAATGTTCCTTGTGACCCTCCACCCCCCCCCAATCTCCCTCAGTGCTGGAAGAGCCCACATACGGTACATACAGGCTCCGATAGATGTTGGGGCTTGGGTGGTGGTATTAGAATTGTTCCGGGAATCCACCGTTCTTGAGGGCAGGGAGTTGTACGGATGCCGATTGGGAGCATGTACCAGTAGATGGACCCCAACAGTAGGACGGAAATACTATGTAGGTGTTCCTTCCTTTTTTTTTTGGCTACTGTGATAGCGAAATTTAAAGTGAGTAATAGCCTAATTTAGTGGCTCTTTTGGTCTGGCCCTATTTTCAGGACGCTCTTGACCCCATGCATGTCACCAATCCCAACACTTAGTTCAAGATTATTGGGAGCCCATAACTCAACCTTCAAGAATAGAATGACAGACTATGTAAGTGTTTCTTTCTTCGCTTATTGACTTGTATAATAGTGTAATATAAAGTTAGTAACTATCGAGTAGCGATTTGGCCACGTGATATTTTAAGAAGGTTCTCGACATCACCAACCTCAACGCTCAGTTCAAGATTAAAGGGAGCTTGTGGATTTGGAATATATGTACTTCCCCTTTCCCGACCTGTGAGCGAAAGCCTAATAAGGGATGAGAGTGGATTGGTGCCATCTACTTCACCATATCCGTTAACAGGTTCGGGAGACTTCCTCTCTTCTTACCATTTATTCTCAGAATATTGGTTTCCTTTATGATCCGGATGATTTTTTTAGCGCGATGGGTTCTCTATCCGAGGCTGCCGGAAAAGCAGTCTTCGCCCTTCACACCACCGCCTACAGCTTTCGCTCGCCTAGCGTGCTGCGCTCCTGCGGAGTCTAGGTTCTTCCTAGTCCCTTCACGCTAAGAGCCTCATCCTAATGAGTGTCCAGCTGGTTCTCGGCTTTAGCCAATACGATCGGTCTCAAGGGCAACGGATAAAATTGTATCTCTTCTGCTGTGCCCGGTTCACAGTTGAATTGATCAAAGCCTACTTCTTTATTAACCGCCGTCAATGAATCGCTAGTCTAGTCAAAATCACACATTGGACTCCCGAGCAGATCGCCAAACCTCTCGCTAGAGACCGCACCGAGGCTACCCATGTGTGCCGTACCTCAAGGATAACCTCGAAGTTGACCTAGATCTCATCCCAGTCACCATCACTGGCCAGAAGCCAGATTTGCATCGCATCGAGACGCCCCCATTTAAGTGGTTATTTCGTTTCTTCTTCTCTTTAATATTGACATCTCTTATGTTTGCCATTTACGTGTGTGGCCAGAGAATGTCTTATATGCCAGTAGTTCTTTTGCTCGCCTAGTGGCCGGCTTCCTCGAAGGTTTTATGTATCAGTAGAATGCATTGAACGCATTCTTAATTTTTTAGGGGCCTTAGAGCCATGGCGCATGATTCCTGATCTTTTTAATCCCTTTGCCTAGTTTGTGGAGACCAGAATTAGCTCTCTCCCGCTACCATTCCAATCATCGATATACCCGCGGCGGGTGATAGAGCAAGAATTATTGGATGTAACCAGAAACCCCCTCACAGCCGAATTCCAAACCCTATTACTAGCAAATGCCCCAGGCTCAATGGACCCGATATTGTCAACCAGGCAATGCGAACCGATCCCTTAAATTCAGAACAGTGATATATTCCCTTGCTTCACTTGTATTTCGCATTTACTAGTACAGTCGCACCTCGCTATCCCGGATGGCCAAAATTCAAGGAATCTGTCCGGGACAGCGAATTATCCGGGACAGTGAGTTAGGCTTTGGTGTAAAAAAATTGATAATTCAGGGAATTTCGTCCGGGATAGCGGGGGATCCGGGAAAGCGAGATCCGGGATAGCGAGGTGCGACTGTATCTGCCCATACTTCCATGGTGCCTTATAACTTAATCGCGCCGCGAGTAAATGAAATAATAGTATCCCTGTCATTCATAACCCATTTTTGAGTTACTTAGTATTCAAGTCTACGATAACTTACCGAGAGCGCGGCAGTCTTTGAAACACCGCCTGTTAACCAGGCAATAGTACCAGTAGTAAGGCCACTGAATACTGCAGCCAGCTGCGAAAGTAAACCTGAAACCGGGGGTGAGATAATACCACCCGTAGTTAGGCACGTCGGATAACCTCCCTGTGGAAATAATTAGAAGATTAGTTCCTGAGAAGTGCCAGAGTTAAAGTCGGCGCCTAATGGATACTCATAACTCAGAGTGAGATAGCCAAGACTATGACCGTACTGTGGGGGAGAAATCTGACTTTACTTCTTTTGCATATCTTAGCTAGCCTGTGGATGACTTAGGGCCCGTTTACCTATACGGCCTAGCAACCGGAAACGGTGCCGACCGTTAAGGAAGGCTAGATGGTGGGAGGTGTGTAGGGTGAATGGATGGGTGTTTACCTAAATATACCGTGGAAAATTCGATTAACCGCCAGGAGGTGTGCAACCATGTAGCTTTCAACTCTCAACAGTGCTTGGCAACCGAGATATTGGACTGACCAAGAACGCCTCCTCACAAATGGAAGATAGGAATTTTGTCTCTAAACTCACCCTGGGTTATGAGAGAATGGATTGCTGATTGCACAAAAATATTAGAGCCAATCGATCACTATGTTTATGATTGCGTGCATGATGTATGGGTGGTGTTGATAGACGGTGGTTGCAAAAGGACCTGTTGAGCCGTGACCGTCTAGCAGCTAGAATATAACGTTAGAACGGTGAAAAATTAGGTAAACAGTTTCACATCTACTCGAGTATTGGAATAGGATGTCGGTTGAGACGCCACCGTCTAGTTTCCCCACCAAAATCTCGAAACGCGACGGATAGGTAAACGGGCCCTTAGAAAGTATGGAAGCAGGTCATGATATGACTTTGCTTTGGAAGGGAAGCACGCTGGCTTGTGTTGAATGGTGGGCAGGGGGTGTCATGTTTTCTACTTGTACAGGGGTGGTTGTTGCCAAGTCTTGGCTGACAGGGGGGGTGCATATAGGGACAGCTTTTTCTTTCTTTGCGACAACAGCAGCGGTTTTTTTTTTTCAGACAATGGGCGAAGGAAAAGGTTTGGGAGAGTGCGCACCAAGAAGAAGGTTTGAGAGGAGGATCACCTGTACCTCGATAGTCGGACAACCAGGCGAGGTTGGGCTTTCTCTGTCGCTTAAATGTTTTTCTTTCTGTGTGTTCTTCCAGGTGAAAAGTCTGTCGATTAGCTTGGGAGAGTTGAATTGAATTGTTCGTGGCTTGTGGTATTTCTCTTTCCAGACGGGATTTCTTGATAGTGACAATTGTTGGCTCGTACCTCTTGTGCTTCTAAAAGCAGATACATCAGTCCCGGTTCTCTTTATTTCAGTACCGTACCGGATCAAAAGGTTTGCAAAAGGCAGTTGTGTGTTGCTATATACCTTGCTGTATAGGTACATATCTATGGATTGATTAAGATGTGGTGACGTGGTAGGAAGCGTGTAGACGAGTATGAGGCTATCACTTTTCTCCATGCTTTCTTGCCTTCTACTTCCACTACAATCCTCCCATAGCAAGGCCACAAGCAAATACCCTCCCCATCACCAAGACTCCCTACCAGTGGTCTCCTACGCGAGGACTATACGGAGGGGAGTGGACTAGCTCCCGCACCACTGCTCACCGAGAATTACTGCGGGAATGCCTATTCACTCTTGAATGTGGCTTTGCTTTTTACGCCACTTTTTCAATATTGTCGATTGGGGTGGTCTGCTGAGTTTACGTGCACTCTTATGTCGGAGGAGGGTTTAATCCCAATTCTAACACCGCACATATGTGAAAATACGAATCCTTTTATCCGAAAAACTGCCGCCTTCCTTCCTCCTTTCTCATCCTCGCTTTTCTCACAATAGCATCCACCGAGCTCCTTCGCTTCACATCTAACCACTGGTAATCTCTTCCCTCCCTGTCTCTCCCTTTCTCTCCCGTTCTCTTCGCTTCTAGTCTCCCTACTCCGACTTCTTTCCTTTTCTCCCTGCTCCTACCCCCCCCGACATCCAACTTATTCATGTTTGTCCGCCTGCGAGATATAATTAATCCTAGATATAGGGCCGTTGTTCTCGATGCGCCAAGGTCATGCTATCGATTACATTACTAGGCGCCGGCGATTCGCAATGTAGCCGGAGCTCCATAACCGGTGTTTCTTCCCACAGAATGTTCTGGATCAGAGATCGTATGGGGTGACTCGAAAGCCCATCCCCATAAACCTAGGGTGTGTGAAATTCACAAAAGGGAGTCTTGTCTGGGCGGTTGGATTGGGGCACCCTTGGACGCCATCTCAACCAATTTACCATCTCATATCTGATGCAGCACGTCAACTCACAAGATCTCACTCGACAATGTGAACTAATCGCTTCAGTCAATAGAAATATCAGCCCAATCGAATCCAGTCAGATCTAGCAACGAGTATCCAAGGAAAATCAAACTGATATAAAGCGGAAAAGCGGACCCAAGACCGAGCGTGCCAAACAAACCCAACCCACACACCCCCACCCCCGGTAACTACTCCCACCAGGCCACAGCCACAGTAACCCCTGCAGCGGCCGGACTCAGCACCCCCGCCGCAGCCCTAGCCGCCTCTCATCTAACCTGCCCCGCAAGTGTTATTTTCTGTTACTCGATCCGCCCAGGATTCGTGGAGGCTCCTGTCGCCCCGGCAGGTAGCAGCAAGTTGCTCGGTTGCTTTGGCCCCGGTCTTAAATCGAAGGGAATTTGTTTACTTGCCCTCACCACTTAGTATTATCTCAGGCGATGTACACCGGATCGGGGAAAGAAGGAAAAAAGGGGCGGGTACCTTTGTGCTATCAGTTGCCAATGTTTCCCTTCTGGCTCCATCAGGCGAACCGCTCCACAGTCTGCGGCGATGGCTGTTTTATCCGCAGCGCGTTTAGACAAACTCACGTACGAGCCCTCAACCCGGACAGGAGCTCGAGCCAGGAAGGCCACCCGTGGTGCATATTCAACTATGATACAACCTAGCGGAAGTGAGGCCCAACGGGGGAGGTGGCAGTCCTAGTTGGGGCTTAGGCAGTTCATTAAGCGGTCCACCAGGGCCTCCTAGCGGGCTACGAATTCAAGGCTGCCAGAAATGTGATCGTTGCCCCCCATCCCCCTTTACAACGCCGCCTACAACCCTGACCCGCCTTAAATGTTGGTCGCCTACCAGCATGAGATCCTTCCTAACAACTTCCTCGCCAAGGGCCTCGTGTTGGTGAATTGGGGTATCCAACCGGCTCTAGTCTTCAACCAATGAACTAAGCCGAACAGTCTTAGAATCTTTCATAGAAATATCACCTCTTCTACTGCACTTGGTTCACTGTTCAGAACTGTCTGGGGACTCTACAGGGATGACAGGGGTAACACCAACCAGGCGGATCAGCAGGGGACAGGAAGACATGGCCCTGTGTTGGGAAATTACCTGGCAGACTACCGACCTTTTCTATGACCGCCGGACCCGACACGCTATACCTTTACCTTTATCAGTACAGTCAGATACTCTATCTAACTAGCACTTTGGCATAGGGCGATTATAGAGGGGGCCATAGGGGATATTAAGAAACTATGGGATGGAGGAAAGGACTGTGGGGGGAGCCACAGATGGTAGGTATTTCGGAGCACTGCCTTGGATATAGGGAAATAATGAGGGGGCAGCCGGGATGGCTGGCGACAGGGGAGTGCGCAGCTAGACTATGAGTGATGTATTATGACGCTGTGTAGTGGACGGAGCAAACATTGCCCCTGCGAGAAAGAGGAGGCTAAATAGATAATCAAATCCTCTGGGTATTAAGAATAAGACCTAAGAAGTCCATTTCTCTCCTATCTTCAATTTCTTTTTCAAAAGCTTAGTTAAATTATGCTTTTATCGACCCTAGCGATGTCACAACAAAACCAAATTATTGATACTACGGAAGTTGATTCTCATGAGAATTTTAGACGTGATTCGGCGGCGGACGACGGACGACAAAATTGCGAAACGGCGGCTATGGAACGAAACGCTAAAAGTTGGGGCCGCACAAGACAGATCCCCAACGCACAACTTTGGGGGGGGGACTTCTCATTCAACTACTTGTTCACCCTTGCCACTCACAACAATGCTCAATTAAACTAACTAGCGGCGAAAATAGGAGTATATATAAAAACAATCGAACTTTCTAGCCATCCTTCTCTCCTTCAGCCGAATGCGACCCAGGTCCATTCTCTTCCACAAAGTCCCACTTCCCCTTCTGCAAACTCTCACGCTAACAAAGGAGGGACAAACATCACAAAGAAAACTTCTTCACGCTCCATAGCCTTCGCGCATCCGAATCCTTCCCATTAGCCTTCCGGTGCTGCGCCGATCCCAGGTGCATTGCCGCCGGGTCTGTCTGAACAATTACGAGATAGGCTGCACATATGCGGACCATGCTGAATAGCATTAAAAATACTGCGGTATTGCTTCTAGGCTTCCGCTTTCCTGCCGGCAGCTGGACGGATCTAGCGCACATATCCGAAACCTTTATTCAATTGACAGGATAAAGGGATAAGCTGGGCGCACGAAGAGCGGAGCATGCAGGGCAGTATCAAAAAATTCCAACAAGATATAACCACAAGACAAGGTCCTCCTATCTCACCATAAACTACCACACATACTGGTATCTATGTTTCCGTATGTCTCCCCTTCCCATTTGCAAACACCCGTGCTAAGAAAGGAAGGCCAAGCTCCCATTGTTCATAGACTTCCGGCATTATCCAACATCCGCTCATCCGCCTCTTTCACATCCTTACAGCTTCCTTGCTTTTCCTACAGTCTTCCTGGTGGAGCCATTGATTCAAAACTCTAGCGTATTCCTGCGGCCAAAATGCTTTCCCGAGAGCGAAAGGGCGCTTCCCGAAGCCACAAATAAGCATGATCCTAGAAAGTGTCCAAACAACAAAGAGACTATCCTGAGAACATGCTGACCAGAATCTCGCCATTTCCAACAGAATATCTATGATTATCCGAGGGGTTTGCCGCGAGGCCCGATTTACCACCAACGATCCGGATATCCCGGCTCAATTTCCGAACTCTCAGACTGCAGTAGTGCCAGTGTTGGTGAAATTTCCCAAGTACCAAGTAGGATGCTTACGCCGACACTTGAGACACTCCGCAATACGAAATGTATGATATTATCAACTCGGGTCCCGCTGAGAACCTCCTGTATGAGAGGAAAAAGAAAGATCAGAAAGTCACAGGCGGTATCGTTTAATATTTGTATCCACTCCTGCCTTGACCAGTTATATAGTTAGAAAAGAAAGAGAAAACTCCCCACTCCGTCCTAAAGTTATTCCGTGCATTGTGCTCATTGGAATCGTATTCCCCTCACCCTAAACTCTGCATGAACGGTACACGGTGAGGGATGTGAAATATTTAAATTTAACTTGAAGTGCCTGACATAAAAACCCTGAGCACACCCATCCAAAACGATGAAGCTGAAATGATCCCCAGGGTCATACTGGGCCAGTAGCGCGTCGCGTCCTATTTACATCTGCCCTGGGCCATTGTCAGATGAGCGAAAAGGACAGAACTCGGCAATTTGGAACACTATCTAACACCTCCCTATCCTTGATCTGCTCCAACATCGCACACATCTCTCCAATCCAAACAATGACTTTGCGCTTTTGTTCACCGGCCCATGCGCCGTCCTCTGCCGTAGGATAAGATGGATAGTTAAACAAACCATCAGAAATCCAGAACTAGCTGTCAAGGAAGAACTTCTATAATATTATATCCAGGTTTTTTTGTATTTGTAATATTTCGATGTTGTGTCTGCACCTATTATCGCACCCCGCAAATATTGTCAGCAGTGCATGCCAATTCA
>Ga0307510_10003768_pt1 | contig 17721 bp, 17 predicted proteins | sample 12_EM_MG_FD_207224 | JGI IMG/M metagenome (GOLD analysis project Ga0307510, IMG submission 207224) | Populus trichocarpa ectomycorrhiza microbial communities from riparian zone in the Pacific Northwest, United States - 12_EM | ecosystem: Host-associated > Plants > Roots > Unclassified | place...
CCTCGCGGACCAGGCCGCGAAAGGGGATGATGCTGTCGACCAGCGCGGTGCCACCGGCCTTGGCTATCGCACCTTTTTTTGTGCCGCGGACCGGCGCATCGTCGCCGAAATCGGGGCCGAGGACGTTGCTCAGCGCGCGCACCGAGGTGGCGATGGCCGGGCAACTGCCCGCCCCGTTCATGGAATAGGGATCCTCTGCCGCCTGGGCGAGCAGCGGCGGCACCTTGGTCTTGACCACGCCGATGTCCTGCGCCGGCCGCACCGCGATGCGACCCGCCTCGGTGGCGGTCGAATTGTCCTGGCCTGATTGCGCGAAGCCGGCTGTCGGCGCGGCGGCGGCGAGCAGCAGGGCAATCGTCAGGGAGCGGCGGATCGGCATGGTTTCTTTCCCTTTTCGTCGATGACCGTGTCGGGTCTCGGCAATGTAACGCACGGCGACGCCATTCAGCCGCGACGGCACCCGTTTAATCAAAGTGGACCGCCCTATTTTGCGCCAGGTGGTGCTTGCTCGCGATGCGCATGCGCCGGAAAAGCCGGCCACGATCCTGACCGTTATCGGCGAATATCTCACGAAAGGGCGCTGTCCGTGCGTTTCCTGCTCTCCCTCCGCGCGTCCGCCGCCTTGCTGGCGATCACGCTCGCTCCCGCCTGCCTCGCTGCCGAGGCTGGGCCGGCCATTCCCTCCGCGATCGCTGCGGCCGTCGCCGATCCCGGCCGGCCGGCTGCCGACACCGCGCGTGACATGAACCGCAAGCCGGCCGAGGTGATGAGCTTTGCCGGCGTGAAGCCGGGTGACGCCGTTGCCGACTATGCCTCGGGCGCGGGGTATTTCACGCGGATATTCGCCGGCGTGGTCGGGCCGCAGGGCCATGTCTATGCGGTGGTGCCAAGCGAGCTGTTCACCTTCCCCAACATCGTCAAGGGGATCGCCGAAACCCAGCTCTGGGCAGTCGCTCATCCGAATGTGTCGGTGATCTTCGCGCCCGCCTTGCAGGGCGTGCGTTATCCCGAGAAGCTCGACCTGTTCTGGATTTCGCAAAACTACCACGACCTGCACGATCCTTTCATGGGGCCGGTCGACATCGCGGCATTCAACAAGGCGGTATTCGCCGCGCTCAAGCCTGGCGGCGTCTATCTCGTGCTCGATCATGTGGCCGCACCGGGGTCGCCGGCGGACGTCACCGACACGCTCCACCGCATCGAACCATCGGTCGTGCGACGTGAAGTCGAGGCGGCGGGATTCGTCTTCGAGGCGGAGAGCAAGATGCTCGCCAACCCTGACGATCCGCACACGGCCGGCCCCTTCAACCCGTCGATCCAGGGCCATACCGACCAGTTCATCTACAAGTTCAGGAAGCCGAAGCGTTGAGGGCCGGCGTGCTGCTCGCCTGGGCACTCGCCCTTTGCCCGGTGGCGGCCTCCGCGCAGACCGTCGACCCGCCGGCCCCCGCTCGCCAGGCGCTGAGCGAGGCGTGGTGGACAGGGCCGATGCTCGCCAATTCCGCCGCGACCCTGCCGCAGGGCCATGCGCTGATCGAAACCTATGTCTATGACGTGCACAGCGCCAGCGCCGACAGCATCGGGTCGCTCACCTATATGCTCTACGGCGTCACGGACGCGCTGACGCTTGGCGTGAAACCGAGCTTCGGCTTCAACGCGGTGAAGGGCGAGCGCGATGGCTCGGGCATCGGTTTCGGCGACCTCACCTTGCAGGCGCAGTACCGATTGACGAGCTTCGATGCCGCGCGCGGCGTGCCGGCGCTGGCGATCGCGATCCAGGAGACGATGCCGACGGGGCGCTACGACCGGCTCGGTGCGCGCCCGGCGGACGGTATCGGCGGCGGCGCCTGGGGCACGACGGTGGCGCTTTACGCCCAGCATTATTTCTGGCTGCCCAATGGCCGCATCCTGCGCGGGCGGATCAACGTTTCGGAGACTTTTTCCAGCAAGGCGCCGCTCCACGACGTCAGCGTCTATGACACGGGCGAAGGGTTTCGCGGTGCCGCGCGACCGGGGCGGAGTTTTTATCTTGGCGGGTCGCTCGAATATAGCGTGACCAAGCGCTGGGTGTTGGCGCTCGACGCGACCTGGACACACAACGGTGCTACGCGCGTTTCCGGCTTCGGCATGCCCGATCCGGTGACGGGCGTCGCGCCGCCGGTGCGGCTGGAATATGGCCCGAGCGACGCCTTCGCGCTGGCACCGGCGATCGAATATAGCTGGACGCCCAATCTCGGCGTGCTGCTCGCCGCGCGGTTTATCCCGAAGGGGCACAATGTGACGCCATCGGTGACGCCGGCGATCGCCATCAACGCGGTGTTCTGACTGGCGCCTGATAGTCTTCCATCGTCTCGCGAATGATCCCCATCGCGCGCCGGATCGCGTCGCTGTCGATCGCGCCGAAGCCGAACACCAGCCCGGCCTTCGCTTCCTCGCCGAAATAATAGCGCCGCAGATTGCGAATGCGGACGTTGCGTCCGAGCAATCGCCGCGCCACCGCGTCCATGTCGATCGTGCCGTTCGAGATGGCGGTGACGTGCATCCCGTAAGCAGACTCGATCGGCTCCAGCCATCTGGCGAAATCCTCGCGCAGCAATTGCAGCACCAATTGCCGCCGCTCCCCATAGATGCGTCGCATCTTGCCGATATGCCGGGTGAGGTGCCCGCCCTGGAGGAAGCCGCACATCGCCGCCTGGGCCGGCATCGAACATGGCCCGTCGATGCAGATCTTCGCGGTCAGCGCCGCCTGCAGCGCCCAGCGCGGCGGCAGGATGAAGCCCAGCCGGATGTTGGGCAGCGTCGATTTGGAGAAGGTGCCGACATAGAAGACCACGTCATGCTCGTCGGCGGTCTTCAGCGCCTTGATCGGGCCGCTATCGGCGCGGAACTCGCCGTCATAATCGTCCTCGATGACGATCGCGCCCTTCTCCCGCGCGAAGCGGATCAGCGCAGCGCGCCGCTCCCGCGACAGCGTCGACCCGAGCGGGAACTGGTGTGACGGGCTGACGCAGATGATGTCGACATCGGCCGGCAACAGGTCGATCCGCATGCCTTCGGCATCGACCTCGATCGGGCAGAGCCGTGCACCCGCCGCCGCGAACGGGATGCGGGTCGGGGCATAGCCCGGGTCCTCGACCGCAACGACCGTCCGCCCCGGCTCGACCAAGATGCGGGCGAGCAGGTCGAACGCCTGTTGCGCGCCACTGGTGACGATCAGGTCGTCGCCGCGGCACGCGATCGCGCGCATAACCGACAGGTGCATCGCGATCGCGGCGCGCAGATCGGGATTGCCCTGCGGGTGGCCATAGTTGAACGGCGCGCGTTCGAAGGCGCGCAGTTTCTGCGCGGAGACGCGACGCAGCACGTCGAACGGAAAATGCTCGAGATCGACCAGCCCGGGGCGGAAATCATGACCTTCGGGATAATCGGAAAACTCGTCGCTCTCGACCGGCCGGTCTTCGAAGAAACCGAACGCCGAGCGCACATCACCGCGGAACCAGTAAGGGTTCAGCCGCACGTCCGGCGCCTCGGCTGCCGGCGGCGCGGTGTCGACCGGGGCAGGGGGGCGATCGGCGACATAGGTGCCCGAGCCATGCCGCGCGACGAGATAGCCCTCGTCGAGCAGCTGGTCATAGACGCCGACGACGGTGGTCCGCGCCATGCCGAACGATGCCGCCGACACCCGGCTGGAGGGCAGGCGGAGGCCCGGCTTCAGCTGACCGTCGAGGATCGCTGCCTTCAGCTGCTGGTACAGCCGTCGCGAGCGGAGCGGCGTGTCCGCCGCGCCGACATCCAGTTCCACCTCGAAGATCGCCGTGTTCCGTGCCTTGGCCATGACGATGCGGCTACGCCTTGGCGCCAGCCACATATCGTTCCACCACGCGCTCCAACAGCGTCAGCGGCACGTTCCCCGTCTGCACGATTACATCGTCATAGGCCTTGAGATCGAAGCGCCCGCCAAGCGCTGCCTTGGCCTTCACGCGCAGGCGGTTGATCTCATTATGACCCATCTTGTAGCCGCACGCCTGGCCGGGCATCGCGCAATAGCGTTGCAGCTCGCTGGTCAACTGGCCGACCGGCATGCCGGTCGCTTCCTGGAACCAGGCCAGGGCCTGAGCGAAGGTCCAGCGCTTGGCGTGGAGGCCGGTGTCGACGACGAGCCGGCAGGCGCGGAAGTTCATCGACTGGAGATAGCCGATGCGGCCGAGCGGATCGCCATCATAGGCACCGAGCTCGTCGCCGAGTTGCTCGGCATAGAGCGCCCAGCCTTCCGAATAGGCGTTAAAGGCGAGCAGAGAACGGATCAGCGGCAGGCGGTAGCTATACTCGCCCTGCCAGACATGGCCGGGAATGCCCTCGTGATAGCACAAGGTCGGCAGCGAATAGCGCGGCCAGGTCTTCGTGCTTTTGAGATTGATATAATAGATTCCCGGTTGCGATCCATCCATCGATCCCGGTCCGGCATAGCCGTTCGGTGCGCCGTTCTGGATCGCTGGCGGCACGCGCTTGATGATCAGATTGCCCTTCACCAGCGTATTGAAGGCACGTGGCAGGCGGGTGCGGATATCGGCGATGCGGCCGTTGAGGTATGCGAGCAACTCGGCGCGGCCGGCGTCGGTGTCGGCAAAGAGCAGATCTGGGCGCTTGCTCAGCGCGGTGAGGCGTTCGCCGACGCTGCCCTGGGTCAGCCCCTGCGCCTTGAGCAAGGTATCGATCTCGGCATTGATCGCGCGGTTCTGCGCCAGACCGAGTTGATGCAGCGCATCCGGCGACTGGTTGGTCGTCGTGCCCGCTTTGACCAGCCAGCGATAATATTCTTCGCCTCCGGGCCGCGCCCACACGCCTGGCGTGGCGGTCGCCTTGGGCCGCAGCGTCTCGAACGCCGCGATCTGCCGCTGCAGCGCCGGCAGCACTTTCTCACGCGACAGCGTCGCAGCTTGTTCGGCGTGATGCGGGGGCAGGCCAGCGGCGGTGCATTTTGCGGCGAAGCTGGCGACGATCGACCAGTCGGCGATCGGCTGCGCAGCCATATCCTTGAGCTGGCCGGCGGTGATGTCGATCAGGAAGTCGGGCAGGATTGCGCCCTTCGCACCATCGGCGATGGTGCGGCCGGTCTCACCGTCAACGGCTGCGGCGTAACTCTCGATCCGCGCCAGATACGCGTCCGCATCGGCCGCATCGGCGACGTCGTGCTTGTTCTCGAGCAGATCGGGCAGGTCCGAATAGGCGCCGGCCAGCTGTGACACGGTATAAGGCGTGTTGCGGAAGCTGTTGTTGGTGTTGAGGATCGCCACGTCACCGACCGGCATCGCCTTCCAACCCTCGACCGCCAGCGCATAGCCGGCCTCGGTGGTATCGACATCGAGTGCGACATCGGCGGGCAGGGCATGCCGGTCGACCGCGCGCAGCTGCGCCAGTCGCTTTGCTGCACGGGTGGCGCGGTCGTGGTCGGCATCGTGGCTGCGATCGGCAAAGCGGCCGCGCAACGCCGCCCGCGGCCCCTTGTCGATGCCGAGATAGAGCGCGGCTTCCGGGAAGTCGGTGAGGATTTCCTCGGCGATTCCCGCAAGCAGGGTTTGTGCCGCCTCTCCTGCCGGTGCGGCATGCGCCGCGCCGGGCAGGAGCGCCAGCCCGCCCAGGGCACCGGCGCCGGCCAGCAATTCGCGACGGGTGGTTCTCATCATGCTGATTTTCCTTCTCGTTGCGCGCAGATCACCGCACCCGGCAGCGAAGTGCAACGCCATTCGCGCGAACGACGCCAAACAGGCTGATTTCGCCGACAAACGCGGCTAAGCGTTCGCCCATGGCGCAACCGATCCATATCCTGCACCTCCATTCAACGTTCGCTCTGGGCGGCAAGGAAGCGCGCGCCGTGCGGCTGATGAATGCGTTTGGCGATCGCGCGCGCCACACCATCGTCTCCGGCATGCCCGATCAACTCGGCGCGCGCGCCGCGATCGCGCCCGGCATCAAATATGAGATCGCGCAAAACCCCCCGCCGCTGACTGGCAAGCCCTCGGTCGCGCGGTTCGAGGCGATCGCCAATTTCATGCGCCGCTTCGATCTGGTGCTGACCTATAATTGGGGCGCGATCGACGGCGTGATGGCGCGGCGTGTGTTCGGCAAGGGCATGCCGCCGATCGTCCATCACGAGGATGGCTTCAACGCCGATGAGGCGAAGGGGTTGAAGCCCCAGCGCAACATCTATCGCCGCTTCGCGCTGGGTGCTGCCTATGCGCTGGCCGTGCCCTCGCACACGCTGGAAAAGATCGCACTGAAGACCTGGCATCAGCCGCGCGACAAGGTCCATCGTATTTCCAACGGCATCGCCGTCGCGCGCTATGCCGCCAAGCCCGATCCCAAGGCGATTCCCGGCTTCAGGCGCAAGCCGGGCGAGATCGTTATCGGCACGCTCGCTGGCTTGCGCGAGGTCAAGGATTTGCCGGCGCTGGTGCGGGCGGTCGGTGGCATGTCGGCACGGGCGCGGCTGGTGATCGTCGGCGAGGGGCCTGAACGCGCGAAGATCGAAGCGACCGCGACCTTGATGGGCATGGCCGACCGCGTGCATCTGCCCGGCTTCCTGCCCGACCCGCATCGTTATGTCGGCTTGTTCGACATCATGGCGTTGTCGTCGAAGAGCGAGCAGTTCCCGATCGCGGTGGTCGAGGGCATGGCCGCTGGCCTGCCGATCGTCGCCCCGGCGATCGGCGACATCCCGTTGATGGTCGCTCCCGACAACGTGGCCTACCTGCCGTTGACCAATAACGAGATTCGGCTGCGCGACGTTCTGCAGACGATGGCTGGGCGAGCAGAACCGCGCCAAGGCTGCGGCCGAATATGAAGAAAAGACGATGATCGCGCGTTATGCCGCTTTATATGGTGAAGCGATCGGTCGGCCCGATACTTTCACCTGAGTCAATTTCCTCGCATGTCGCCATTCTGGCGCTATAGCGAGCCGAAAGGATTTCCGGAGGTCGCTACGTGTTCAAAGGTCTGAAGCCCATCCTGTACAATGGCCGCGAGGTATGGCCGTTGGTAGAGGGCGGGAAGGGCGTTGCGGCGACCAATCATGCCAGTGCCGGTGCCTGGGCGGCAGCGGGCGGCATCGGCACGGTGTCCGCGGTCAATGCCGACAGTTATGATCCCGACGGCAAGATCATCCCGCAAATCTACAAGGCCTTGACCCGGCGTGAGCGCCATGAGGAACTGGTCGAGTTCGCGATCGAAGGCGCGGTGCAGCAGGTCAAGCGCGCGTTCGACATTGCCGGCGGCAAGGGCGCGATCAACATCAACGTGTTGTGGGAAATGGGCGGCGCGCAGCGCGTGCTGCACGGCGTGCTGGAACGGACCCGCGGCCTCGTCGCCGGGGTGACCTGCGGCGCGGGCATGCCCTATAAGCTGTCCGAGATCGCGGCGTCCTACGAAGTCAGCTATCTGCCGATCGTCAGCTCCGGCCGCGCCTTCCGCGCGCTGTGGAAGCGGGCCTATTCCAAGGCGGCGGAATGGCTCTCGGCGGTGGTCTATGAAGATCCCTGGCTTGCCGGTGGTCATAACGGCCTGTCCAACGCCGAGAACCCGCTCGAGCCGCAGGATCCCTATCCCCGCGTCAAGGAACTGCGCGCGACGATGCGCGAGGGCGGCATTTCGGACAGCGTGCCGATCGTGATGGCCGGTGGCGTCTGGTATCTGCGCGACTGGAACAACTGGATCGACAATCCCGAGCTCGGCCAGATCGTCTTCCAGTTCGGCACCCGCCCGCTGCTCACCCAGGAAAGCCCGATCCCGGCCGACTGGAAGGCGCGGCTGACCAATATCGAGGAAGGCGAGGTGCTGCTGCACCGCTTCTCCCCGACAGGTTTCTATTCGAGCGCGGTGCGCAACCCGTTCTTGCGCGAACTCGAGGCGCGGTCCGAGCGGCAGATACCGTTCTCGACCCAGGAAGCGGGCGACCACACTTTCCAGCTCGACGTAGGCGTGAAGGGCAAGAATTTCTGGGTGACGCGCAACGATCTGCTGCGTGCGCGGCAATGGTTCGGCGCCGGCTTCACCGATGCGCTCAAGACGCCCGACAACACGCTCGTGTTCGTCACGCCGGCGGAGAAGCAGGTGATCCGCAAGGACCAGGCAGATTGCATGGGCTGCCTCAGCCAGTGCGCCTTCTCGTCCTGGGCGGATACCGAGACCAATTCGACCGGCCGCCTCGCCGATCCGCGCAGCTTCTGCATCCAGAAGACGTTGCAGGACATCGCGCATGGCGGCGACGTCGAGCAGAATCTGATGTTCGCCGGCCACGGTGCCTATCAGTTCAAGCGCGATCCCTTCTATTCCAACGGCTTCGTGCCGACGGTGAAGCAGCTCGTCGATCGTATCCTGACCGGCGATTGATCGCGACGGCACAGCACGCGCCTTAACAATGCGTTGAGAATTTTCCGTCACCTTACCCAATACGGGGAGGGCTGATGGCGTCGAGAGCTACACAATATCGCACCGTCGCGGCGGCGTCGTTCGAGCAGCGCGCCGAACCGCGCCACCGCGTCCATCTGTCGCGCGCAACGGTACGGCGCAACGGCAAGGGCGCGGTCGACGCGCAGCTCTATGACATCTCGATCTATGGCTGCCGGGTGGCATGCCCGGTGATGCAGCCGGTCGGCGAGCGGATCTGGGTGCGCCTGGCGGGCGGTCTGCCGATCGCGGCGATGATCGTGTGGTGCAGCGACGGCTTTGTTGCCTGCCGTTTCGATGTGCCGATCGCCCGCGCCGTGGTGCGTGCGCTGACCATCGGCGTGGCCGTGGTCTAGGATTTAGCGCAGGCCCAGCAGGCTGGCGGCATTGTCGTGAAAAACCAGCGCCTGTTCCTTGGGCGTCAGCCCGAGCCGGCGCACGGCATCGACCGCAACGGCGGGTGTATCGACCGGCCAGTCGGAGCCGAACAGGAAGCGGTTCATCCCGATCTGCCGCATCGTCCACACCAGTTCCGGTTCGACCGGCGAGTCGACATAGGTCGTGGCGATCGCCGATATATCGAACCAGACATTGTCCCCGACACCGAGCTTGCGCAGCTTGGCGAACGTCACCGTCTCGCGAAATTCGCTGAAGCCCATATGCGCGAGCACGAATTTCGTCTTGGGATGCTGCGCCGCCAGCAGCACGAATTTGCCCATCTCCGAGCTGTCCCACGGCTTGTAGCTGTCGAACAGCAGGACGAGGCCGAGTTCCCCGGCATGCTCGACCATTGCGCCGACGACGGGATCGGCAACGTCGAAATTCTGCGTGTTGGGATGGAGTTTGATCTCGCGCACGTTGAGCTTCGCGAGGCGATCGAGTTCGGCAATCGCCTCGGCACCGTCGAGCGGATGGACCGATGGAATCGCATAGAAGTGCCCGCCACTCGCCGCGGCGGCAGCGATGGCCGCATCATTGTGCTGGCGCGTCAGGGCGATCTGTCCGCGCCGCGCGATCACGATCAACGCGCTCTGCGTCACGCCGGCGGCGCGATCGAGTTGTTCGAGCGCGGCGGTGCCGACCGGCTGGTCGTTGACACCGCCTTCGCCCTCGAGGCGAAGGTGTGCGTGCGCGTCGATGATCGGGCCGTCATATCGCTCCGGCCCCGCGCCGAACGCTGCTCCAGCGAGCGAAGCTGCGATGATGGCGACGAGCGGAAGCTTCATGCCCAGCCTTCGAGCACCTGGTCGGGCGGGCGGTGCCCATCGGCCCACATGCGGATATTGGCGATGACCTTGTCGCCGGTCGCCATGCGGCCCTCATAGGTAGCCGAGCCCATATGCGGGGTCATCACGACATTGGGCAAAGCAAGCAGGCGTGGGTCGATCTCCGGCTCGTGCTGCCAAACGTCGAGCCCGGCACCGGCCAGCCGGCCGTTTTCGAGCGCGACGACCAAAGCTTCCTCGTCGACGATCCCGCCGCGCGACGCGTTGATCAGATAGACGTGCGGGCGCAACAGGCCGATGCGCCGCGCGTCGATCAGATTCTCGCTGTCGGCGCTGCGCGGGGTGTGGATCGTCAGGATGTCGATCGCCGCGAGCATATCGTCGAGATTTTCGTGCCAGGTCGCCGCAAGCTGCGCTTCGAGCACAGCGGGGAGCCGGTGGCGATTGTGATAGTGGATCGACAGGCCGAAGGCACGCGCGCGCAACGCCACGGCCTGGCCGATCCGGCCCATGCCGATGATGCCGAGCGCCTTGCCGCCGATGCGGTGGCCGAGCATCCCGCCCGGGCTCCAGCCCTTCCACTGCCCCGAACGCACCAGCTTCTCGCCCTCGGCCAGCCGCCTCGGCACTGAGACGATCAGCGCCATGGTCATGTCGGCGGTATCTTCGGTCAGCACGCCGGGCGTGTTGGTGACGATGATGCCGCGCGCGCGCGCCGCCTTCAGGTCGATATGGTTCACGCCCGCGCCGAAATTGGCGATCAGCCTGAGACGTTCGCCCGCGCCGGCGATCAGTTCGGCATCGATCTGGTCGGTGACGGTCGGCACCAGCACGTCGCAATCCGCCATCGCCGCCGCGAGCTGCGCACGCGTCATCGCGACCTCGCCGCGATTGCAGGTCGTGTCGAACAGCTGCTCCATGCGGTCCATCGCCGCATCGGGCAGTTCGCGGGTGACGATCACCCTGGGATTCGCAACGCGTCTCATTTCGGGCACGAATTCGGCTTGGCGGAGCTGCAGGGCCGCGTCAACGGTGGTTGAAGCGTGATAGGCCGACGCGGTAAACGCCGTGACGCGGCAAAAGGGGCGAGTGGATGCGTATCGGGCACAAGGCGGTTTCGTGGGGGCTGGTGATCGGCCTCGCCATGGCCGCACTCGCGCCGGCCATGGCCGGCCTCGTCAACAAGAAGACGCCCTATTATGGCTCGATCTCGGCGGGCAAGGCGCGGATGCGCACGGGGCCGGGGCGCACCTATCCCGCGAGCTGGCTGTTCCAGCGCGCCGACCTGCCGGTCAAGGTGCTCGACATCTATGACCATGGCGCCTGGTACAAGGTCGAGGACCCGAGCGGCACGCAAGGGTGGATCATGGGCACGCTGGTCAGCGAGACGCGTACCGGGCTGGTGATGGGCATGATCGCCGAACTGCGCGATTCACCGCGCTTCGGCGGCAAGATATTATGGCGCGTGGCGCCTGGTGTGGTCGGGCGGCTGAGCAAATGCGCGCGCGGCTGGTGCTATTTCGATGTCCATGGGCGCGGCGGGTTTGTCGAGACCAACCATCTCTGGGGCGTCGACCCGCAGGAGACACTGAACTGAGCGACACCGGCTTCCGCATCGTTCGCGACGACCTGACCCATCCGCAGGTCATCGCGCTGATCGAACTGCATCTGCGCTCTGCGTTCGAGAATTCGCCGCCCGGCGCGGTGTTCGCGCTCGATTTGTCGGGGCTGCGTGATCCGACGGTGACCCTGTGGACGGTGTGGGACGGCGAGGACCTGCTCGGCATGGGCGCGCTCAAGCAGCTCGATGCGGCGCATGGCGAGATCAAGTCGATGCGCACCGCGCCCGATCAGTTACGACGCGGCGTCGCCGCTACGATGCTGGATCACCTGCTCGCCGAGGCACGGGCGCGACGCTATCAGCGTATCAGCCTGGAGACGGGTTCCACCGCCGCCTTCGCGCCGGCGCGGTCGCTGTACGAACGGATCGGCTTCACCGAAACCGGGCCGTTTGCCGACTATACCGACACCGGCTTCAGTCGCTATTACACGCTGATACTGTAGGGCGTTCAGGCGAAGCGCAGCAGCCCACGGACCCCTGACAAAATTCACCGTCGTCATGCCTCGGCAAGGCGTCAAACGCGCACGGCTGCCATGCCGAATTTTGTCATACCGGCCTTCACCCGAAACAGCCCACCTTCGCAGGCTGATTCAATCGCGTTCACCCGCGCATTATTCGCCCGTCCATGCCCATCGAACGGATCAGCCTCGATACAGGATCGACCGCAGCGTCAGTTCATCAGCTCGATTGCCATGGCGGTCGCCTCGCCGCCACCGATGCACAGCGAGGCCATGCCGCGCTTCTGCCCCGAGGTCTGCAGCGCCGACAGCAACGTCGCCATGATCCGCGCGCCCGATGCGCCGATCGGATGGCCCAGCGCGCAGGCGCCGCCATTGACGTTGACCACATCATGGCTGAGCCCGAGATCGTGCATCGCGATCATCGCGACGCAGGCGAACGCCTCGTTGACCTCGAACAGATCGACATCGCCGGTCGACCAGCCGGCCTTTTCCAGCGCCTTGCGCATCGCGAAGACCGGGGCGGTGGTGAACAGGGCAGGGGCGTGTGCATGGCCGGCGCTTGCCACCACGCGGGCGATGGGGGTGAGGCCGAGGCGCTCGGCGACGCTGGCGCGAGTCATGACCAATGCGGCCGCACCGTCGGAGATCGACGAGGCGTTGGCGGCCGTGATCGTGCCGTCCTTGGCGAAGGCGGGCTTGAGTGTCGGGATCTTGCTCGCATCGCCCTTGGCGGGCTGCTCGTCGAGGCTGACCGTCTCGACGCCCTTGCGACCCTTGATCTCGACCGGCACGATCTCGCGGACGAACGCGCCGCTCTGCTGTGCTCGCTGTGCGCGCTCCAGCGAGGCGATGGCATAGGCATCCTGCATCTCGCGGGTGAACTGGTAATGCTGCGCCGTCTCTTCGGCGAAGCTGCCCATCAGCCGGCCGGGCTCATAGGCGTCTTCCAGGCCATCGAGATACATATGGTCCATCAACCGGTCATGGCCGATGCGCGCGCCGCCGCGGTGGCGCAGCGTCAGATAGGGCGCGCCGGTCATGCTCTCCATGCCGCCCGCGACGACCAGGTCGGCCGAGCCGGCGGCGAGCGTATCGGCAGCCATCATCGCGGCCTGCATGCCCGATCCGCACATCTTGTTGACCGTCGTCGCCTCGATATGATTGGGCAGGCCGGCCTTGAGTGCCGCCTGACGCGCCGGCGCCTGGCCGAGCCCGGCCGGCAGCACGCAGCCCATATAGATCTTCTCGATCGCCTCGCCCGACAGGCCTGCGCGCTCGACCGCTGCGCCAACCGCCGTCGCGCCGAGCTCGGTTGCCGTGGCGCCCGACAGCACGCCTTGCAGGCCGCCCATCGGCGTACGGGCATAGGACAGGATGACGACGGGATCGGTGGACATGGCGGAGCGACCTTTGCGGGAGCGATTCGCCCGCGATCTAGTCGCGCAGCCCCCGGTTTACAAACGCCGGGGCGCTATTCCTTTGTGCACAGCGGATCAGCGTTTGAAGAAGTGCTCGATCACGTCGCGCGCTACCCGGGCAGGGCGCAGCGTTTCGGCGTCGAGGCAACACCAGCTCGACTTGACCTCGGCGAGCACTTCCTCGCCGCGCCGGATGATCGTCTCATAGAAGGCGCGCGCACCCTGGACCTTTTCGAGCAGCACCGTGGCGATCACCACATCGTCGAGAAAGGTCGGCTTGCGATAGGTGATCTCGTGCTTGAGCGCGACCCACAGATGCTCCGCCACGGCATCGGCCGGTGCGAAGCGCTGCCAGTGGTTGATCACTGCCGCCTGCACCCATTTGAGATAGCTGGCATTGTTCACATGCCCCATGAAGTCGATATCGGCCGGGTCGATTTCGACATTGTAGCTATGCGACGCGAAGCTTTGGGCGGTCATGCAGTCTCTCTTAACGTAAACGGAAACTGCTGGCGAGCGCCGTGCGTCAGGCCGAGCGATTTTTATCGGCAGACGCGCCCGTGGCGGCGGCGTATCGCTGCACGATGGCCACATTGATCCTCGTCCTCAAATGGTTCGCCTCGGGCAGCGGCATCATCGCTGCTCTGATGGTGTCGCTAGACTCTGGCCGCAAGGTGACCGGCTGGGGGTTCATCATCTTCGTCGCCTCGTCGATCGCCTGGTTTGCCGGCGCAGCGCTGTCGCATGACTGGGCGCTCGGCACGCAGAACGCGGTGCTGTTCGCGATCAACCTGCTCGGCGTCTATCGTTACATGATCCGCAAGAAGCCGAATGGTTGATCCCTGGGTCTGGCCCGTCGCGCTGGGCCTGCTCGGCGCCATCATCGGCAGTTTTTTGGCGACGCTGGTGATCCGCTGGCCGGAAGGGCGTTCGGTGCTGCGCGGGCGCTCGCACTGCGATTCCTGTGACGCCGTGCTCGGCCCGCGCGATCTGGTGCCGCTGGTCAGCGCGGCGCTGGCGCGAGGGCGGTGCCGCCACTGCACCGCGCCGATCGATCCACGCCACTGGCAGATCGAGCTGGCGGCTGCAGCGATCGGTGCGGTGGCGGGTATCGCCGTGCCCGGACCGGTCGCGGCGGCCGGGGCGGCGTTCGGCTGGTTGTTGCTTGCGCTCGCCGCTCTCGACCTTGCCGCTTTCTGGTTGCCCGATCGCCTGACGATTGCGCTGGCTCTGGGTGGCCTGCTGACCGGCGCGATCGGGATTGATCCGCCGCTGACGACGCGATTGATCGGCGGTGCGGCCGGTTTCGGCGGATTGTGGTGCCTGGGGCAGGGCTATCGCCTGTTGCGCAAGCGCGAAGGGTTGGGCGGGGGCGACCCGAAGCTGCTCGGTGCGATCGGCCTGTGGCTGGGCTGGGCGATGCTGCCGGCGGTGTTGCTGCTTGCCGCGCTCACCGGGCTGGCGGTGATAGCGGTCGGCATGATCTCGGGGCGCAAGGCGCAACTCGATGACCGCGTACCGTTCGGCGCGCTGCTGGCGATCGCGGCTTACCCGGCATGGTTGTTCCTGCTAGGCAGTGCGACATGAGGATCGCGACGATATTGTCCGCGCTGCTGCTCGGTCAGACCGCGCCACAGCCGTCGATCGATGGCCTGCCGCTCGGCGCCATCCCGCGCCAGACCCTGCCCGAGCATGGTTGCGCTGCCTTTTTGTGGAGCGTCGGCACGACCCGCGCGCTGGTCGCCATGGCCAATGCCGATCCGGCGACCCTGCGCCTGTCGATCGACGGCACGATCACCGATTTGCCGCGCGACACACAACAGGGCGCGGCCGGCTTCGGATTTGCCGAAACCACCGCCTATCGCGCCGGCACCACCACCGCCACGCTGGTGATGAGCGTGAAGACGCGCGGCGATCTCAAGGAGGGCGCGGCGGTGTCCGATGCGACACTGCGGCTCGATCGCGAAGGCAAGGACAGCGTGGTGCTGCCGGTCGCGGGAATGATCGGCTGCACCTGAGGGGAAATTAATGGCGACGATGCACGAGATTCTCGCGACGCAGCGCGCTGCGTTCATGGCCGAATTGCCGGTCGGCCTCGCCGTGCGCAAGGATCGTCTCAAGCGCGCCGCGGCCATGCTGCGCGAGCATCAGGACGCCTTTTGCGACGCATTGTCGGAGGATTTCGGCCATCGCAGCCGCGAGCAATCGCTGCTCACCGACATCGCGGCTTCGATCGCGCCGATCAACCATGCGATCAAGTCGCTCGACCGCTGGTCGCGCCGCGACAAGCGCCCGGTGCAATTCCCGCTCGGCCTGCTCGGCGCCAGGGCGTGGGTCGAATATCAGCCCAAGGGTGTGGTCGGTCTGATCGCGCCGTGGAACTTCCCGGTGCAGCTCGTCATGTCGCCGCTCGCCGGCGTGTTCGCGGCGGGCAACCGCGCCATGATCAAGACCAGTGAGTTCACACCGCGCGTCGCGGCGTTGTTCGAGGAACTGTGCCCGCGCTATTTCGCCATCGACGAACTCGCCTTCGTCTCGGGCGGGCCGGAGGTTGGCAAGGCCTTTGCCGAATTGCCCTTCGATCACCTGCTGTTCACCGGCGCGACCGGTATCGGCAAGCATATCCTGCACGCCGCTGCCGATAACCTGACGCCCGTCACGCTCGAGCTGGGCGGCAAGTCGCCGGTGATCATCGGCAAGGGGGCCGACATGGCGCGCGCCACCGAACGCGTCGCGCTGGGCAAGATGCTCAACGCTGGCCAGATCTGTCTGGCGCCCGATTACATGCTGGTGCCCGCGGCGCAGGAGGAGGCGGTGGTCGCCGGCCTCAAGGCGGCGGTGACCGCGATGTATCCGACGCTGCTCGCCAATCCTGATTACACCGCGATCATCAACGACCGGCACTATCAGCGGCTCAACGAATGGCTCGACGATGCCCGCGCCAAGGGTGCGACGATCGATACGGTCAACCCGGGGAACGAGGATTTCTCCGCCTCCAACGCGCGCAAGATGCCGCTGCACATCATTCGCGACGCGACCGACGACATGATCGTCATGCAGGAGGAAATCTTCGGCCCGATCATGCCGATCCGCCGCTATGACGGGATCGATCAGGCGATCGCCGAGGTCAATCGCCGCGACCGGCCGCTCGGCCTCTATTATTTCGGCAGCGATGAGGGCGAGCGCCGCCGCGTGCTTGATACGACGATCTCGGGCGGCGTGACGCTCGACGATGTGATCTTTCACATCTCGATGGAGGAGCTGCCGTTCGGCGGGGTCGGTCCGTCGGGGATGGGTGCCTATCACGGTGCCGAGGGGTTCCGGACGTTCAGCCATGCCAAGGCGGTGTACAAACAGGCGAAGGTCGATGTGGCCAAGCTCGCCGGACTCAAACCACCTTATGGCAAGGCGACGGTGGCGAGTGCCAGACGGCAGATGAAATAGTCAGCCGAGCGCCCCGCGGCGGCGTTCGAGCCAGCGGCGTTCCGCCATTTCGGGCTGCAAGGCCAGCGCCGCGTCATAGGCCAGCGCCGCCGCTTCGTTCAATCCGAGCCGGGCGAGAAAATCGGCGCGAACCGCGTGATAAGGCAGGAACTCGGCCAAACCCGGCACGTCGAGCGCATCGACCTCTTCCAGCGCTTCCTCCGCACCGCGCAGTTCGGCCAGCGCGACGGCGCGGTTGAGCCGAATGACCACATCGTCGCGCACCGCGAGCAATGCATCGTAGATCGTCAGGATCGCCGGCCAGGGCGGCGGCGTGTCGAGCGAAGCGCGCAGGCACCATTCGGCATGCAACAAGGCCTGCAAGGCACGTGCGCCGGGCGGCCCGAGCCGCAGCGCGGCGCCGAGCAAGGCGCGCGCCTCGGCGATCAGCGCCGTATCCCACTGACGCGGATCCTGTTCCGCCAGCGGCACCATCATGCCCGTCGCATCGACCCGCGCGGGCCGCCGCGCCTCACCGAAGCGCATCGTCGCGGCGAGCGCGAGAACCTCGGCTTCTCCCGGCAGCATGCCCGCCAGCACCGACGTGATTTCGAGCATCTCGGTCGCATGGCCGGCGTGCCGCCCGGTGCCGCCGCCATCGGCATGGGCATGTGCATAGGCGATCTCGAGCGTCGACAGCACCGCGTCGAGCCGCTCGGGCCAGGCGTCGGGCGCGGGCACTTCGAATGGGACGCCGGCCATGGCGATCTTGCGTTTGGCGCGGACCAACCGCTGGGCCAGCGTCGGCTCGGCGATCAGAAAGGCACGGGCGATCTCGCCCGTGGACAGGCCGCACACCAGCCGCAGCGTCAGCGCCGCGCGCGCCTCGATATGGATCGCCGGATGGCAGCAGATGAAGATCAGTCGTAACCGCTCGTCGGGGATGAGGTTGTCGTCTGCCATCAGCAACTCCTCGGCATCGGGCGGGCCATCGGGCGCCGGCAAGTCCGCATTGGCGCGGGTTGTCGCGCGCCGGATCTGGTCGAGCGCGGCGCGCTCCGCGACACGGTAGAGCCAGGCGGCCGGGTCGCGCGGTTGCGCCGACGCCCAGACGCGCACTGCCCGGGCAC
>Ga0307510_10003769_pt1 | contig 17720 bp, 15 predicted proteins | sample 12_EM_MG_FD_207224 | JGI IMG/M metagenome (GOLD analysis project Ga0307510, IMG submission 207224) | Populus trichocarpa ectomycorrhiza microbial communities from riparian zone in the Pacific Northwest, United States - 12_EM | ecosystem: Host-associated > Plants > Roots > Unclassified | place...
GAAAAGACCAGTGTGAAGATGGCGACTAACTTACTATTTGGGATCGGGTAATAGGGAAGCTCTGGAGTGACAGGTTGCCGCCGTGCCCGCCGATATAGTGGAGAAAGTAAAGGTAATAGAAAGGGTTGTACTAGTGGAGGGGCGTATCCGGGTTGGTGGGGCAAGGGTCTCGCGTGTTTCTTTTCTTCTCTATTTTTCTTGTTTTTTGTATTGCCTGCTCTGTTTGCCTCTATAATGTATGAAAAAGAGAAGTGGAATTGCACCACACAGGGCTGAGCGACTTGAGGATTGTGTTGAAGGCGAGAGCATGGATGGAGAAGGTAAGAGTGTGGTGAGAAAGAAAACCGGTTAATTTGGCCTCTCTTAAAAAGAAAAGAAAAAGTTGGTTCACGTCTTGAAAATATCATCATGGTCTACCTTCATTCACGCATCGAGCACTCCTCTCTACCCCAGTGGCCTAACCAAAAGCCACACTCACCAACTTCTAACTATGATATGAATGACCCCCCAGATTCAAGCCTTCTGCTAATTACTTTCATCATGCTATCCGGGAAAGGAAATTATATCAACAACAGCAGAGTGTTTGAGTTCGGGGGCGAAGATGGGGGGGCGGTACTCTCCAGTTTTATTTTCTGACTACAATTGTACACTTGATACCTAAACCGGGAAGACATAATATCTTGGAACCAATACAACGTCTTGTACAACATTTTTAAGCCATTTCTACATGGAAGGGATTGTACATTGCGTGTTATGATAGACTGGGGGTTGCAGTCTTACACGACTTTAATCATCACACAATTCAACTGTATGTAAATACCCATACCCTCTCAACCTTAACTGTTGTTTACTGATCTAGAGATCATGAGTCAATATACGCCGAAACTCCAGGGGACTCCTGGAAAGATATGATGAGGGGGGTTGAATGGCACTCCTCATGAAACGGGCAATTTTTATTTCGTTGGTATAAAATAACTCTTTATCCACCTCTCCTCCCACAAACTTCTTCCTCTTAGCAAGCCCTAATATCCGACTCAGGTATACGGAAGGTATAGGGTCCATTCACATCCGCACAAATACACATACACCCAAGGAAGCAGACTCCAGTCACCTATACACCAAAGATCATTTTGCTTCTAACTTCTCAGCAAAAACCCTTCTCTCTTTTCCTGTGAACCTTCTTACTCATACGTCTACCCTTCAACACAATCAACAAGTAAACACAAAAAAGGTAACTGCTGCTCAATGACCCCCCAATGTGGGGCAAATGATGGTATCTTGGGCCGCAAGGCTGGTGCACAATGGGGGCCCCCAACTTGGCATCTTGGTCGGAAAAGAGCTATGAGGGTTGTTGCTAGGGGCCAGCCGCCGACTCAGTATCCAACTTGGAGGGTGGCAATGGCTGAGATTATTAAGTAGGCCGTGATGGCGGGTACCTAATTCCCAAGGCCCCTTTCTATCGTCTTTGCCCGGAGAGCATGTCAGATTTGGCACTCGAGCAACAATTCCGTTAGCAGAGATCAGTGGTTGAATGCCTCCAGGTGGCAGTGGAAGAGTTCCTAGAAATGACAATGACCGGTAAGTTGAGTTCCTCTGCTAGTATAATTATCTGATTTATTAATCTTTTGTTCATAGCTGGAGCCCTGGGTGAGGCCCATGATGGTCGCGTTGCCTCATGGTCTAGGACCTGAGAGTAGTTGAGAATGACATGAATGTTATGGCTGGCAAGCCAGATGGTGCCACTCGGGAAGAGATGAGAGGTCATCTAAATCAGGACGGTGGGGCATGCGGGGGTTCACCTCCTGTTCCTCCTCCTCCTGGGAGTGTACATTCTGGTATGGGAGATCGAAGCGCTAGTGAGGAAGGTGATGTGAGAGGTGCCCAGGGAGACAATGATACAGGGCATATGGGTACTGGGGGGGGGTGGCAGTACTAGTCGGGTGGTGACCGGGGCCGTCGGAGGCACACCTGCACACCCCGCCGGAACAGGGCCGTCTGGGGCTTCGGTTACAAGTTGTACCCCGCGGACGCCAGTTCTGCCGAGTCGGGGTAGGGGTTGGAGTAGGTGGAGAGCCGCTCGTAGGAGCTCTGCGGGCCCGGGTGGGGGTGGTTGCACCGGTGCTGGCTTTAGGATGCCGACGCACTCCGGGGGTGGTGGTGGCAGAGCAGGAGCTGGTGCTGGTGGGAGCGCTACCCCCTAAGCATATTCGGGAATTGTCTTTTTCTTTCTCTTAATTCCACTCTTTTTTCAACTATTATGACTTTCATTGTTCTTGTTCCATATTACTCCATGGTGTTGTCCATGTGTGGTGGCGGAGACGGGGCAGTCTTTTCTCCCTCCTATACAAATCATACGACTAACTCAAACCTCCGAGTCACATCTAACTTAGTATAATTACCTTTTATAGAACTGTAATTGTTATAAATACATTCTTTCTTTAACCTCACCATTTCGCTATGTGAACTCTGAACACAGTAACTCCATAGCACAAGTGTAGTTATGATTTGGGTATATGGCTTGGGCCTATGATTTGGGCGTATGATTAGGGTGTATGATTTGGGCGTCTGGCTTGGGCCTCTGATTTGGGTATATGGCAACACCGGATGAATAAGGCTTATGAATAGGGCACATGATTTGAACCTGTGAATAGAGTATATGTATGGGGTGTATGAATTACGCGTATGGCCTGCTGAGACAATATATGTTACTAGATTAGGTAACTCGGGCGTCCCATCGGTGTTATGAATTATTCCCATTCATATAGTAGGAATCTTTCCATGCAAATAAATGCCCGTCTATACTTGGAGGTATCTGGTTTTTGATACATACTCACACAATTACTCATTCATGTATCAAAACAGGAAGGTTCGCGAGGCCCATATACCAAAAGGCGAGGGCCCAAGCGGGGCTAGTTCATAGATGGGGGGCTGTGCGGGGCATTGAACAGGGTCGGGGCCTGGCTGGGGGCACTGGCAGGGGGTGAAAAAACAAAGCCCCCCGCCCCAGGCTATTAGCTCGGGCGGGGCGCTGCCGGGTTTGGGGCCCTGGAGGCCTCGTAATGAACACTACTAACAGGAGAAAGCTGAGTGAAGCTCAAGTGCTGGATGGGGCAGCACTTATTAACCTACGAGATGCCTGGTGGAACAGGATGCGAAAAAGGCAGCTGTGAGCTTGGCTAGGAAGTGTACTTCTGGGCTTTCCCCAAGTGCCAGAAAGAAAGCTCTAGATGCCAGGGCACCCAAACCACCAACCTCACATCCAGTTGTGAGACAAACCACCTCCCAGAACACAACCGGTCTGGAAACCTCAAAACTACTTCTGCAGATATCATACGAAATTCCCACCATGGTAGTGCAGTTGAGTATATTAGCGATACAAAATGAGGTGTACCACCACCCTCAAAACACCCAGCCAACCCAAAGAAAATACCCCTTTCCCGACTGAAGCCAATTAATCCCTCACAGCTTCTTCCCAATCGTCCTCTTTATATGTCTCTTGGTTTCCACCCTCCCTACCCTCAATAGCCCCTGGCCTGCTTTCAACTATTGTATGCTACCCCCTCCTACCTATATCACATCTTTTAACCAAGGTAGCATCTACTTCATTATTATAGAATCAATTGTGCTTCCTCTAGTCTCTCCTGGCATTTTACTTGACATTTGTAGTTCACAATTTCATTGATTTCTTCTAGAAATTCCGCATCGGCACTTCCGCAATTGCGTAATTTGAGACCGTGTCTCATCCCGGTATTGTGTTACTACTACGTGATTGAAGTTAGGGGTGTGTTCCGCATGTACATATATATCATGATATATTCTTACGGTGTTTATAAAGTTTTATTCCATAAATTTATTGTAGAGCTAGGTATTATATTATAAGATATGATTTATATTTTAATATGCTGAACTTACAATAAAAAAGTAGTCTCCTATTATTTCAGAAAGAACTTATATTACCTCCAATTTTAATAGCAATTGCCCTTTCCTTGAAAATTCTTAATGAAATACATTTTTAACTATTTTTAGGAAACAATATACTTATTAATAATAATTAGCATATTATTTAGTTCAAGGTAAGTTGTTTCAACTTGTATTTTCACTCTACTTAAGAGAAATAACCATGAAGTAAAAATAGCTTCTATTTAAGTTGAATGATTGGCAATTTTGAAATACACTAAAAATCTGGCTTTGCAACCAATGTTATTTAAAATTAACAGCACCCTAATATGAGTTTAGTTTAATTTAATAATCTTAATTATTAACTAACTATCTGGTATTTATCTAAAACTATCATATTATTTATGAGGAATTATAGTTCACGTACTTCATAATGTGTGATGGACTTTTGCAAAGCGTTTAATTGCCAATAAGATATCAGTCAGAATTATTAGGATATAGAAAATTCACTACAAGAAAAGCAAGGAAAAGGAAGATAATCAAGTGGTATTGTTTAACTTTTTAAGTGGCTAGTTGATTTCCGACCCCAGACAGCGGCCCACGTTAAATGAAATAGCTAATTAAGCAAGGTTGTAATTAATGAAGGGGGAATGAGGGGCGGGATACCTCAGAATGTGGAGAAGACCTGAGGAGGAGGTCGCAGGATCAAGAGAATGAGCCAAGGAGATTGAAAGTCTGAGGCAGTCTAGACATTGGGAGAATGTGCCATTGGGTCAGGATGCAAGGAACGTTGCAATGCAAGTCAGGACACAATAGCAGAAGCGAAATCAGGAAATACTTTTCTGTCATTAGGACGCAATGCCGACAGATCAGACAGAGGATCAATTTTTGGTGATATATCAAATTATGTAGTAAACAGAACTACCTCCTTCTTTGGAGTAACCCTAGCAGAATTTCTCTGTCAGTATATATCAACATGGAAACAACTTGTTAATACTATTGCTATGAAGCCTGAGACATAGGGTAGGACGTGTTATCTAACAAAATCTCCAGAAGACATCTTATCCCTTGAATTATTACACTGTCCTGATATTAGGTGAGCCAGTTATTGAGTAATAGTCCAGGAGCAATACTTTGAATCTCATCAATATGGAGTAATGGGGACAGCTAGTGAACTTCAAAAGAATTTTTACCTGCTGTGAGATAATTGTAGTATATTCCTAAATATATTTGCAGCCCTATCTCACTAACTAGGTTTAAAGAATATAACTTCTAGCAATACAGAGAAGGGTCTTGATAGAGAAGCGATAGTCTTACTCTGAGAAACATGTTAGGGAGGTGTTTGGCACGTTCCTGATTCTGATTTGAGACCTGGTCTTGGCATTTTGTAATGGGGGCACTTTGTAGCAAGACGGATCCTAAGATTGCGACCGCACCGAAGACTCATAGTAGAAGTAAGGATCAAAAAGATTAAGATAATTCTAAGTAGAATCAAACGGTAAAACTTAATATCGTTAAGCCTGAAAGCTTCACTCAATAAGTTCTCTCAAGGATCGTTGGTTATCAGCATAGGGTGTCTCTCACTTTAGTTAGGTAGAATAATGTAAAGCCAGAGGACACCCGTCAACAATTCTGTCCTTTCGCGAGCACCCTGCTCAGCTCAGAGCTGTCCACCTCACCTGCCTAGATTGAGATAACAGTCGGAGGCAGTCGGACCCCTCGGATATTAACTATCTCCACAAATAGGAAGTGCATCCGGTGATGTCTCTCCAACTACATCTGCATGAGCAAAAGGTCTTTCCTATGGCTAGCATATCAGTGGCCGACTGACATGCTCAACATAGAGATAATATCCATTTGGGCTCACTGGCCCAGCAGCAGTTTTGTCTTCACAAGCTACGCAGTCTATCGGCAAATCTACTTGCCTATACTAAGCTTCTAAACCTGACTGCATTCTCCCAGGATAAGAAATCTCCTGCTCCCTGACTGCATGGGCGCTATCCACAGTCAACCATGCGGGGCCCCCTTAAATCGTGACAATACTCACACCTCTAGAGTCCACTAATAACTCATGGTAATGCTACAGTTCAAGGGAAAGCCTGGGACTGGCTTTGAGGTGTTTGTCCTGGAAGCCTTGCAGCTTCCCCGGTCAGCCCCAAGCCCTCTACTGTTAACCATACAACCACCCGGAGGTCAAAGTCTGCCCGTATGTGGATCCCAGGTGTTATCCAGGTGGTACCCCAGGAGGCGGTCACCCTCACAGCCCTTATATATCCTGCAAAGAGCTTCTGGTTGGTTGGACGGCCACAACTCATACTGTGTTGTAGGAGCGTTTGTATGGATCTCACTTTACTCGGAAGCACACAACTACACAGCTCTACCGTGCTATCGCACCGTTCCATGCTATCGCGCTGTACTGTGCTATCGTGCCGTACCGTGCTATCTCGCCGTAACGTGCTATAGCTCCGTACCGCCCTATCGCGCTGTACCAACGCTGGGGCCGCAGGTGGGTGTTAGGAATATCCCCTGGAAGTTACAGGAGGTTCGGAAAACTCCTGCTCTTTCAGTGGTACGTTTCGTGCCACACGAAGCGGGCGTATAAACACCCTAGATCCCAACTATAGTGGGATAACTTTTCCCTGAAGGCCCGTTTACGTATAGACATATGTCTAAAAGCCTGAAACGATGCCGACGGTTAAGTGGGGCTTGACCGTGGGGGAGTGTGCAGCAAAGTAGATGGCGTTTAGCTAGAGTAGGCAATAGAACCTTGTGACAGTTTAGCTACAAGAATCTAGGACCATGAAAACTTTGTCAAACACTTTCGCGCCCTTTGCAAGATAACGCTTGTGTCGCCACTGTCGGATACAACAATTATTACAAATTTAATTTTTAGCAGGAGACAGACAGTTGAAGGTATGAAAAGAAAACAGAATCGTCGCCCGCCCAGCTGATATTAGGTCGGGTATATAACCTCAAGCCCTTTTATATAACTGTCTTTCTTTGACCGTCGGCACTGCCTCTGGTTGCTAGACAGCCGTCTATAGGTAAACGGGCTCTAAGTCCGCAGAAGACTTTGTGGAGAAAGGAAGGGTAACTGGGGTACCTCAGTAGGGTAACTGGGTCCCCAATGTAGGGTAATCAGGTTTTCAAGGTAGGGTAACTTCAGCCTGTTATGCCTTTATTGCCTTCAGGAGGCGCACAATGACATATCATATTGCCCCGGAGACCCGTGCCCCGTTTACTATGTTTCCTTAACCTTACACAAACATGTTCTCCGAAGGTTACCCTGTCTAACCCAATGTTACCAAGTCACTTTGTAGACACTTGAACCAACCTATGTCTACCACTGTTATGAGGTAGCTAACATGGTAGAATGCCAGGCTAACCATGCCAAGGATATTTGCGTCAACGGATTAATAGTCAGGAAGGCTCGTTGATAATCGTTGGGTAAAGGTAAAGTAATAAAGAGTAGTCAAATATCAAAGAGTTAAATATAACTCGCTAACTTGTTATATTGTTAAGGTCTCTTTTCCGTTGCTTGATGATTCTTCAACCAGCGGGGGAGAGGCCTACTATTTATTCTAATGTCCATGCTAATTCAACTTCTTTAATTCAGAAGACTCTTCTTAACAATTCTGTTCGTCATAACAAAGTGGGAACACCGTTTGACCCTAAACACTTGCCCAGCTCTACTCAGAGAATCTCCCGAACTGCTATTTCATCTGAGGGTGTCCCCACTCCATCAGTAGACAGTCTTCGATCTCTTTGTCATGATAGACTATATCTGAATATGCGGTCCAAATGCTTACATACCTATAGTAATGTAGAATATGGAGTGATCAGTTCCGATATGCAGCTATCAAAGCATTATGCAGCAATATGCATATGCGACTAGAGTAAGAGCAGTAGTGTTCTCCAAACATCGTTCCAATCAGCTAAACATATCTTGAAACGTGCTCTCATCCAGTGGTCCAAGTTATCCTCCCGATGCCTCTAGGAAGCTCATAACTACGGGAGCATAGCTTCGGATATATGGTCCTCCAATTGAGCCATATACCTCACTCTTAATTATTAGATAAGCTATTCCCGCTAGGGTAATAACCTCTAGTATACTAAGCATACTGGTCTATCCTCAATCTGGTTACCTCTTGACACACCATATGGGCTTGAGTTTAGTCCCCTGTAGCTACCCATCTATAGGGTCGTTACACATTTTCACATGAGATTCCCTGAACCCAAATCAGACTAACCTGAAATCTTGAACTGAGATTGAGTTGTACCAAACACTCTGTGATTTTGATTATGGTTTCTACTAGTCTTGCTTTAGTTTTATAACCTAATACCAAATAAATTTTACTAATGTATTTAACAAATGGAATAGAATCTGTAAAAGATATAATTTGAGTTGTATAGCGAACACAATTGTAGATTCTCTTAAAAATTCATTCTTATCGCTCCCTACCTACGGTCCTTAGGCAAAAGTGTTTGTGAAAATGTGAGACCTCTGACTAAGTAAAATCATGAACACTTTTGCCAAGGGACTTTATATATAAATTATTTCTATTTATTATACCTTTTATAATATAAGTAACAATAATAAATATCGTTCTTAACACTCTTGTAACCTCTCTAATCTAGCACTATCACACTATGCAATTTTTTAAAAGTTGAAAGATGTTTCAAAGATTGTAGGTATTTGGTATTATTCAGTCTTTGTTCTTATAGAAAGATAGAATAATTTAAGGGAATAACTTCAAGCTGCCAATTCAGATAAGGACTAGTAGTACTATTGTAACAGAAGGTCCAATGGAGAACTCACTGTCACCACATGAGTTATTGGGCCTGGGAATGATATCCTGAGCCTTGACTGGATCACCACTTGCTATAATTAGAGTTGTCAAACAATTGATGGTGGCTGATAAGGAGAGATTGTTCTTTGGAATTAGCTTTGCCCCTTCTCAACAATATACAGATAGGCTATTAAACTCACTGTATTTACAATATATAAAACAAACCCTTTTGATGGAGTTTCATGTCTTCCAAAAGGTCAATTGCCCTTAGTAATGCTGATTAACACTATGTTAAGAAAAAAGCCCTTATTCTAATTATTAAATTTATCACATTTTACACTAATTTAGTTCTCAAGATATTATGATATAAAATAACCCCAAATTAGGTACAGAAATTTCAAATCAGAATCAGATATCCCATTAGACTTCATAATGGATACATCAAATATTACCTGATTTCAAATCAAATTATGTTTAGCAATCAGAATTATGGTGCACCAAACACATCGTTAGATTTATAGAAGCGAAAACTATTAACCATGGATGTGCTTAAGACCAAAATTATTCTCCAAGACCACACAGACAGAATCTGTGACAAACCTGAGTACAAGAAGATTTTCTATAACTCAATTGGAACTTCTATGGTGGAAAATGTATGTAAACCTGGGACAATACCTCGAGGATAGCACCCACTCTCATACAAAGAACCGCTCAACCTCGTTTTCAATAGATATAAGTGACTTACATCTTACTAGTAAATTGACATCTTGCAGCCCACTACTATTTCTACTAAAGACCCGCATGAAGCATCTGCACAAGGCAAGTATGACAGAAATTGTAAATAGTCTAAATAGTATGACCAAAATCCGCAAAAATATCTATTCCTAATACAATAGTTGTATCTTATGAAATATATGAAAGCTAACGCAGAGCTGAGGTCGATGATAGGTCCCATCCCCCCTAGTCACTTGGTAATCGCTGGACTCGGGATGGTCTAAAGATATTCAATTACTCTGCTCTTACTTCAAAGACCGATGTTTGTGTTTTGGTTTTGGAGGTATATTGTGTTTAAAGAATTACTAACACTTGGGAGACTATGAGTACCGCCTATCAAGACTCTCTGGTGAATAGCTGTGATCAATAAGAACAATGATTATCGTCAAGTGTAGGATTGCAAGGCATTCTGTGTGTGATAATTATTTCCATCTCTCTCACAATGTATACAAGATAACTTGTAACTGAAACAAACTTAACGTTAGCATATAAGCTGTTAAATGCCTGAAGCTTGGTTAGGAGATATTAACTGACTAGCTAGCTAGCAAGCTAAAATAATGGAAGAGAAAATGAGAGCAAGTTTAGGTGAGAAACAGAGAAGCTAAAATATAAAGATGCTAGTAAGAGCTAACTTATTACAAAAGAGAAATTAATACAATAATGAGTGGGGACAGATAGCAAAATAAAGAGAGAAAAAGAAATAAAAATATAGTAAGATCAAATATTGAGAAGAACAAAAACAAAAGATCTATCCTATAAATTACCTGATTTGTTTTTATAATAATTTATAAACATTATGGAATATTGTGTTTTTGACTACAAATAAGCTGTAGCCAGATTAGAAACTGACAGAGAAGATGTAGGAGGGAGAAGGCAATAGATAGATTCGAGTTGAGGGAGGTAGGGGATGGGAAATTTTACAAGAGAACCATAAAGGACAGGAATAATAGTAAAAGTTGTTACGGGTCCGAGGACTTGGATGGATGTAATTAGCTGGGGAATAGTAACCTTTCCCGAAGCATACAAGATTTCCAACATGTGATAACTCGGTTTCACCCCAAGAACTCGGATTTGACTCTTTTCCTTGGTAAATGGAATAAGTAAAATGATGCCATTATGATAGATAGCATAGATTCTGGCATCAAGGGAGAGGACATTACTTGGATAATTGAGGGCTTTATAGCATGTGGTAAAGAGACTGTTAATCATGCACCAGGAGTATAGTTTATGGCATTTGGCACTTTTAAGATATTGGAATACCAGAATGAGGGGTACTTACAGCGGAAATTGACGCTCTGCATTGTGGCCAGCAACTATGTAGGTTTTGGAATCCTGTCTAAGAGAGCAGCAGGTCCAATGGCCACTCATTAAGGTAGAATGATAGTGGGGAACACTCCAAAGTGGGAAAATCTTCAAGTGCAGCTTTCATTGTTTGAAGTATTCCACTTCAGATTCCATGTATATGTTGGAGTTTTCTCTTTGTTGAAGGAGCTGGGCTGCCAAGCTCAGCTTGGTATCTGGTTGATAAGAGATGGAAGGCCATTTCCAGGAAGTGGTTTCCATGATTGTCAGTGACTGTGAGGAGCGCTTGTCTGATAGTTCTCAATCTATTGCCAATTATTATTGAAATTAAAGGATCATCAGATATGTTTTTCAGAGAGGCTTTGTTTTGGAGTTGCCCATGGTGATAATATATGGAGGTTTTGTAATAATTCTATAGTGCTTGTGTTATAATGGAACAGGCAACGAGCTTATTCCCATCTTCTTTGTCATATAGTACAGAACTGACGTGTTGATTCCTCTTTGCAGAATCTACAAGCTCATCAGATAGTATAGGACAGTCTCTTTGTATTATAGGACTATCACAATAGTTCTATATGGTTTACCCGATACTTGACTGATATAACAGTTACCAGGCAGGTGTGCTTGTTGGTGGAGATTGTGTAGAATGCAATACTGTATTGATAATGAGAATTGTATTGCAACTTGTTAGTATCGAAATGTACTTAGATGATTGCGTGAATATCCTATCTCTCACGTCCAAAAACCTGTCTTATATAGGCCTCTTCATACCCCTACCCCTCATGACTAATCACCTCGTGTTACATCACTTCTACGACTCATAATGAGTCATAGTGTTAAATCCTTAGAATGACATGTATGAGTCACTGCACAACATTCCTTCATCTGATTAACTTGAAAACTCGTGTACTAATTCATCTGCTCAAATGAGTCACATGTGTGAAAGCAATGACTTGTAATATGAGTCATGTGCGAAAGTTATTGTCGAATATGACTCATCATTGTGAGTCATCAAAACAATCCACCAATCATGATATAACAATCACTCAGGCTCGCTATTGCATACCCATGCCCGTGTGAGATACAACTATGAGCCAACTGACACCTGTGCATAAAACACTACCATACCTTATAACTAATAATTAGTCTGGTGAAATCTGCTTTGCTTTGTCACGATTTGTGACATGCTGTTTAGCATTATCATACCATGTATATGTCCACTATGATACATGAGATTCAGTGGAGTGACACCTGGAATGCCATAGTCATTAGCGTATGATAGTTAGTTTGGTGTACGACCGGTGTAGGCTCATGGCCGCCGCTTGTGGGTTTTTCCTGTTATGGGTCCCTCCTGTTTAGTGCATTTGACCACTCTCTTTCTGTACCTAGTCTAAGCTATCATACCAGTAGACAGCTTCCTGTATTGTACATCGAACATCACACATACCACAACCACCACTTAGGTGCTGTTCTCCGGGACTTCACACCGTTACCAACGCTACCCCAGTCATCATTGAGTCGTGAGTGAGCTGTCATGACAGTGTCACTATTACCAGCGACAATGGCGACCTTCGTTACCATCGGATGAAAACCGAGTGCAAGGACCCAAACTTGTTCCTTGCTATCTGGGCCAAACTACGCAATCCCTGTAACCCAAGCACTGAGCTCGACCTAAATGACCACTACTGCAAACCATCTTACCACTACCAAACACATGAAGTTACGGTGAAAGGAACAGGGACATTCATCCAGAAAACTGAACCTGCTGGCAAGTGAAGAAATTTCACACAAGTAGACAAAACTGTTGACATCATGGCCTTTGAGGGAAATGTAGGTGCAGCTGCCACTGCGGTGGCGGGAGTCAATTCCAACTATTTCCCATTTGAAGCTCCAGACTCTATGTCAAGGTTTGGGGATTCCCTCGGTATCCCAACTAGACGGATCACCTATATTATTCGATTGTCCCCAGGCAAGAAGTTCTGCCACTTTCGAGGTCCTATAACATTCAGGACGGCGTTGGACAGGATGCACGAGTTGCTTTTTAACAACGCTTTAGGAACACTCCATGTAGATGATTCTGGTGGAAAGGAGATTGTGGGAAAAAGGGTTGTTACAAGTATGGGGATTGTTGTCATCTCTTCAATTGGTCACATTCTAGCCGCCTTTCCGGGATTGGTTGTTGTTTGTCTGGATGGAGTATTCCTCGTCTCCTACAATCGACAGCATAATCTAGCCAGTCACCCAGATACCCTAGGAATGAACATGGCCTTGGTTACCTATAGAAAAACGCTTCTCGGGAATTTTAACAGCAGAGATTAGAACCCTGTTCCTCATTTGTGTATTGAACCTTGGAACTATAAACTCGTGATCTTGGGAGATGGAGATGGATACCGACTGGATGGTGTAGGGTATGGGGATAATCCACTGGTTCAAAGCCCACATGCATCTTGCGCTGTCCCTCATGATGGCAAATTGCTTGGCCCTGTTGCACTAAGAATCTGGACAGGGCTTGCTGCAACGGTTGTGAACATCACTTTTGTGACACTGCTCATTATCCCATATAAGTTCACATTGCTGTGAAATGGTAGAACCCGATCAAACTCATCCAAGATTACTCGACATTCCTAACATCCGCATTAGGTCTGCCAACGGTTCCTGACCCACAGCTCATAAACCTGATTGTCTTTTCTTCCATTCCGACAGCTATCGCTACACTTGTCAAGTTGTTCTGGGTTTTAGTTGGCCATTACCTCCCCCTGTATCACCGATACAGCAAGCTTTGCAGAAGATATGCATCACCAGCTTCCTCTCAAGGCCTTAAATACACAAATTTTCCCCCTGTGCTCATCTCTCCACGTGAGCATTGCCAGGTCATATTTTCCTCTACTTATGTTCCTCGATGGTCATCACGGCAAACATTCTTGCCATTGCGTTTGGTTGTATCTTCGGCCTGAGTTTCCACTCTGACATTAGGATAAGCTACCCGTTCGCCACAAGCATCAACACAGATATCGCTAATGTGATTTTAGTGGATGGGGCTTCAGTGGAGACATTCGCGAAAGATACAGAGTAATCTCGGCTGGCAATCAATAGCAGCGTTGATGAAAGCATCAATATGCGGACATGAACTACGGAGGAATTCTGCTTCCTCCAATTCAGTTGGCGGACTGATGATGTGTCTACCTTGGTGACTTTTGAACAATTATTGTGTGGTTAGGCGCAGTCAATAAAATCCCAGGTTACCGAACGGCACAAAACTTATATTCATATGAACATCGATAATAGACAAAAGATATTAGAAAACAATAAAGAAGAAAGAGATAGTATGCAAGAAGGAATGACTTTGACAAGACAAGTGAAGACCGTAGAACCATGAGAGAGAAAGATGCAATGAATATGAGATGAACTACAAAAATAAACAGAGGGAAGAACAGGCTGCCTTATATCCTAATCAGCAGAGAATCATCTTCCCCAACATACTTCCTGCGCATGCCGGATTCTTTCACTTTTCATCTCTGAGTGGTCCTTCTGTTGAGCTTCGGGAAGACATTTCCCAGGTAACAGCTGCTTGGCCGAGAGTATAGTGATGACTGATCCCTCGGATTGAGTTGATGGCTGCGGGTATAGTAGACATTAGGCTATTGACTATTGTTCGTGTTTCATCGTCCAGCGATTAGTGTTTGATCGTGTTGCATCAATTATGCAGGATGGTGACATTGGATTGTAAGAAGCTAACAGTAGTGGAACGCTGTCGAAGCAGCCATCTCGTTCCCAATAGCGTAAACGAGTTTTGCCTTATGCAGGAACAAAAGTATGCATGTGGTGACCACCCTAAAATCAGAATTCTCCAACAGTGACTTGGATAGCACAAGGGTATGGTGGGAGCGTATATTGCCGGTTACTTGCTGCTAATAGTTTCCAACAGATTAGCAAGATGGATTGCGAGGTGGGTTATCCGCCGACTTTGGGAATCAACGTCACCATTGCAATATCCGATAGAGACTCCGTTCATTGTGGGACTAATCAAACCATGGATGTCGTGTCTATGAAACCAGGAATCCACCCCTTCGCCTTTGAGTTGGTGTGGGGCCTGAAAGCCTGTGATAGGAGTGACCAAAAAAGCCGTGTGAGCCTGGGGTAGCCTGATCCTCGCTGGCTAGGGCCGTGGTGAAGCAAATGTAGTCGACAGCGCTACCTCCTTCACAAAAACTTCCACAACTATGAAGTCTAACACTAGAATCATCTGCAGCGAGCAAATCTCCACTGGCGAGTTCCCGGTGACAGTAGATAGCTATTGGCGGCACGAAAATATCCAAGCTCACTGGATAGCTTATATGTGGTGATCCTAGCATATTTAGTGTTCGTTACGGGGCGGGGCGGGGCGGGTTTTCACTCGCCAGACCCCGCCCTTACACGGGGCCAGGGGGGTATTTTTGGTGTAATCCTTGCACCGCCCCCATCCGGGGCCCACCCGCGCTCATTCCCTGGACGGGGCCCCGTTTCTTACCACCTATTTTTAACGGGGACCCGTCTGGGGTAGGAGTGGGGTGGGGGCCTGAGCGGGGACAGGGGCAGGGAATGCCGAAAAGGACACCCCACCCTAGGCCGTTGAGTGGGGCGGGGCGGGGAAAACGGCCGGGGGCCCGCGTTTTTCAGGGCCCCGTCAGCCCCGTAACGAAGTCTAAGCATATTCAACTGCTCCACCTCAGTTGGGAACTTCACAGCGCAGCTGGCAATGCTCCTCCGTGCTCCCTTAAGGAAAAGATTAGATTTTGGCATAATGCACAATGACAACTCATCCAATAGCTTCTCAGAGTTCATCCGCGAGCACCTGATCCACAAAACACGTTCAGACCCTTTAACCCCAGCACCGACCTTCGAGGATGCACAGCCTGTTCTATCAAAGTTCTACAAAGGTTTCTTCACTACCGTGATCGCCCTAAACTACGACAAGATATTTGTCCCCACAGGAAACGATCTCAGATCCGAAGTTGGCCCACTCAAGCCCTTGAATCCCTGGATGTTCATGGACCCGGTGATGTTCTACATCGCCCTAGTCGTACTTGGATTCCACCTAATTGCCAGAACTATCATATTTGCATTGGCGCCTCGGTGCTTGTTACCGAGGTTCCCGTATAATCTCGTTTCTGAGATTAGCCCCCTCCATGCAAGTCGTGATCTGGTATTGAGAGGATGAGTTCCATTAGCCATTATAAGGAGGCAGTGATGAGCCCTACCGTTCCAGAAACGATGATGATGGCGAGGATGGTAGCGGCAGTTCCGAGTGCAAGTCCTTCACCTTCCGCAGAGGAGGTGGTTTCCGTAGAGTGGGCAGGTTCGGCGCCCAGGGACGTGGTCGTGCCGGTTTTTGCGGTAGATCCGATTGGGACCCAGGCAGTGAGCGCGGTCGAGGGGGGTACTAGCGTGCTCGCGGTTACGGGCCCGTTAGGTGGGAGCGCGGTACCAGTCGCTGTAGCGGCAGGAGAGGATGACCTTGTGCTTGTAGAGCAGATGCGACCCCGTTCGTTCTGTTAGAATTACTACCGGTAGCACCGAGCCGAGGGGATGTGTTTCTCGTCTCTTATGGTTAATGGTGATCGACTGCCTTTCTGTTTTCTTGTTTAGCTTTGACTGCCTCTCTGTTTTTGTAGAGGGAAAGTTTCTCTTTTACCTACTTCCATTTCCCCTTTTCTGTTATTCCATATTTTGCTTGTTCTCAGTGTCCTCAACGGGGCAGTCCGTCAGTTCTGAAGGCGGGCGGTGGTGGACGGCGTTAAGCGGTCCCGTCCCGTCTTTTTTGAAACTTGCCCGGCGCCCCGGCGCAAAGGACTATACCCCCGCCGTCCCCCGTGAAGAATGTTTCATGTTTGGCTGGGAAATGTTTCATCACCGCTGGGGAACCAACCCCAATTAGTCAGCAATCCCTGGCGGATGCCTTCCTCCATCCCATATTCCCCAACACCCCGAAAGTCTAGCAATATTGAGACTGCAAGATGGGCATGCGATTATGTGTCTCACAGGCATGTTTTAACGGATGAAACTCGTAGCTTTATAAGGTTGACCGCTAAAACAGAGCAGAAAATGAGCGTAAACGAAAGAATAAAAGTAGACATCAATTTCAGACAACAGAGGAAGAACGAAGACCAAGTGAATAGAACTCCAGTTCCTTCAAGGTGCTTTCCATCCGATTCACTTCAGAGTTAATCCCACCATAGACAATATCAAGGGTTCTGCTGATGTCCTTCCCTTGCTATCTATCTTGGGAAAAGTTCTATGCCAATTTATCTCTACCAGATGGCATTCGCTTTCTTTAGATATCATTCGATAAATTTCTGTATCTGCTCGGGGAGGGTGCAAGGAAACGCGGTCGATAGGATTCATGCAAAGTCCCCCCAGTCCCCTGCAATCCCCAACGTTAATTTGTCTTACCTTGCAGGGCCCGCCGTCCTCCACAATGACGGCCGTCCTGAGGTTTCCAGGACGGGTGTGGACCGCATTTTGCTGTCAGGTCCCGTCCAGGGCTCTTGGCAACCCCCCCGCGGGGGCCCCGGACCGTTGAGAACACTGCTTGTTCTCTGTCCTATATTTTTTTAACCTGCCGGCACCAGGACTCCGCGGGTCCTCCTATACGGAAAGTATTGTTATGAGATCCTGATAGGAGAAAGATTGGTGAGGCAGATGAAGAAGTACAAAGAAGCGATAGAGGAGAGGTTTATCTATTCTACGGATTCGTTCGTGCTTGCCTGTCTACTTACCGACAGCCAAACAGACTGTTTAAATACAGAGAACTTTACTACGCGGTGGTTCTTGCGGAGACATTCTCCGTTCCTAACACGCACTGCCTTCCGACCAATTCATCGCCATGCTCCCCGAGCATTTCCGGTGATATCAGCGAATCCTCCAACTAGTATACAAACCAGGTATACTCGCCCCTCCTCCGTGATTGATAATGACTGA
>Ga0307510_10003772_pt1 | contig 17712 bp, 24 predicted proteins | sample 12_EM_MG_FD_207224 | JGI IMG/M metagenome (GOLD analysis project Ga0307510, IMG submission 207224) | Populus trichocarpa ectomycorrhiza microbial communities from riparian zone in the Pacific Northwest, United States - 12_EM | ecosystem: Host-associated > Plants > Roots > Unclassified | place...
AAATAATCCGCCGTGGATCAGTCGCCGAATCCTTCGATTTTCATTCCCAATCAGGCGCCCGGCTTGGTTCCATCAACCAGAACATGAGGCAGCGTTTTGGCCAGCCCGCGGTGAACATGTGCCGCGCCACGCTGAGCGAAGCGCTCATCAACAAGGCCTGGTGCGAGAATGTCGAGCTGCGGTTCGAGAAGCGGCTCGTGACCATCGAGGACCGCGCCGACAAGACCGTCGTCGTGCATTTCGCCGACGGCTCCTCTGCCGAGGGCGATTTTGTGATCGGCGCCGACGGCGTGCATTCCGCGGTACGCGCGCACGTGATTCCGGATGGCCCAAAGCCGTTCGACACCGGCCTGATCGGCTTCGGCGGCTTCGTGCCGAGATCGTTGCTTGACGATGTGCCGATCGGCCAACGTGTGGTGACGACGTTCGGGCAAAGCGGCTTTTTCGGTTACGGTTTTTGCAGTTCCGATCCCGCTGACGGCGTGATGTGGTGGAGCACGCAGCCTTCGCACGGCACCGATGCGGCGGAATTTCGCGCCATGAGCCAAGACGCAATCAAGCGGCATCTGGTCAACTTCCATGCCGGCTGGCACGATCCGATCCCGCGGATTCTGGAGGCCGCCGAAAATATCGTGGTGACAGCGACGCTCGACGTCGCGACCCTGCCGACCTGGTCGCGCCAGCGCACGCTGTTGATCGGCGACGCCGCGCACGCCACCAGTCCGCATGCCGGCCAGGGCGCCTCGCTGGCGCTCGAAGACGCCATGCGGCTCGGCCGGCTGATGCAGGACCGGCAAGAGCTTGGCGTAACCTTCCAAAACTTTGAGGCCGAGCGCCGCCCGCGCGCGGAGAAGATCGTGGCGCTGGCCCGCCGCAACGGCAACAGCAAGCGCGAATTCGGCGCCACCGGCGCCTGGATCCGCGACCGCATGCTGAAACTGCTGCTGCCGGTCACGGCCAAGGGAATGGATTGGATGTACGCGTATGATCCACGCGCGGCGGAGCCGTCGCGCCGCGCGGCCGCGTAGTGCTTCGGTGGGCAAAGGCACGCTTCGCGCCGTGCCCACCATCTCTCCACGATCGTTACCGCGAATGGTGGCACGCTTCCGCCTTCGCTCTTCGAGCTACGGCGGACAAGCCGCTTTGCCCACCCTACAAACCCGGCGACTACTTCTCCACCGTAAACGTCAATCCGGCATGATCGACGAGCCGCTTGATCAGCTTGTGCTGCATCGCTGCACCCGGCGTCCAGATGCCAGCGGGAACGTCCGGCGTGTCGCGCAGCAGGCAGATCGCGCATTCCGAGATCATCTTCGAGGTCGAGCCATAGCCGGGATCGCGATCACCCTTCACGGATGCGCGGACCTGCCTGCCATCGGGCGCAATCGCGACATACAGGAGATCATAGAGCCCGTTCTCGCGCTCTTGCTTCGACGGTCCCTCGCCCGGCTTCGGCGCGTTCGGGCCGGTCTTTTCGGTGTTTGCGGCCATCACGAGCTTGGCGTTGGCCTCGCCCTTCTCGCCCGCCCCCGTCAACACCATTTCGTCGTAGACGAACTCCTTCCCGTAGGGAAAACCCATCAGCATGTTCGAGCGGTGGACGTTGCGGGTGTTGATGAGCGCCATCATGAACGGCGCTGCCCAGGACTGCAGGTCCTCCTCGTACACCGTCTTGCTGCCCGGCGGCTGCTTCGGCCCCTTGAACCCGGGCGTCAGTGCGAACGCATCCTTGAGGGTCGCGACGAGGCTGAGATCCTTGGCGACCGCATCGAACGTCGCCTTGGCGCTGGCGGCGGTGCCGCCGGACAGGGTGCCGCGCATGTCGCGCACACGGCCCTTGACGCGCAAAGCCGGCGTGCCGAACACCCGCCTGGCTTCCTCCTGCACAAAGAAGGCGCCTAGTTCGAACGGCACCGAGTCGAACCCACACGAAAACACGATGCGCGCGCCGCTCGCTTTCGCCGCGGCTTCATGCTTGTCGATCATCTCCCGCATCCACAGCGGTTCGCCGCAGAGATCGAAATAATCGGTGCCCGAGGCTACGCAGGCCGCAAGCAGCTCGTTGCCATAGAACTGATACGGGCCGACCGTGCTGACCACGGATTTTGTCTGATCCACCATCTCTTTCAGCGAGGCGGGATCGCTGGCATCGGCCACGATCAGCGGCGTATCCGCCGGCGCACCGATCGCGTCGCGGACGGAAGCGAGCTTGTCCTTGCTGCGCCCGGCCATCGCCCATTTCAGACCGGTGTCGCCCTTGTAATGCGCGGCGAGATATTCGGCGATGAGCTGCCCGGTGAAACCGGTGGCGCCGTAGACGACGATGTCGAATTTCGACGATGACATACCTGAATTCCCCTTAGTACTTCTCGTCATTGCGAACGAAGCGAAGCAATCCATCTCTCCCCTTGCTACGGCATGGATTGCTTCGCTTCGCTCGCAATGACGGCTTCGGCCGCATTTCGCAAGCCTATTTCTTCGCGTAGGAAACGCCCATGCCGGCGCGCACGTCCGCCTGAATACCATAGGGCGCGATCGGATAGCGCAGGCCGTTCTTGGCCAGCTGCTTCATGCCGACGATGGCCTTGGCGAGATGCTCAGGCTTGAGCGCCATCAACATCTCCTCGTCCGGCACGCCGCCATAACGCCGCTCGGCAAAGCACGGCAGCGAGAGCGACGGTTCGCCGGTCTTGAGCGCCCTGCCCCAGGAATCCGCACACGCGGTCTCGCCGACCACGCCCCATTCGAACTTCTTGTAGCCGGTATATTGCAGGCCGTTGATCAGAATGATCATCTGCCCGGGCGTGGCGTAGACCAGGCAAATATCCGGCGGATTGAGCCGGCCACTGGTGAGCGGGCTCACCGCCATCGCCTGATATTGGCCGTAAGGAACGACATCGAGTGCTTCCTGGCGCTTGCGCGCGTCCTCGGCCGTGCCGTGCCAGACGCCGACATAGTTTTCGCCGGCAAGAAACTTTTCGTCCTGCGGCGCCAGCCCGATCACCGCGCGACACTGCGCGCCGACGAGATCGTCACCCGTGATGCCGACGGTCCAGCCGAGCCGCGAGGCCATGCTGACGATCTGGTCGGTGGTATGCACCGCCGAGGGACGCCGGATCTTCGGAATCGCGGTCATCTCCTCGACGCGGGCAAACATCTTGATGCCGATCACGGTCGTCTTCAGGCGAAGCAGGCTGTTGAGGTCGGCCACCATGCCGGCCAAATCGAACGCTTCTGGCGGTGTCTGCTGTTGCATGGCATAAACTCCCGATCGGCGCGCTGAACAAACGCCTTGCCCGATTGTAGCCCGGCTGGAGGGGGCTTGCGACCTCTACTTCGCCGCCGGCCCCGGCAACAGCTCATCGATCCTGCCGGTGAGCCGGTATGCGATGAGACCCATCCATTCGCGTATCGCGAGGTCGGTCCGTCCGAGCCCTTCGACGGCGACGTTTGAAAGCGCCATCAGATCATCGCTTCCGCCGATCCGCCAATCGACGGGATAGGGCTCGACCGCAAATCCCGCCTTTCGGAACAAACCGACCGACCGCGGCATATGAAAGGCCGAGGTGACCAGCACCCAGCGTTCGCCGTCCTTCGGCTTGACCAGCGCCTTGGAGAATTCGGCATTCTCCTGGGTGTTGCGCGATGCCCGTTCCATGATCAGCCGCGATTTGTCGACGCCAAGGCTTTCGAAGATGGCGCCGGCGAAATCGGCTTCCCGTGCATCGTTCGAGACGAGGTTCGCGCTGCCGCCGGAAAAAACCACGCGTGCGTTCGGATATCGCCTCGCCAGCGCGGCGGCGACAATGATCCGGTCCGGCGCGCCGCGCACCACCGGCGTATTGTGTGAAACGGAGAGATCGGGTTCGATCGACCCTCCCAGCACGATGATGCCATCAGGCGCGCCACGCGCGGCGTCCCATGGCGGAAAGCGCGCCTCCAGCGGATAGAGCAAGGCTTTTCCGAGCGGCGACAGCCCGCAGATCACGAGAAGCAGCACGGCAGCGATCACGAGTTTGCGCCCGAGCGACGCAAAGCGCGTCACCATCAGAATGGCGCCGACGAACCCGATCGAGATCAGGAAATTCGTCGGCAACAGCAAATAGCCGAGTGTCTTGGACAGGACAAAAAACAAGCGGAAGCCTCACAAATGAGCAAACTCGTCATACGCGGCCTTGACGCGCGTATCCATCTTTCTTCGCAAAGCCCTTTTCAAAAAGATGGATTGCCGGATCAAGTCTGGCAATGACACATTGAGCACGACCTCCCCGGCAAGAAAGCCTTCCTCATGCCTCAACATCACCTGCATTCCAGCCCCGAAACCTGCCACTGGGGCTACTTCGACGCGAAATTGAAGCCCGCGCTGACCATCGCCAGCGGTGACGAAGTCACCATCGAGACCGTCAGCGGCGGCCCCGAGGTGGTGCCGGACAAAAGCAAGTTTCACATCCCGCCCGAACTTGCGGAGATTCATGCGAAAAGCGAGCGGCAACTGCAAGGCCACATTCTCACCGGCCCGGTTGCGGTTGCCGGGGCCGAACCGGGTGACGTGCTGGAAGTCGACATCCTCGATGTCCAGCTCAGGCAGGATTGGGGCTGGAATCTGATCCGCCCGCTCGCGGGCACTCTGCCCGACGATTTTCACGAAACACGCATCCTGAACATTCCGCTCGACCGCGAACGGATGGTGGGCCGGATGCCGTGGGGCCTCGATCTGCCGCTGAAGCCGTTCTTCGGCGTGATGGGCGTCGCACCTCCGCCGGGCTGGGGGCGTATCACCTCGCTGATCCCGCGCGCGATGGGCGGCAATCTCGACAACAAGGAACTGGGTGCCGGCGGCAAACTGTATCTGCCGGTGTTCGTGCCGGGCGCGCTGTTCTCCTGCGGCGACGGCCACGGCGTGCAGGGCGATGGCGAAGTCTGCGTCACCGCGATCGAGACCGCGCTGCAGGGCCGCTTTCGCCTGACGCTGCGCAAGGACCTGCGGCTCGATTATCCCCGCGCGGAAACGCCCGATCATTACATGACGATGGCGATGGATCCCGATCTCGACCAATGCGTGGTGCGTGCGCTGCGCGACATGATCGTGCTGCTCGGCGAGAAGCGCAATCTGTCGCGCGAGGACGCCTATACGCTCTGCAGCCTCGCCGCCGATTTGCGCGTGACGCAAACCGTCAACGGCTCCAAGGGCATTCACTGCATGATCGCGAAATCCGTCGTGCACGGCTAGAGCATGATCCGGAAAAGTGGAGGCCGGTTTTCCGTCGCGACAAACGCGGAACGCGTTTGCGCGGAGATCATGCTCAAACTAAAGAGGTTAGATCATGATGCGTCAAATCGCATCATGATCTAACCTCGCATTCAGAACTCCGAACGCAGCTGCAGCCTGGCGTGAAACACCACGCTGGTCTTTCCGACCAGCGCCGTTCCATTCACTTCCGCTGCGTCGGTGGAATAGGCGCCGGTAAAGCCGCAAGTGACTTCGCGCCCGCCGAACAGCGGCAGGCTGCCTGCGGACTTCGTATGCTCATTGGTGATCAATTCGCCGCGCCATTTGCCGTGATCGGCGCGATAGGAGCCCGTGTAATAGAAATATGAATCGCCGCCGGCGATCTTGCCGTCGCGCAGCACGATCACGCCGTTGGCGCGGCCATGTCCGCCGTCCGTCATCTCAATCTGGATGGTGTAGAGACCGTTCGTTACCGTCATTGCGCCCTTGCCGTCCCCAGACATCATCGGCATTCCCGGCCGCGCGAAGCAATCAGGAAAATGGGTGCGCGGCTGGATCGTTTCGCCGCGGCTGCGGATGCGGCCCAGGGCCTTCCGGGAGCCCTGTTCAACCGGCGCGCAACCAATCCACAGACCCGGCCCCGGATTTTTAACCGCTTTTTCAATCGGATAGGAAGCTATCCACAAGTCATTTGACTCATGTGTGCAAAACTAAATAGAGTCGAAATAGTAACTTTTCAGTACATCGTTTAAAAGTTAGCGTTCTCCATGGCTACAGAAAAAGCCGAAACCGACCGCGTTCCCGTTACGTTGGCGCTCTCGACCATCAATTATCTCGAAAGACTGGTGAGACAGGGCACCCACGGCACCAGCGTTCCCGGCGTCGCAAGGACTTTGATCGAGGAAGGCATTCGGCTCGCCATCAAGGACGGGCTGCTTGCGATCCGCGACAACGGAAAGGCGTCCTGACGGGAATTTTCGGAACGCGGCGGTTCACACAGAATGTGGAACCGAGAAACATGCTTAGGAATGTACCGACCTGGACCACCGATCGCGTCGAATTGCTGAAGAGTCATTTTGAAGCCGGCCTCACCTGCCGCGAGATCGCAGCCAGCATCGGCGTCAGCCGCAACGCCGTCATCGGCAAACTTGCCCGCCTCCAGTTAACGCGCGGCCCGGCCCGTGCCGAACCGCGCCCGACCAAGGCGGCCAGGGAACGCACCCGAAAATCGATTCCGCGCCTGCAGTATCAGATCCTGCAGGCCGTCTACGAAAATGTGGAGCCGCTCCAGGAGGAGCCGATCGCAAGCGAACACCGCTGCTCGCTGTTCGAACTCAGCGACAAACGGTGCCGTTGGCCGATCAGCACGCCCGGCGCCGAGGATTTCTGCTTTTGCGGCAACACGCCGGTGGAAGGCATGCCCTATTGCTCGGGCCACCACCGCCTCGCCTACCGCCCGGGCTCGCGCCAGCGCGTCGTGAGGGGATCCGGCAACCGGTTCGCGTAACGCGTGGACACAAAGAGAAGCGTCGGTTCTGATTCTATCAGAACCGATCGCCCCTAACCGAGCCGCCAGCCGACCTCTTCCGTAAAGCTCTTGTAGAACTCCGCCGTGTAGGCCTTTTCCGGGGTTTGCCGCACCCGCTCGTCGAGCTTGTGGGCGTCGTCGCCGACGAGAATGCGCCAGCGTTCCGCCTTGACGCCGTCGAGGATGATCTTTGCCGCGGCTGCCGCCGTGGTCGGTGCCTCGTCGCGGAAGCTGCGCGCGCGGTCGAGCGCGATCTTCTGGATATCGTCGTCCGACATTGGCGCGGTGTCGATGCCCATGCCCTTGAGGCGCTGCCGCGTCGCCAGGATTTCATTCGGGCTCAGTGCTTCGGATTCCGTCCCGCTCTGGATTCTGCGCGAATTGGAAACGATCGAGGTGCCGATATGCCCGGGCATCACGACGGAGCATTTGATGTGCGGCGCGTTGAGGCGGAGGTCCGTCATCAGCGCTTCGGTAAAGCCCTTTACCGCAAACTTGGCAGCGCTGTAGGCGGTGTGCGGCACGCCCAGGCCGACTGACGCCCAAAAACCGTTGACGCTCGATGTGTTGACGATGTGGGCCTCGTCCGCCTTCATCATCAGGGGCAGGAAGGTGCGGACGCCGAGATAGACGCCGCCCCAGCAGATGTTGAAGGTGCGTTCCCACTGCTCGCGCGTGTTGGTGAACAGGCTGCCGCCGCCGCCGATGCCGGCATTGTTGAACAACAGATGGATCTTGTCGGTCGCCTGCTGCTCGATCAACTCATCGCGAAAACGCTGGAGATGGTTCTCGATCGAGACGTCGGCGACATGCGTGGTGACGCGCAGCCCTTGCGGCAGCTTTTCCGCCTCGCACAGCCGCTTGGTCTCGGCCATCGCTTCCAGGGAAACGTCGCACATCGCGACATTGCAGCCTTCGGCGACGAGCTGACGCGCGAGTTCGCGGCCCATGCCCGTGCCGCCTCCGGTGATCACGGCAAACTTTCCGGCAAAATCCTTCATTGAGATCGCTACCTCGGTTTTCGTTTTTAAATTGGAGCTCATGCCAACGGAGCCCGTGCGCAGCAGGACAGTAGCAGGTGGAAACCGCGGGTAAAAGCGCAGCGACGTTTCGCCCGGCGGAATTACTCCGCCGCCTCGCGAGAGCCGCTCAGCGCACCCAATCCTTCCAGCGCCTTTCGGATCGCAGCCTGTTGCGCGGGTGAAGCTTCCGGCATCGGCGCGCGGGAGAAGGTTGGCGGTAATCCCTGCAGCGACTGTGCGTAGCGCGTGCACGCCGGCAGATTGTCTGAGACGATCGCGTTCCACAATGTCAGCAGTTTTTGGTGCAGCTCCAGCGCGCGAACTTGACTGCCCGCCTTGACTGCATTCCAGAGCTCGACCGAAGCATGCGGCGCGGCACTCAGGATCGCCGCGATCGATCCATGCGCACCGAGCGTGTAGGACGGATACATCAGCGCGTCGACGGCGCTGTAGATCAGCTTGTCCGGCGCCATCATCATGAGATCGGCGAACAGTTTCAAATCGCCCGCGCTCTGCTTGACGCCGACGACCAGCGGCACCTCGTTCATGATCCGCGTCAGCAGCGCCGGCGAGAGATAGGACCACGGCACCACGTTGTAGATGATAACAGGCATGCCGGTTTCATCGGCCATGCGGCGGAAGTGATCGACCATCGCCTGCTCGTCCGGCTTGAACAGGTAATGCACCGGTGTCACCTGGAGCGCGGCGACATTCATATCGCGCACGAGCTTGCCGCGCCGGATCGCGTCGCGGGTGGAATCGACGATGATCCCGGCGATCACGGGCGCGCGCCCTTTCGCGGCTTCCACCGTCGACGCCACCAGGTCGCGATACTCCTCGTGGTCGAGCGTATGCCCCTCACCGGTCGAACCGCCCGCCGCCATGCCGTGGCTGCCGGCGCCGACCAGCCAGTCGACCTGTGTTGAAACCAATTTGAAATCGATCTCGCCGTCTTGCCGGAACGGCGTCGTCATCGGCGGTATCACGCCTGTGGGACGTGCTTTCATCGGCTTGCCCTCGCGTTTCCATCCGTTGTGTGCGGGTGTGTACCCCCGCTTTGCCGGCGATATTTGCCGGTTGCGGCAAGCCTATGGGATGTCAGGACAGCTTTCCAGTCGCTGAATTGGCACGGCAGCGTATCGGAAACGCCGCGTGAACCGGCTGTCGATCAAAGCGGGCCCAGCGCGCGCAGCTCGCAATATTTCACAGCCCGGGCGTCAACGCTTGCAGATATCGCGGGTCTCTTTCTCTTCACGCATGATCCGCATGATCTCGGGCGCGGCGAAGCTGCTGAAATCAGCAGCAACAAGCGTGCCATAGCGCCGGTGGTTCTTGAGTGCGTCCAACAATTTATCGCTAAAGTTTTCGATGGTTCTTGCCTCGCCAGCCGGGATCGACGACTTGGACGCTTCCGCCTGCTTTGCGAAAGCAAAGAACTTCGTGGTGGCCTCGACCATAGCCGCGCGGTTATCGGGGTCGCAGAGTTCGCGATCGTCCTGCGCATAAATGCAGGTCGCCAACTCTCCCCATTTGATTGCCGAAAGAACCGTCCGGAATTCCGATCTCGAATCTTCCGGCTTGCCGACCATGGCCGAAACACTCGCCTGCATGCTGCCGGCCTTCAGGATGAAGTATCCCGCACTTGGCTCCATCTTCGCCGCGTCCGGACCGACGTCCACGACGCGGAAAATGCAGCTCCGCACGACCGGCGCGACCTCCGGCCGGCCGAGGCGATTGGCGTCGGCGAACAACGAAACACTGGGCCCTACAGAGACGAAACTTGACATCGCACTCGATATATTCGGGGCCCAGATCCACCCGCCGACCACGAGGAATCCTCCGGCGAAAGCCATGATGAGGGTGAGAAATTGACGGATCAAATTCAAAGGTCCCACTGCTAAGCCCTGGGGCAGTTGTCGGTCGCGCCCTTGTAGCGATCGAGCATCGGCTTCATGGCCGCTGGCACCGACCAACCGAAATCCGCCTTGATCAGGCGGCCATTGCTGGTGTCCTGCATCAAGGCCGCGTTGATCACCCGGTTGCGAGGGCTGTCCCAGAGATTCCTGACCGTGGACATCTCGGATTCGCCATATCGCTTGGCGGTATCGATCATTTCATCGAACTTCGCGAAATAGCGGTTGATGTAATCGACGATGTAGGCGCGATTGTTCCGCTCGCAGATCGCGTTCGAATGGGTGACGAGATAGCAGTTCAGCGCTGCCGTTATCTCTTTCGCCCGGTTGAGGTCTCGCCAGTCGACACCATGTTCATTGCTCGTGAGTTTTGGCAGCAAGGAATCGCGCTCGGGGGCTTCAAGCGCGGGATAGCAGGCCTCCCGTATCTTGGCCTCTTTCCATTCGCCCATACGTTGCCCGCCCGGCAGGTAATCCCCGCTGTTGCCCAGAACGAAGTAGTTGATCAAATTGATGCCGAGAAAAATGCCGCCCAAAACAAAGGCCGCACGCTTCAAGAAATTCATGGTTCAACCCCGAAACGGTTGTATCGCGATACCCGTAACACCCAGAGTATGCCGGGAACGTTAATCGCGGATCGAGGCTTGGAGTGGGGTTAAGGCAAACTTACCGGCGCGGCGCGGCGCATCGGAAGCCCAGGAATTAGGTCGCAGGGGCGCCCCCAGGGCTCGTTGAACCTTCGACCTCGGCCAGCGACCTACATACCAGAGGGAGTATCTATAGGAGGCCCCCATGACCCATTGGCACGATACCATGGTCGATCGACCGGAATCGGATGGTGCGGCTTATGTCACAGGCTGGACCGTCAGCGGATTAGTTGTGCTCGGCGCCATTGTCGGCGTCTGGCTTCTCGGCATCTAGCCGCGCTCAAAACGCCATGACTTTAAAATGGTCGGAGCGAGAGGATTTGAACCTCCGATCCCTAGTCTCCCAGACGAGTGCAGTTCGCTGAGATCGCAGCGGAATTTCTGTAAACCAGCCGATTTTCTACCCCTCATACCGACAGCGCTTTTTAGTTCGTTTGTAAATCGGATTTCCCCCGGTGCGCCGCCGCGCGGGCTCGGCGCCATCATTCAGGAAAATCGCAGGTGGCGCCCGGATGATAAGCCGGCATCAGAAACTGACCGCGATCCAGGCGACCGTTGGTGGGACAGATGAAACCCAGAAGTTAGCCGTGAGCATCGAGCAAACGGCCGCCCGGCTGGCGGCCGTCCCCGGATGGGTCCAGATGAAGTGAACCCATTTCACCGGGAAGTGAGGGGCACACGATCAGCTCCGGGTGCATATTGCGCCGATGGTTATGAATAGCCTCAAGCTCGTCGGGGCGGCTGCGCTGGTTCTGATCAGCAGCGGGGATGGCCAAATCCGCGTTACGGGTTACCGATTGCCATAGGCCTGTGCATCGTGGCGGCTGTCGTCCTTCACTTCGTCGCGCCGTAAAGGCGGGGTGGTGGTCAAGAACCGAGAACCCATCCGTGGGGCTTTCTTTCAGTGGAGGAAGCGATGAAGAAAATCACTCTCGCCGTCGGTCTGCTTGCCCTGTCGGGGACCACCGCGATGGCGCAACAAACGATGCAAAGCCAGCCGACTTCACAGGCCGGCGTCCGTGGCAACTCCTTCACCAGCGGTATGACCAGCGGCAACAGCGGCAGCATGACAAGTTCCGGAATGCGCGACAGCACCACGGGGTTGAATGCCGGCAGCGGGCCCGAGCGCGGCAGTCCCGAAGGCTCGCCGGCAGCCGCGCCGAAGGCGAGAGCCGGCCCGAACGGCCAGCCACCAAACAATGAGACGCCGCCCAAGTAAGCGGGTGCCCCTCGTCATTTCACCCGCGGCGTCGCGGTGGGCAAGGTACCCGGAGGATACTCCGCCGAGAGAGGGATGACGCGTGGTGTAAACTTTGTAAGCGCGTCCTTCCAATCCGGCTTCAATTCCAGGATGACGTGTCTAACGCAGTCGCTGATCTCAATCCCGGTACAGCCGTAGCCTTCTTCAAAGGAAGCTCGTAGTAGTAACGCAGTTCGATGAATGCCTTTCGCGGGCGTCCAAGCGTTGCCTTCGCGAACTCCCGTCCTGCGATGGTGACGGCGATGATCTTGGTCCGCAACACGGCGATGCGCGCTGGCGCCGTCCGCAAGTTCGCGTGGTCGCGATATGACGGCGAGAAGGTGCAGGTCTGGTCGACCAAGAACAAGCGCTGGGTCTGGATACCCGCCACCCGCGAGCTGAAGGCGCACCTCGACGGCCTCACCCGCAAGGGCCCGCTCATGATGCTTACCGCTACGGCCGGCAAGGCCTACACCAAGAGGTACTTCAACGAGCACTGGCGCGAGGACTGCGGCAAGCTCGATGCCATCAACGAGAAGGCGGCGAACGGCGGCGAGTTCGTCAAGACCGCCGACCTCAACTTCCACGACAACCGAGGCACCGCAGCGACCATACTGGCCGAGGCCGGCGCCACCGTTCCGCAGATCGCCGAGATCCTCGTTTGGTCCATCGAAGACGCAGAGGACTGTCGATACCTACATGGCCTGGCGTGGCGTTCTGGCTGTGCAAGGGACCGCCAAACTTGAGGACCATCGCGACAAGTTGGCATCCCAGAAAGCAGCCAAACCTGCATCTGGGCGAACAGCCTGAGAACGAAAATTGTAAACCGCGTTGTAAACCGGCGGTCACCGTAAACCGAGGGCTTAAATATGGGCTTGCTACTATTTGAGGAATTTGGTCGGAGCGAGAGGATTTGAACCTCCGACCCCTAGTCTCCCAGTGATGCAAAACAGACGTCTCGGCGATACTCTTTAAGTCTCATCCATTCTCGATAATGCTTCATTTACAGTTGTTTACTGCATCTCTGCTTGTGTCGCGGAGTCTCACCGGGTATCTTCCAATCCGATGCAAAAGTTTCCCAGGGTTTCCCGCAAGGTTTCTTTGACCGACCGTTTCCTGCGGGCGCTCAAGGCTCCCGACCACCGCGTTGAGGTTGGTGACGCCGGCTGCCGAGGTCTCTCGATCCGCTGCACTACCGCCGGCGTCAAGACCTGGACCTTCGCCTACAAGCTCAATAGCCGGATGCGGCGGATCACCTTGGGCGAGTACCCTGCCCTTGGACTCAGCGAAGCCCGTGGACAAGCCGACGAGCGGCGCCGGCAGCGCAACACCGGGAACGACCCCCGCGCTGTCCAGGACGCTGAACGGGCTGCGGAGGCGCGCGCCACACTGACCTTTGCTGAGTTGTGCGACCTCTACATCGCGCACGTGAATCCTGCAGCGCGCCAACGCTGAGGCTAATCGATGGGCTGGGACCAGGGCGGTTTCGAGAGTTCAGCGCGTTGCTTACACCGATACTCTCAAGCAGCATTATGTTGAAGGCCGCGGGTATATGGAGTGTACGGAGGCAGTTTATACCAAACTCCTCGGCGGTCGCTCTCACCAGCTTCGCCAACAACGGGGCTTGGAGCCCAAGGCAAATGTCCGAGACAGTCTCTCCACTGCTGAGCTGTCGTTCGTAATGGCAGCGGAAGCTTTAGCTGCGGAACGTATCGAGCAGGAGATCCGCTTAGGAAATAGCGAGTGTATTGAAGCTTCTGAAAAAAGTGCGCTCGCCATTAGGGGCGCGATCGATGCCGACCGAAGGAACAGGCAGGAACGCCTTCCGGGATGAACGAAGCAAAAAGAAAACCCGCATCAACGGCGGGTTTTTCTTGGTCCGCAAGCTGCGATCGTACTCTATGCGGTGTTCTGATCGATGTTCCGGTCCACCACGAATTGATAATTTGCGTCGCTTCGTCAGCCGCGGAATCATCCGCAATGGCTTCGCAGCGAAAACTATGGACAAGCAAATACCCACCTGGCGGCCCGGCCGAATGGCTCGCCGACGGGCACGTGACCTGCAGCATCCAGTGTTCGGGCGGTAAGCGCGATCGACGCATGGTCGATGTCCGACTGGATACCCTGCCTCAAGACTTGCCCTGGTCGAAAATCGGCTCGCGCCTCGTCTGCAGGGAGTGCGGCACCGCGGGTTCTGTGAACATCTTGCCGAACTGGCATGACAGAATCGGTCAGGCCGTGCCATTCACCAAGCATTGGAAAACGTGAGACTTGTACTTTGAAATTGACTGCCAACCGACCCTTTGCCGATCCTGTTAAGGCCGCCCGTCGCCTCCTGGAGCATGCGCACGCCTTCGAACCCATTCAGGATGGTCGGATCTATATCGAGAAAATCAACGGTCCGTTCCTGTATGTGGACCGAGGCACTCCTGCTGAGTACAGCGCCGGCTTGAAACTCGCGATCGAACGGGGCTGGCTGGAAATTCATGACAGCGGAACATTTGTTAAGTTCACGGCGGCCGGCGCTGATCTGGCGTAGTTTGAGCATCACTGGAGGGAATGCAGCGACGGCAATTTGTGATTGGTTGCGGTGATTTCTCGGTTGTGAAACCGTGCTTCATTACTTTGCGAATGCAGTTTTGATCGCGCGATGAGCGGCGTTGCGCTGAGATTCTCAGCAACAACCTCTTTAGCTGCTCAAGCCTTATATTATGAGCTGTCGCCATGCCATTTTTGGTACAAGGCTGCATCGATGATCACACGTTGGCCGTGACTACAGCAACCGCGAAGGAAGCGTTTGCCAAGGCGGTCGAGTGGCATGTCGCCGAAAGATTTGCCGGCGTTTCCATCTACGATGGGGTCACAATTTACTCGATTGAACAATTTTCATTGCTCATGGCGCTCCAGGAGATTGCGAACACCGTCGAGGCGGCAGCCGAACTGGGGCAGATTAACATGAGTGCGAGCCTCAGGAAGCAAGACACAGATTCCTGACGATTTTGTTGATGCCTTTAGAAGGAGCCACGATGTCAAAACCGAACAGGCCGAGCGCCGAACGGCTGATCGAGGCGCCAATCATCTATGCCGATAAGGTTCCGACTGTCTCCCTCAACAGCGGCACTGTCGATTTGACGCTGGCGGCGACACTGACGGAAGTCCTCGAGGATGACACCCGGCACCAACGGCTGATTGTGGTGGCCGACATCAAAATGCCTCTGGCAACAGCGACCTCGCTTCGTGATTTGCTCGACAAGATTATCTTGGCGGCGCAACCGACGCCCGGTCCCCCTAATTAGAGTCGCTCCGCGGGAAGATTTGCAATCCGCTGGAATAGCTGACCGCGAACCGTCGACTCGTCGCTTACGGCACGATGCCGTCTAAAACCCTGTGGCCGGACGAAAACCTGCTCGCTGGATCGTGAAATGGCCCTGCACTTCACCCGCGTCCCTCCCGCGACACAGAAGCTAGAGATATGGAGCGCGAGCGAGCGCGACTTCCAATTTGTTATCAGTAACGAGAGTAGCAGTGGTGCTGGCCTCCGCGGGAAGCCTGGCTTTGTAGCGTCCTGGCGCCCCATCAATTCCAACAAGACTGCCATCAGGATAGGCGAATCACCCTTCAAGACGTTCGCCGAAGCCGAGAACGCCTGTGAGGCCATGCTTGCGCAACTGATTAGGTAACGTCGGATACGTCGCAGCTCTTATCAGCGCTGCCCCCTCAGGGGAGGGCGTGATCGGCGCAAATTAATGAAAAAGCCGCCGCTCCATGCCCGAGAGCGGCTGGCAGGGACGTTTCGAGGATCCGAGCTCGATTACCCCCACCGTTTCCCAAACATGGGCGACTTCACCTGGTCGACTTTCCAATCGAAAAAGTCGTAGTTGCCTGACCACGCGTGGACCTTGGTCGCACAAACCTCACACTTGAAGCTCCCAGAATGCTTATCTAGATGGTGCTCCCTTGTCGCGGTGTAAGGCAGGCCGCAACTGGGACAGCTAAAGTATTCGATCGTCCATATACTGTTTTCCATCGTCAAATTATGAGACGCTCCGAGCATCTTGGTCCAGCTCAACAATTCGGCACGTTCAATGATCTACTACTGAACACGTCAGGACCATCGCCTAACTGGTGACACTTTCTTAACTCGCCCGATCTTTGCACCCGTGGATTGGCGTCATGAAGGCGTTGAAGCGTCATGTCGAGCGGGTGTTCAACTCCGATCGCAAAGACACGCATTGGGGGAAGCGGAAGCTCAAGCGCGATCAGTAACGTGATCGAGCAGCTCCTGACCCGGATCAGAACCATTTCCAAGGCTTGAGGGTACGGTCCCAGTCGACCTCGCTCGGGTTCAGCGTCATGTTGTCCTTCACGTAGTCCACGGCCGCGCCCGGTGCGTGGTAGGCGGCGCTGCCGATCGCGTAGCCGGCCGCCGCGACCCCGCCGGCGACCCGCGATCCGGTCAAGTCTTCGGCCCAAGTGCCGGCGTCCATCGAGGCCTCCTTATCAACGTAGTTATTGTAGAGGTGGGTGCCGATCTGATAGCCCACCACGCCCGCGCCGGCCACGGCGGCCGGTGCACCAAGGACGCGGGCACCGTTGAGGAGAACCGTGGATTGGCTGCCGGTGATGGCCAGGTTCGCCATCGCGCCGAGCTCGGACGCGCCTCCCAGGTACGCGCTGGTGCCCAAGGCCGCGCTGCCGAAGTTGCCGTCGCGGATGTCCTCACCGACCCCCTTGAGCGCGGCGTACGTGCCGCCGGCCGTCGAGTAGACGCCCGCGGCGCGCACGACGGACCGGTACGCCTGAGTGTTCGTGATCTTGTTGAGGTCACTGACCTTGGCGACCCCGCCGGCCGGGACATCCTCGGGCGCGCCAGCCCCGATCCGCCGCAGATCCTCCTGCTGAGCCGAGGCGCCCTGGCTCGCGTTGTCGCTCGCGTTCTGGAAGCGATGGTCCTTCTTGCGCACAGTGTCGGCGCCGGGCGCGGACGGGTTAGGCCGGATGATGTGCTGCAACTCGACCGTGTGGTCGACCTGATGATGGGGTGGCCGGCCCCCGTGGGCGGCTGCATAGTCCTTGACCATGTCGCGGTTGACCTTGCGCTTCCGGATGTCCTCGGTCCGGAGCCCAGTGTTGGGATCGGCGGACCGTATCCCGACCGCTCGGTCGAAGGGATCCTTGATCCGCTGTTCGTAGGCCTTGATCTTGGCGCGGTCGAAGTTGTCCGGGACGGCGAGCGTGCGCCCCTGCGGGTGACGGTCGATGACCCCGGCCCCGATCGCGGTTGCGCCGAGGTTCTTCTTGTCGGTGCCCCCGGTATGCGCCGCATCGCGTTCCTGGGCGGTCGACGTCGGTTTTTCCGCGATGGCTGACTGTTTTGCTTCGGCGAATTTCGTTTGAGCTGCGTTATCGGCAGAACTCGAAGCCGCGTTGTGACTGGCCCGACTAGCGGGGGCGTTTACGGAACTGGTTACTTCGGATCCCATTTTCCACTCCCTTTCGCGCGTTGTGAGTCGGTCGGTTGCCCTGTCGCGAGACTTGGCAAGAAACCGGACATTACCGAACAGAGTCTATTTGCAAGGGTGCCCGCGGTGCCCGCGCCTGGCTTCATGCCGACGCTCGGGCCTTATGGCGCGATTTTGTGCCGCGCCAAGGAAATGAATTCAGTAATGCAGATCACAGACGGCCGGCGAAGAACGTGCCGACGCTCCCAATATCCAGTGTTCGAGCGGTAGGTGTCGTCCCCGCATGGTCGATGTCCGGTTGGATACCCTGCCCCAGGACCAACCGTGGTCGGTGGTCGCTAGGCGCCTCGTCCGCACGGCATGCGGCACCGTGGGTTCGGTGAACATCGTGCCGAACTGGCGTGACATGACTAAACACGTCGTACCGTTCACGAGGCACTGGAAAACGTGAGACTTACCTTTTGCGCTGGTTCCAGATTTAACCTCCGCGGTGAGCATCAAGCCTAATTTGTGAGTTTCGTTGCGACGGGCGACAGGACATCTAGCGTGGCTTCGGTCGCGCAGATGGCGATTAGTCCCCGCCTGAGTACTGCGCGGCTAGGGGTCGCTGCGCTGCCCGTGTGGCGGCCCCGCCCCTCTCATTTTAAGAACAGGCGGATCACTACACGAC
>Ga0307510_10003773_pt1 | contig 17710 bp, 19 predicted proteins | sample 12_EM_MG_FD_207224 | JGI IMG/M metagenome (GOLD analysis project Ga0307510, IMG submission 207224) | Populus trichocarpa ectomycorrhiza microbial communities from riparian zone in the Pacific Northwest, United States - 12_EM | ecosystem: Host-associated > Plants > Roots > Unclassified | place...
CGTTCAACGAAGTGTATTCTTAGACTGAAGGTCAGTCAAAGTCTGCTGTCTCCTGCTAGCCAGGAGACTGGTTTAAATACAAAACCCAAGAGCGATAGCCTTCCTGCAATCACGATCATTACCAGTAGCTGCGCACATACCGGAATCCTGTAATCCTGCAAGACCAAAGAAAAAAACAAAACTCAGCCTCCACCAGTGTTACATGACCATTCCATACCCGAAATCCTAAATATGAACTTCCAGCAAAGTAAACTAAACATAGCAATACAATAGCATAGCCTATCTGACTCAGAGACAGTGGCGGAGCTGAAATAAAATCAAGTAAATCAAATATAAATCAAATAACTAAACATAGGAGATCCTGCACTGCCTGCTCCTGTGTACTGTTACCGGAACATGTACACATGTTACATGGTATAATACTAGCTCTATGGCCTATGCTAAAGTCTAAAGCGTCGCTATCCCAGGATCCATGCCGGTCAACAGGGAGTCCCACAACACCCGATAGGCAATAGTAGTTTTACTCTGCCCACTTTGCCAGCACCTGCTACCGGCTAAATTCTTTCTTTTGTTCAGGGGAGCCTGCTGAAGGGTTTCTTTGCTCCTGTACATCTTTATGTTGGTTTTCTTCGTGTTTGGCTTTCCAATGCTTTCCTCCCAATTAGTTTAGGCTGGTGGCTGGCATGTTGTTAGGCCCGTACAATAGAGTCTTGGGAGTAGGTTTCTATCTTCATGTCTGATTGCTTTCCTAGGGGTGGGGTGTCTTTGTTTGTCCCATAACGAGGTGAAGCGGGCCGTTGGATTCTTTTATGGTTTTGTTTTCGCCATAGCTAGCGCTCCATGCGGTTTCTTGTACCTTAACAATGAATACATGATAAAAAGAAAAAAGCACCCTATTTCCTTCTGCTACAGGCTGGTGTGGTCACTTTTGTTCCTAATTTTCACCTATGGTCGTGAGATCTTTACTCCGTGGGCGCAGGCTTTTTGGACCATGTCGAGCTTCTGGCACAAGGCCCAGAGGCGGATGACCAACTGCTGCTTGTGCACGCGGACAGGTATTCTGGCCATCGAAGCCTGCCTACACCTGCTCAACCTCCTACTGTCCTACATGTAACAGGACACTCTGTAGGAAGACGGATCCTAGGATTGGGACCGGCCCGACGACTCAAAGTAGAAGTAAGGATCAAAATAAATATAAAGATAGTTCAAAGTAGAATCAAGCGGTAAAACTTACTATCGTTAGGCCTGAAAGCTTCACTCAATAATTTCTCTCGAGGATGGTTGGTTATGAGAATAGGGTGTCTCTGGCTTTAGTTAAGTAGGATAATGTAAAGCCGGAGGACAACCGTGAACCATTCTAACCTTTGGCAAGCATCTTACTCACCTTAGGGCTGTCCAACTCACCTGCCTAGAGCGAGCTGACACTCGGATGCAGTCGGACCGCTCGGGTATTAACTATCTCCACAAATAGGAAGTGCTCCCGGTAATGTCTCTCTAACTATATCTGCATGAGCCAAAACTCGTTCCTATCGGTAACATGTCAGTGGCTGACTGACATGCCTACCGTAGAGATAATTCCATTGGGACTCACTGGCCCAGCGGTGGTTTCGTCTATACAAGCTACGCTGTCCATCAGCAAATCTACTTGGCTATACTAAGCTTCTAAACCTGACTGCATGCTCCCACGATAGGAAATCTCCTCCTGCTTGACTGCATGAGTGCTACTCACAGTCAACCAGGCGGGACCCTCTGAAATCGTGACAAGACTCACACCTCTAGAGTCCACTAATAACCCATGGTAATGCTACAGTTCATGAGGTTGCCCGGGACTGGCATTTGGGTGGTTGTCCTGGAAGCCTTGCAGCTTCCCCGGTCAGCCCCAAGCCCTCTACTCTTAACCATTCTACTACCCGGAGGCTAAAGTATGCCCGTAGGTGGTTCCCCAGTGTTATCCACGTGGCGCCCCAGGAGGCGGTCACCCTCACACCCCTTATATCTCCTGCGAACAGCTTCTGGTCTGTTGGACGGCCACAACTCAGACTCTGTTGTGGGAACGTTCCTATGGATCTCACTTTACTAGGAAGCACACAACTACACAGCCTTACCGTGCTATCGCGCCGTACCAACGCCGGGGCCGCAGGGGGGTGTTTGGAATATCGCCTGAAAGTTATTGGGGGTTCGGACCACTCCTGCTCCGCCAGTAGCATGTTTCGTGCCCTACGAAGTAGCCCTATGAACCTGTAACAGCCCCACTATAGTGGGATAACTTTCCCCTAAGTCTGCAAACGACTTTGTCGGTGAAGGGAGGGTAGCTGGGGTACCTCAAAAGTGTAACTGGGTCCCCATGGTGGGGTAATCGTGTTTCCAAGGTAGGGTAACTTCACCCTGTTATGCCTTTGTGCGTTTCGGCAGTCCGTGCGACCACATATAATGTTACCCCGGAGACCAGTGCAAAGTTTAGTATGTTTCCTTAGCTTTATGCGAACATGCTCTCCGAAGGTTGCCCTGCCTGGCAGCGTAACTTAGGCCTACCCAGGTTACCCAGTCTAATCCTATATCACCAAGTCACTTTGTAGAAACTTGTACCAACTCATGTCTACTGCTAGTATACTAAGTATACTGGTCAATCCTCACTCTGGTCACCTCTTGGTATACCATATGGGCTTGAGTCTAGTCCGCTGTAGCTACCTATATATAGGGTCGTTGCACTACAATAGGAGACTAGCCGCCTTGAGAGTACTTTGCTCCCCCCCTGAGATCAACCCCGCAGCTGCTCGTCTTCGTGCATCTATCCAAGCGCTGTCCTTATATCGTGAGCGACAGGACCACCGCCGCCTCCGGGCAACGAATGCAGGCAGCCTCCTCCCACAGAAATGCGTACTGCCTAGACCCCTATCCAAGAACCGTGCCCACCTGCCGATCGAGGGGCTGGTGCACTCAATGCTTTTCATCTTGGGCCCAGAGGGCGACTAGGCCCTACCAGTCACCTCTCAACATCTGTTAACAAACACCTACCCAGATGCCCCACCGGGGCGATCTTACCCCCAACCGAAGCAGAAATGCCGGGACCTCCTCATGGATGAGTGGAGACTCGCAGCCCCTAACCCTGCCAGATACTGATACCCACCCTCACTCAAACCCCACCCCTTCATGGGTGTCAATAAGTTCGTTGCAGGTCGAATGCATCAGATGAGATCAGGAAAAAGATACCTGAAGGCGCACCCCTTGTGGGATAGCAACGACCCCCATACGTGTCAGAGATGTGGTTAAGTCCCCAAAACCTTCGGCCACGCCATCCTCTCCTGCCCAGCAAGGGAGCCGGGCAGAGATCGCCACCTTCAGGGGGTCTCTGACCTATTCTCTACTGCATCCGTCTGGTCCTCAGTAGCCCCATTAGCAAAAAAGCTTTTTCTCTAGACGGGCAGAGCACGCTTCCGGATGAATAGCATCGGCTCTTTGTGTCCAGTCCTCCCCGATCTCCCGTGCCTTCTTTGCCTTTCATCTCTTCTGTCTGTTCCACCCGGACACCCAACTTTCCCTTCACAGCGTCTGACGCGCTTGTTGTGGCCCCACCCCATCCTAGTACCTCCCCCTTGTATCCACCCCCTTAACCTCTCGTCTACTGGTCTCCAGCCTGCTCCTTGGGGTTGTATGCGTCTGGCGGCCATCTCTGCTACCCTCCCACCTCTGGCGACCTAGATCGGTCCACTTCCATCCGCCTTCAGCTGCTGCCATCCTACGTCGCTTTTTCTTTAGTCAGTACCCTACTGTTACTTCCTTAATTCCCTTACTGTTTACAAGACGCCCGGCGCGGCAGCAATGTAGACCCCCTATTTTGGTTGGCTTCCCTCCCGGCACGAGAGCATAGTTTCGCATTAATCATCGGCAGAACTCAGGTGGCCGAGTTGAAGCTGGACACTTTCTACCGGAGTCTCTCTCTTGAGTTGCAGGCTTCAACTTGGCCGCCTATTCAATTCAAACATTCCCTTAAACGCCCACCGATCATGTAGTACTCCTGCGGCTGAGTGGAAGCCAGACACTCAATATAGGCACTGCCACCATAAGTGTACGGCTTCCACTTGGCCATATATTCATACGGAACAATTCATCCTATTTAAAACATTCTCTTCAATGCCCGTGAATGATGTATTACTCCCGTGACCGAGTTGAAACTGGACACTCAATATGGGAAGTGCCATCTTAAGTGTCCAGCTTCAACCCGGCCAGATATTCGTGTGGAACAATTCAACCTATTTAAAACATTGCCTTAAACGCCCAGGGATAGTGTAGTACTTCCGTACCAGAGTTGAAGCTTGACACTGAATATGGGCACGGCCACTTTAAGCGTACGGCTTCAACTAGGCCGTATATTCATGTAGAACAATTCAACCTAATTGAAACATTCCCTTAAATGCCCCCTGATTGGGTAGTACTCTTGCGGCCAAGTTGAAGCAGGACACTCAATACGCGAACTGCAACCTTAAGTGCCTAGTTTCAACTCAGCCGAATAAATACTGTACATAATTGCATAGAATAATTTAATATATTTCATTAAACATCCTCAGATCAATCCTGTGATTCAATATCGATTGCTTCTCACCGCTAGGAATTACCTTCTCCTGTCCAATCACTCCCTCTATACTGACTATTTGCATGTCTCGACCATTGATCCAGTTGCCGACTTGAATATGTCCGCTCAGAATGTCAAATCTGCCACCATTGATCCGATCGAGTATGCAAACTAGTGCCAGGTGATGGACAGCTGCAGCCTTACTTAGAATATTTCTTATCTTGAAAAGTGCTAGCAACCGAGCCACCATGTGTACTCGTAAATCTCCATAGTTCGCTTCCCCACCAGTCTGGACTCACACCCAATTGTTTCTAGGGCTACCGTTGTGGAATGCCCTTGTTCCAGTACAGCGGGCCCGGTGGATCTGGAAAGTGTCAGTTTCCTGAGAGTGAGGCACTGGGGTTTCAAGCTGACCAAATCCTTCTGCAGGAAGTAACCCCAGTTCGGCGGGGTCCACAGGCAACTACTGGTCATCTGCAGCAGTCTGCCTGATAAGACGCAGTATCTCCTCTATCATGTTGGAATAATGGATATCGAGGGCTGTGCATAATTCGGTCAGCGTGCTGGTGTTCATCATACAGCCATTAAGAACCTGGCGAGGTGTGCTGCGACTTGCCATAGTCGGCATTTCCATCCCACTATCTTCTGCCACGATCACACCATCAATTTTCGAAAGTGCTTCTATTGTCTGCAACCTGATTCCTAGGGCGTGCTGGCCGCCATAGTGCTACAAGATCTGTCGGGCAGCTTCGTTCTTGTTTGACCTGCCGTAGCCATCTTTAATCTGATTCTTATATGCTAGGTTACCGATCTTGGTTGAATACATCGATATGGATCCAAAATGCTGTACGTGGGAGGCAAAGTGAATCAGGTAGGGCATCTTGATAAAGTTGAAGTGGTTCTCACGCCGTATCAAATCTGCCCGCCCTTTAGACCTCTCAACCCTCTCTTGATCAGCCAGCCAACTGCAATTAGTGACAGTTCTTTTGTGGACTTCTTTAGCACGCTGATATGCCATTAGTTCCGTTAGCTCCCGATCCTGGTGATTTGCTTGAGTGCGGGTAGCCTTCAAGGTACAGAACTCAAGAAAAATGTCCTTTGTCCAGTGGAATGTTTGCAGGTAGCTTTCTATGTAGGAAAGTGTGTCTGGTGTATGGCTACGATATTGAGCCATGAGGGTGAATTCCACCAGCGCGGTAATACACTTCAAAGCGCTCTTGAAATCCTGATACTCAGAATGGTCCAGATTTCGCAATGCGGACGCCAATATGGCCGAAATACAAGGGCCGTGATTGTGTATCTCCTTTCCTTGCCATTGCGTGATTTCGTGATAGACCTTTTTCCGTGTGCTGAATCTGGGGTAAGGAAGAATTTCTTTCCAAGCATTGTTAAACGCCTGCTTCCGTTTATGCTTTTTCAGGAATCCTTCCACCTATACCATCATGTGTTTGAATAAGCCAAGGTAGATGTTGTGGAAGAGGTCTGGCTGGTGTAGGTCCGCGGGGCTTACTCGGTTGAGTTTAGAGAATACATTGTTTGCTATTTTCACACCCAACCACTGCAAGTATTCTGCAATGCCAGCTGCTTCTGCCAGCTCATGCCACAAGGCTTTCTCTCTATATAGCCTGTAGTCGCGGGGCTCATACATCCGCCGCAGATCCCTACCGACCTCCTCGCACGGAACCTTACTCTTTGGGCATGACTTGCTGCCTATTCCGTGCAAGGCTGCATGCGCAGCATGGTTCGCGATCCAGTCCGACAAAGTGGGAAAACAACATCCGCAAAGAACAAAGGTCAAACGCAGACGCACCTAGTACTCCCAGTGCATCCGGTGGTCTAGGCGAATAGAACGTAAACTCGCGTCCTGGGTGTGCGGTCTTTTATTGGGTGCTTGTGGACAGGGGTCCATGCTGCCCGGACCCACCAGAGGCAACCAAGGACTCCAAAGGTATCAGATGCAGAAAGGTTCTCAGGACGCAGAATTGTTTTCCGGACGCAACCCGATAGGATAGTAGAATAGTGGAAGTACTCAGATGTAACTGGCTCTCATTGGATACCTCCGAAGTCAACAACTCTACCTTCGAGCACTTTGAATGAGTTAGTGAAAAGTGTGGAGAATATCCAAATTGTCCGGAATGATCCATCCAGTATTACTCATGTTTACTTATTTGTGTCATTTAGATACCAAAATAGGAATATATTTATTAAAGCTAGTCTAGAAAACAGTAGCACTCGGTAGCTAACGATTTAAAAGTACGTGCCGGGAGAACTAAAGTACAAAAGTATGGATAATCCTTAAACCAGGGGTCGGACAGTGTCCAGACAGACTGTGTTGGATTCCCCTCGGCAAGCGGAATTGAATGGTATAGCTCTCGAAGCATCAACATAGTCATAGTGGTCAGCGGGGTGAAAAAGGCAAATACCTTAGCGGGCAGATGTCCGCTAGAGTCGGGAAGTGTCTCATTGGAGTCCGCTCGCCGAGGGGAATTGAATTGTATTGGTTTCAGAGTGTCCGCATGGCTATAGCAGTCAGCAGGATCAAAAAGGGAGATATCTCAGTGGGCAGATGTCCGCCAAAGTCGGGAAGGGTCTCATTGGAGTCTGCTCGCCGAGGGGAATTGAATCGTATAGGTCTCTAGGTGTCCGTATGCCTGTAGCACCCAGTAGCCAACAATTTGAAAGGACATGTACGGGGAACTAAAGTACAAAAGAATGGATAACCCTTCAACCAGTGGTCCGACAGCGTCGGGACAGAGTCCGTTGAATCCCGCTCAGTGAGGGGAATCAAATAGTATAGGTCTCGAAGTGTCCGCAGGCCTGTAGCACTCAGTAGCCAACAATTTGAAAGTACCTTCCTGGGGAACTCAAGTCCAAATGTTTGGATAACCCTTCAACCAGCGGTCGGACAGCATCGGGACAGGGTGTGTTGGAATCCGCCGGTCGAGGGGAATCGAATGGTCTATGTTTCGAAGCATGCACATGGCTATAGATATCAGCAGGGAGAGAACGGGAGATACCTCAGCGGGTAGATGTCCGCCAGAGTCGGGAAGGGTCTCATTAGAGTCCGCTCGCCAAGGGGAATCGAATGGTGTAGGTTTCGGAGCGTCCGCATCGCTATAGCGGTCAGCAGGATGAAAAACGCAGATATCTCAGGGGGCAGATGTCCGCCAGAGTTGGGAAGGGTCTCATGGGAGTCGGCTCGCTGATGGGAATCGAATGGTATAGGTCTCGAAGTGTCCGCATGGCTATAGAGGTCAGCAGGAAGAAAAAGGCAGATGCCTCACCTGGCACTGACCGATGTCCGCCAGAGTCAGGCCGGGCCTCATTGCCATCCGCTAGCGTCAGGAAGGGCCTCATTGGAATCCGCTCGCTCAGGGGTAATGAATACTGTCAGCGCGGATGCAAGGGCATCGCCCTCTCCGAAGGTTGATAATATTCAATAGTTCCACTGATTCGATCATGAAGTCTGCTATGAGGTGTGCAAGAACTCAGAAACCTTTTTCGAGTGTTGTTAGCAGTAATCAAACAAGGGGTATGTTTTCGGTCATTACCGGGACAATAGATGGTTACTCATCCTATGTTTAGATGCTTTTTTGTCTGAACAACCTTTACCTGCTGATAAAGGAGTTCGTGGTAAGTAGAGACCATCAGGGGCAGGGAGAGTTCCCCAATGCAGACCCGTATGGGTCACTTGCCTTGGTGTTCTTCGGGAGATTAGGGTGTGAAATGGACCATCCAGGTGCACTGGGCGGACAGGATGCGGGTTGTATTGCACTCAATGGACTAGGATGCAACCATTGTGCTGGGGCCATCTGAGGGCGGGCTGGGCGAACAGGCTGCTACAGATGGATTGCCTGCGTCCGGACGCAATGCCTATCTGTCCGGAGCCAACGCTTTTTTTGCTGATGAAAGGCGTGTTTTGCCGTCTGCACAATCCATTACCGTTCCTTCTCGGGCAACCTGGTGTAATGGTGCCAGGACAAGATTGAAGACAGCCTGCAGGACATCCACGTTAGTGTGCCGCTGGGCTTCGTTGGCACGAGCTGATTCGCCAGTGAACTTGGGCGGTACTGGAAGCAATGCCAGAAGCAGCATTGACATCTTGGCAGGCCTGCTTCTTGTCCTCAAAAGGATATTGCCAATGGTCATGGATACCGGCCAGGCTTTCTTATCTCCGGAGAAATTGGTAAGCTGCGTCTGGTTAGATATTCCGATAATGGGCACTACTTTCGACCCAGCGGGCAAAGCTTTCTATCAAGGAAAGGAATGGGCTGTTAGCACTGCCAACCCCACTCCAAGTACTTGTCATGACCTATCTCCGACGTCAGGCTGTATGTCCCACCACCAGTCCACCGTATCCATCTCAGAATATAATCGCTCCACAATTGAATCATATTCTCGAATAGGTGCGTCAACCATATCTGAGCTATAAGCCACCTGACGGATCATGTAGCGGGCACAGTCAATAATATTTCGATACTAGAAAGTTGTTGCATGTCGACGATCATCAATACTGGCTTCTACCCACACCAAGTATTCACGACATGGGTCCAGTATGTCGAGGTGTTGTCGTAAGCTATAGGCGGACCTGAATGATCTGCTATCGGCACCGCCTAAACCTTCCGCAAAGTATGCGTCGATCTGCAACTTGGCTACCTTGCTCGGGACAAACTAGCTCGCCTAATTAAAGTCCTTTTCAGATAAGAAAGGGCTCCAAGGGCCATCAGTCATGGCCTTGTTGAACTCAGTATTGCTAGCAACTTCGCTGAGTAGTCTGCCGGCACTGGGAATAGTTTCTTGACCCGCAGGCTGCATGCGGACTGGTGGGTGTGAAACTTCTTCTGTGTCTGAATCGTTCTGCATATCATCTATCTCACCACTTGCTGTATGGAAATCTGGGATCTCGAGCCTGCATTCAGATTCGTTGTCTGAGTCAGTCAGGTTTTCAAGTTGATTACGAACAAAAGTAGGTCCCATGGAAGCTGCGTCCCCATTCGCGCTGAGGGAAAGAACAATATCAAGATGCATTGCCTGTAGGTATTTTTGTATGGAGCAGCTTGTTGATAACGTCGCCTGCAATAAGGGCACTTTGTTGGCTATGAGGTCCTCGTGTGTGGTGTTTCTCTTTCAAGTAGTCTGGCGGATGCGTAAGCGGATCGGCTCAGTGGCTGCAGCAGATTCAGGCTTTCACAGTAAAGGGTAGGTTTCTTTCAAGGGGTAAATCGAGAAGATTTCAACTTTGATTAGTCGGATGATGAACGGGTCCAGACATTCAAACTGCCAACTGTTATTCACGGCTTAATTTGTGAAACCTGTTCTTAGTTGAGAGTATGGGAGGGCCTTGGCTCATGAGTCGCGGCTCCCATGCGGCTCCGGGGCGGCTTAAAATCTTATCTGAAACCTATCGTCATTGTGGGTGGGTCACGTGACTTTTCAAGATATTCAAGTTTGTACATGGTACAATCCTGCGAACCCCACTAAAACTGTCCTCCGCGGCCTATATAAGCGCTCCCTTCCCCTCCCTTCCATCTTCTCTCCATAATCCTTTCCCCAATCCCTATCACATCCTCAATCTGCCAGCCCATCCTAACAGGACTCACAAAGTTCAGCACAATCTCTTACTCGTCCGCAGTATCACCAGTGTATCCTCAGCTGATTTCAGATTACCTATCTGCGTTTCCCTATCCCATAACCTTTTCAATGCTATTAGCATCCGCAGAACTCGCTTTACAGTCTGCCAGGCCCGCTCTATTTCCATTTTCGGATCATCCACAATCCTTCATCCTCAAAACTACCAGCATCTACTAGCAGCCATCCTCCATCTGCTGAGGGACCATTTAAACCCCCAGAAACACAGTCTCTTTCTGATCCCGTAGCCACCTCCCACCCTGATCACTATTACAATAGCAGCCTCAAAGGTTGGTTTCACTTTCGAAAAATTGGCGTCATTTAAAAACAACGGCGATGTTACCTGGTGTAAGCCCCTTTGCGGCTTCCCCCACCCACGAACCTATAGTCCGGAGTATAGTAAAGCCTGGCGAAATGCTATGAAACGTAAGATAGAGCAATACAGGATCCCAGGGTGGAAGCAGAGTACTGCCGCATAATGGGTGACATTCAGGCACATGCGCTTACCCTCTGGCCTGTTAGCGAGAGGTCGGGACTCTGGCAGGCTAATAACCGCCATGGTGAACGTTTTACTGAATGTCTCAACCTTTTGCTAAACAACATAGCAAAAAAACATCAGGGTATCTTAAGAGATATGTTGAAAGTACCTGTTGCCACTGTTCCACTTGCGGACCCCACCCCCGCCTGAAATGATCGTAAGTTATCCCCAAGCGTCCGCAATAAAGATGTACCATATATGCTAATACATCTCGTGCTAGTCTCGCTGGTCCACGGTCTGTCCATCTCTGGATACATGTGCCATTAGTAGTCCGCCCAAGCAGCCCACTTCCTGTCGGGATGGACAAGATCCACTGGCAAAGTCGTGGACATGTTTACTGGTTGGAGCTAACTGAACCCACCTTTCCGAACCTGCTACTGGGCATAGACAAAACCATGACATCAGGAGTCGGATTTCATATGCTTATTGGTGCGACAGGACAGGGTACACGTCTGCTGCAAGACGATCCTGAGGTGCCACTGCCACTTGCTGAAATGATCTGAATCACAAATAGCCGACTTGTCCCCATATGGTGGTCTTTGAATCTGCCAAGCGAACCAATGGACCTCCTCTTCTGTTGCTATCGAAGCAATGATACAGAGGATAGCACTTCTCCTCCCCGTAAGATGAGGTTTGCGCTGCGTGATAACTGGGGCCCCACTACAGATACCTCAGATGAGGGTCCGCCAGTAGCGATGAGAGACAAAGCTCAGATGGCCACCAGCTGGAGTCATCCGGTGCGACGGCAAAGCGAACCACCTCATCAAGGACCATCAGGAGCGGTAATACCACAAAAAAGACTGGGCGAACACACAGGATCAATTGACAAGATGTTGGCGAATCAGTGCCAGAGCCTTCTGGTACCCAAGCTTCTGTCCCTCGTGGTAACTTGGGCACTCGTGTTTTGAGGTCAAGTAGACAAGGAGAACCGGAGACTGACCTAAAGAAAGCATCCCGGGCCCCAGCCAATAACAGTGGTAAACGCAACCTCGCGGTCATGCAAGAGGCCGATGAGCTATACGGTTCAGATGGAAGTCCGGAACCGCAGAGGAAGTTGGCCCGCTAGGTGGGGGCAATGGATGCCTGCATGGAGGTTGAGCCGGACACACGCAATGGGGAGCATAACCTGAGTCGGCAACTTGCTGACAGGCCCATTCTGACAAAGGCTCCGTCTCCGTTTACTCCCAATCCAGATCACCATCATGCGTCTGTAGCCGCTGGGCAGGCAGAGGCGGGAAGGTCAGCCAGGCATCTTTTGATGCTGGCCTGAGGGACTGGGCAGCCTGTCAACACATTGGCGACACAAGTCGATAAGCCCGGCAGAAGCCATTCACCCTCTAATATGCGTACCGTGATGTGTGTGCGGATAGTCCGACAGCTGAAGAAGCCGGACGAGAATTAAGCCCGCCCGCTGTCTCCCCACCTGACTCAAGTGCGTATTCTATACCTGGTAAGTTCCGGTTACAACCACCAGGTTTTTCATCGATTCTGTTGGCAAGGTCTGCCACAGTTCCAGCAGAAACTGGCGTTGGGAGTCGCCTTACGTCCGTTTCTGTCCTGGGTTACTTGCTCAGCGAACAAAGCTCTCCTGCCCTGACCAATGTGGCTAATGTCTGGCTAGCTGAGGGTGCTGGTCCATTTCAAGCAATTTACAATACTAGGCCACGATGGATCCTTCGACTTTTCCTTTTGGTGTTTTGACATTTGTTTCTAGTATTCATGTTATTCTCGCTGTTTCCTGACTATTTCTGTTTTAGATTAGCCCGCTACGTCTGGGCTGCATGCCCTGATCAGTATACTTAATTTAGACCTGCGACAGTCTGCAGATCGTGCAGATGTTTCCTTTAGGTGTTTTTCATTGGGAGTTTCACTTTTAGAGTCTTGCCAGTTATCCTTGTATTTGTTCCCACACATTTCTTGTTTGGATTGGCCCGGCTGTTGCCGTTCCAGGTTGCCCAAACCCAAGGTAGTCTATGGACACTTTGTTGCGCTACGGGGTCACTCATAGAGTTTTGCAAACCATTCTTCTTTGCTACTCGCTGTTCTGCGTTTACCGTGTCACCTCGTGGGACCTGCGCTCGGAATCTTCGCAGATCATTCTTGCTCTTTTCCAGCTCTTTGTCATTTGGTATATGTTTTCTCGGCTGGCTTTAGCGGTTTGCGCTTTGGACTTGTGCACATCATTCGTGTTCTTCTCTGGCTGTTTTTCGTTCAGGGTTGCCCCATTCATTACTATTCCTATCCTAGCTTTTTATCTTATATCCCATCCGTTGAGCCTTAGCGCCAGCTTTCACTTTCTGAGATTAGCGTCCAGGCCCGGCCCTAGCCTTACCCCCATTTGTTTCTGTCCGCTTGGCAGACCTACTCAAACTACATTAGTCCATACATTCTGATAAACCTTTTTTCATCTTGTTCACGAACCCGCTGTACCTAACACTCGTATTGCCACAGTGAAATCGCAGTGCGGCCAACTCTTTGGGTCCAAATTCCTATATCAGGTATTACCTGCAATTTAGACTGGCTGTATGTGCTGACGCCAGCGGACATGAAAGTGTGTGATGAACTGTGAATATCCTTAGTTCGCAAAGAAGCAGGGCCGACTATTTCGATTTTCCAAGTTCACACCCCATATCGTGCTCTTAGCTACCTAACAATAGAGGCTTCCTGACACCACCTGTACCTCAACCTCATACACTGCAATTCTCCTCTATCACTATTCACCTGCATACTATGTCACAACAATAGCGGCAGCTTATCGTAGACCGAGCGCGTTGATCGAGACAGGAAAGGCAAAGGTAAAGGGAGGTCCTTCGTGGACGTTTCCGGAGATCTGGGTCCCAGGACGGATTAACTATAATAACATCATGCAGTGTTGAGTCTGTTATGGTTGGGTCCCCTGTAGGTAGGAGGAGGGATGCCGTGCGGGAGCCAGCCTCTCCACGACTCCAGGTACCAGAGCCTGTCCTGTACAACTGGCAGCAGGTCTTTGAGTCAGCGGATGAGAGTCTAGACTCTAATGATGGAGAATATGAGGGTAATGATAGCCAGAGTGAGGAGAGTGAGGAGAGTGAGGAGAACCAGTTAGGCCAGTATGGGGACGATATGGATCATCCATCGGTCTGGGGAGCGCAAAGACCAATTGGGTGTGAGTTCCTGAGCTCGCTGCGCTCTATACTGACAATCACCCCTGGGAACACCCTGAATTCCAGCAGGAGGATTACTTATCCCGGACGGACAACGTCTACTCCAGTACATGTTAGCCAAAACGGTTTTACATCTGCCATTCGATCCCCTTCGCCCACCGACTTGAATCCAGTTGCGATGCCGGTGATAACGCCAAGTCACCCAGATCCCACAATGCAGGAATTGGATAGCGGAGGACAGCAAGTGAGCAGTAGGCGAAATATGGCAACGTGGCTTGAGTGTACCATTCTAGCCAGATCCCGAGACCTGATGTAGAACATGACAATCTTCATCAATTCGTTTCCAGACTCAATTACCCTGACAAAAAAGGTCCTCACATGTTGGAGCGATGTCTGGACCAAATTAGGCTTTCCCGACTTTGCTGATGCTACCCCGCCCTCAAATGACCAGGTAAGTTACCCATAATCGATAACAAACATCATATCCTTGACTAAATGGAGTGGGAGCTGGTCACCGATTTGCAGATCTGGACAAAGCACAGCGGATGCAGATCTCAGTATCTGCATACAGCAAAGAACGCTATACCAGAACTCTATAAGCTCAATATTGAGAATCCTACAGCCTACACACAAAGAGTGGAATACCTACGGGCGGAGGATAGGTTCATATGCCCGCCAGGCACCTATGAGGTACCTTTTTGACATTTGTCAGGATTGTTTCTAATCGGAGTAAGACTAAATCGATCTAATCCCGTGGACAGCCTATTTCTCTTAGATTCCTAACACGCCAGATTCTGGGTGTGATATTGGCTCAATATTAATCTGGCCAGAAAAGGAAAGACATGACGGATGAGGGTTTCCTGGATAAGATAGATGGCCCGTTTATCTGTCTGACAGCTACGATATTATGTCATTTCCTGAGATGTTGGCGGTCTGGCATCTATATCGATAATGTGGTTTTCACAAGGGCCACTTCTGGGGATAAGAAAAACAATGTGTACTGGCAGGTTTTGAAAGTGTCCGGATCCTCCAACAGCGTGGGCATCCCAACACTTTTGAATTCAGCAAGTACTTGAGTTGGGTGAAAGGTCAGCTAACGGATAAATAGCCCTGCTGGAATATCAGACACAATCCTGGGGCAAAACGGGAAGAGTTTGGCAATGTCAAATAATCCACCAGATATGAACAATATAGGAGGCCAGAATCGCGAAGGAGAGGGGAAAGCGAGTCAAGAGGACAGCGGGATATGCCAATAATGAGGATGCATTGAGGCTGGAGTTTGGTAGTGATACGGAGCTGGATGAATTGGAGGCCGTTGGCGCCCTTGTGGATACAGGAGTAGGCGATGGTCGGCACGACCCGTGGTGAGAACATTGGCCCAATCCGGAAGCAGTAGTTTGTGCAGCCCAGTTTCAAGACGGTGGTGAGGGGGAATCGCATGTTGAAGAAACCAATCGAGAGGATAGGGAGAATGGTTTTATCACCATTCACTGATCGTGTATATAAATGTAATAAAATTAAACTAAATTACGTGTACTAAAAGGGTCAGGAATGGTCAAACAATAGTAGTGTGCCAGTCGGTAGGTAGGAAAGGCATGAGAATGAATTACCCGGATGGTTATAAGCTGCACAAGTATAAGTAAGGTATCTAGTGGGCAATTGTAGGTTCAGAAGGTATCGGAATGTAACGGGGGCACTCGGTAGGAAGACGGATCCTAGGATTGCAACCGCACCGAAGACTCAAAGTAGAAGTAAGGATCAAAATAAAGATAAAGATAGTTCAAAGTAGAATCAAGCGGTAAAACTTAATATCGTTAAGCCTGAAAGCTTCACTCAATAAGTTCTCTCGAGGATCGTTGGTTATCAGAATAGGGTGTCTCTCGCTTTAGTTAAGTAGAATAATGTAAAGCCAGAGGACACCCGTCAACCATTCTGACCTTTCGCGAGCACCCTGCTCAGCTCAGGGCTGTCAAACTCACCCGCCTAGAGTGGGCTAACACTCGGAGGCAGTCGGACCGCTGGGATATTAACTATCTCCACAAATAGGAAGCGCTTCCGGTGAAGTCTCTCCCACTACATCTGCATGAGCGAAAGCCCTTTCCCATCGGTAGCATGCCAGCGGCCGACCGACATGCCAACCGTAGAGATAATATTCATTGGGACTCACTGGCCCAGCGGTGGTTTCGTCTATACAAGCTACGCAGTCCATCAGCAAATCTACTTGGCTATACTAAGCTTCTAAACCCGACTGCATGCTCCCACGATAAGAAATCTCCTGCTGCCTTACTGCATGGGTGCTACCCACAGTCAACCATTCGGGACCCTCTTAAATCATGACAAGACTCACACCTCTAGAGTCCACTAATAACCCATGGTAATGCTACAGTTCACGGCGTAACCTGGGACTGGCTTTGGGGTGGTTGTCCTGGAAGCCTTGCACCTTCCCCGGTGAGCCCCAAGCCCTCTACTGTTAACCATACAACTACCCGGAGGTCAACGTATGCCCGTAGGTGGTTCCCAGGTGTTATCCAGGTGGCGCCCCATGAGGCGGTCACCCTCACACACCTTATATATCCTGTGAACAGCTTCTGGTTGGTTGGACGGCCAGAACTCATACGGTGTTGTGGGAGCGTTCCTATTGATCTCACTTTACTAGGAAGCACACAACTACACAGCCGTACCGTGCTGTCGCGCCGTACCAACGCTGGGGCCGCAGGGGGGTGTTAGGAATATCCTCTGAAAGTTACAGGAGGTTCGGACCACTCCTGCTCCGTCAGTAGCCCGTTTTGTGCCCTACGAAGCGGCCCTTTGAACATCTAAGAGCCCCACCATAGTGGGATAACTTCCCCCTAAGTCTGCAGATGACTTTGTCAGTGAAGGTAGGGTAACTGGGGTACCTCAGTAGGGTAACTGGGGTCCCAAGGTAGGGTAATCATGTTTCTAAGGTAGGGTAACATCACCCTTCCATGCCTTTATTTCCTTCGGGAGTCCGTGCGACCACATATAATGTTGCCTCAGAGACCCGTGCAACGTTTACTATGGGTTCTTAGTTTTATACGAACATACTCTCCGAAGGTTACCCTGCCTAGTAGGGTAACTTTGGCCTACCTAGGTTACCCTGTCTAACCCTATGTTACAAAGTCACTTTGTAGACACTTGTACCAACTCATGTCTACCGGTAGTATACTAAGTATACTGGCCTATCCTCAATATGCTTACCACTTGGTATACCATATGGGCTTGAGTCTAGTCCACTGTAGCTACCTATCTGTAGGGTCGTTACACGGAATGTGTCGGGCAGATAGTTATAAACTGCGCAGGCTTGGGTAAGTAGTCCAGCGACCAGCTGTAGGTTGACAGGCACGGGAATGAGTCAGAGGGGCTGTGAGAAGCCGGAGAAGGGGGTGGGAGCCTGCCAGTGGACTGTAAGAGGCCGGGGAAGACGGTGGGAGCCCACGAGCCCACTGTAAGAGGCTGGGAAGGCGGTGAGACGCGAGCAGACGAGATAGAATGTGGAGAGCTGAGGAGAGAGCCGCACGAAAGGGCAAGAGAGGGGAGAGGTCTGCCGGATATGGGAGAAGACCGGCTGGGATCAGAGGGTGGAGGAGAAAGGGCTGAACGTATTGGGAGGGATGAGGGCAGAGGAAGTAATGATGGGAAAATGTCCGCCGAATACGTGAGAGGACTGAGGGAATCCGGCAGTGTGGGAGAGGCGGATGTGATGTTGGTGAGATTTCGCATAAGAAATGAATTCAGGGAGAGGTTAGTGACGGCGTTAAAGGAGAGAGTATATCATGGAAAGAAAGCTGGCGGGCGAGCGTATCAGGGGGG
>Ga0307510_10003774_pt1 | contig 17707 bp, 18 predicted proteins | sample 12_EM_MG_FD_207224 | JGI IMG/M metagenome (GOLD analysis project Ga0307510, IMG submission 207224) | Populus trichocarpa ectomycorrhiza microbial communities from riparian zone in the Pacific Northwest, United States - 12_EM | ecosystem: Host-associated > Plants > Roots > Unclassified | place...
ACGTTGGATATTAATGCCAATATGATAAAGTAATGTTTGCGGCATACGCCGCCACCCGGGTTGGTATTACTGGTAGGGTACTAGTAGTGGTGGCGAGATGACATGGCTAGTGCAGTTTGATAGCTGCAATAAGAACGAAGGGATAAGAGGTGAAAAAAGGGGAGGGAGAGATCAGTCACATCAGGAAAAACCTCAATCGTTAATCCGCATTAACCAGCTATTAATCAAGTTAAGGAGTTGTTAACGCAGTTAGCGAGTGTTAAAGTCGTTAAGGAGTTGTTAATGCATTTAGCAAGTTATTAAGACGAAAGAAAACAACGTAAGCACGATGATAATTTGATAAAGAAAGGCGCGCCACTGCGGCACTGTATTGCAAATAATAAACGACTTTGAGTTTTACTACGTGCTACAACCCCAATTGCGAATATGTGCTCCATACTTCAAAGAAACAGCTTCCAGGATGGCCCCAATGAGGCTGATGACGGTCTGAGCAGGCGCAAACCTGAGGCGCCGCCACAAGAGGGCCCGAGAGAGGGGAGGCTCGCTATCTTGAAGGGCATAGCCCTGGAAATCTTCATCTGGTCGAATATCAAACAAATATAGTAAAGGTCACCTCATAATGATTAGCCCCGAGCCCGTGAAATCGACGATTGGAAAAACGTACAGCTGACCCTTGGTGGCAAGCAGCGGCAAGGAGCGACAGCCCGGAGAGCCATACATACAACGAGGACCCCACACACAAGTGCGGGGTGCAGAGGCCGCCTTGGTAAGCGGGAGGGGTCAGGGCGCGATTGCTGCTGTGCGCTGCTTGTGATGCAATGGGAGGGGAGGTGGGCCAGGGGAAGAAGTGGGGAATGAGTGGGGGTGGACCGAGGAGGAGGGCGTGGGCCAAGCAATGAGCGAGTTTGTGAACAGCTGGAGGATCGTGTGAGCCACGACGTAGATGTGAAAAAAAGGTGGAGGGATGCTTACATCCCAAAGGCCCATTGTTAATAACAAAAGCTGAAAAAAAACAGCGGTCAGTAAGTAAAACCGTGAATACCCGTACACTGCGGTTACGGTTTGACGGTCTGTAGCGGTATGGCAGGAGCCGAAACGCCCACCAACGGTCTATACAGTGATCGAGGGTCACGGAAGTTGTTGGCGGCGGAAAAGGAAATAAAACGAACTGGGCGAGAGGGGCAGCATCTGACCAAATCTGGGTGAGTAAGGAAGGGGTTTGTAACCAGTAGGTGATGGCAGCTCCCGGGAGCACAAAACGAAGCTGGCGGGCGAGGTGTCCGGAAGGCATAAGGTGGGTGGGCGTGGAGGAGATGAAGAGACTGTCACCGCCCTCGACTTGCAGCTCTACCAACAGGGAGTAACGCCCTCGACCCGGTCTAGTGGTGGTTCTCTGTCTGGGTGGGGTTGACCAAAGTCCTGGAAGGGGCTGGGCGACAGAGATATTACAGCGTCGATCATCAACAAGATCTGTAGTATGCAACTATTTAGTTTCAGAAAGTTGGAATGGTAGAAAGTATTCGACGTACTAGAACTTTGTCCTTGAGCGCCAGCCACATTGATTGAAATAAAGGTTTGCTTGCGTGTTGAGGAACAACGTTCTGGCCAAAGATTCGCTACCTGTCCTTGTGGTGGTTCTTGGCGTCCGGGCGGGGTTAACCAAAGTCCTAGAAGGGGCTGGGTGACAGGGATATTACAGCGTCAATCATCAACAAGATCTGTGGTACGCAACTATTTAGTTTCAGAAAGTTGGAATGGGTAGAAAGTATTCGACGTACTAGAAACCTTGTCCTTGAGCACCAGTCACATTAATCGAAGTAAAGTTTTGCTTGCGCGTTGCGGAACAACGTTCTGGCCAAAGATTCGTTTCCTGTCCTCAATTGACGCTCTGTACATGTCTTCGGAAGACTGAAAGGTAGTAGGAAGGTTCAGTTTTGGCGGATCCTCTATGTGCGCAGTGAGGGGAACTCACTTACCAGTGATGAGAGTGAGCATCGGTTTCACCTTCACAAACCCTCTTCACATCACCTTTTCTGTCGACAGAGGTCGGAGAGGTAGGGGTGGAGGCAGCGGGGTGTAGAGGTACTAGTAGAGGAGTCACGGTGGGGATGAGCTGGCGAGAGCAATGTGAAACTTGAAAATAATGGGACTACGCACCGCCTACTAGTGTCCTGTCCACAGAGGTTGAAAAGGTGGTCCTCCTCGAGACTTTGCGAGCTGCCAGCTGTTTTGGTTTCTGGGAAGGCTTCGGTTTGGGGAACTTTGGTGTTTAAGGAGACGGAGTAGTGTTACCGGGTGTCATTGCTTGTGGGTTAGGACGGGCTCTAACAAGAACAATATGAAAAAAACGCGCCACATTTTCCGTCCACAGGGTTTGAAGAGGGAGGGGTAGAGGCGGCGGATAGGGTGTAGAGGTAGAGGGTATATGGTGGGGATGAGCCCTGGCAAGAGCAATGTGGAAGAGAATGATGCTACTAACCTTCATGTCAGCAGTCAGTGAGGTGGACGCAAGCCGCACTTGTGGGCGTGGGGAGGTATGGATCATGCACCAATATGCAGGAGGTGTGGGACAGCGGCGATGCCCTGTATATTTGGTATCATCGTACCATCATGCTGGAGGTGTGACGCAGCAGTGAGGATGGTAGTTTGCGTCGGGCAGGGGGAGGTGTCGTGTGGTTCCACTTGTTAATATATGGAAAAACAATCAGGGAATGGGAATGACCTTGGGCGGCATGTCAACAGGAACTGGGGCTGCCACTCGATGGTTGTGATACGGGCTGAGGGAAAGCGAGCTGGTGTTGCTGTTTGCAGCAAGTTGTCAACCCGTGATGACCTGCCTCTAGGGCTGGTGGCGTCGGGGAGGATGGTATCGTTCCAGCGGGTTGTTATTGCTTCTTCCGGTGTGTGGAGGAGCGGGCAGGGTTTGAGACTGACTGATGATGACTGACGATGACAAGACTGACTGACGCATGATGCGCGGGCCCAACATTAGTTTATTATGGCCGATAATTTAGACTAATTTTTATGAAAACAACAGAAAAGTATCTCTATCGCTGAAGGGGTTGATATAGAAAGAATGGCAATTTTCCAAGACCGTGTATGTGTTCCAGTGTTCATGCAGTGAACTGTGTGGGACGATTCTGGGAAATAAATGGACACTAGAAACTATTGTGTCCACCTGAATGATGCTTGCTTGCCTGCGCCCCTCACTTAATGATCTCGAAACCCGATACATCCCATGATTTCCATCCGGTGTGGCAGGAATCTTGGTAAACCATTCAACATATGCAATATGTGTTGGAATTTCTGCAGTATGTGATGACTGGGGGATTGGAAACACCAAAATCACTGTAGTTGGTACCTGAAAGACAACCCGCACCTGTGCTATCCTATAGCCTGGAAGGAACCGAAATCAGCTAGATCTCGGCTATGATGATCAAATGAAAGTCTACCTTGATTTCTACGTGCGTTGTCTGGCCGTCCACCAGTCCAGACTAGCACTGTGTCAAAGCGTGCTGGTATGATCCGCCCGTGTGCATCAACTTGTTCTGGCCGAATATGGACGCTGTCAATGGTGATGTCATCGCCATTTATGAATTTGATTTTGTGGAAAACCGGCACATGATGGAACGGAATCAAAGTGTTCCTTCCACGATTGTATAGGGCCTGACCCAAGAGAGAGGGATCATGAACCCGTGTGAGAAAGTCACCAAGGAGATCCTAGAAGGCAATAGCACTGTAACCATGGGTGATGTCTTCGAATGAAACCCTCCTGAGAGTTGGATTTTGGGCCATCTTGAGATAGCATGTAATAGGCCGTGGAGGCCCGGTGAATGGTCTTTGAGGCGGGGCACTTGTGGGTAAGTGTTGCCACTGCTGCCAGTCAAGGAATTTCGCATGTTGTTGCACCTTCTCGCGCCGCTCCAACCAAGTGGTCATTTGGGGTAAAACATCTTTATGATTTGTTGTGCGATAAGCATCCTTGGTGAAGTCAATATGGAGGCGCTCTGTCTGCTTGGTATTGTAGTTATCAGTTGTGCCGAATAAACATATTGATGGGCCGTAGTGAAGGAGGCTGTGAATCTTCGGGATGTTGAAGTGATCCCGCACCCCGAGATCCACAAAAATATCCTTGTTTTCGTGAAATGCGACCAAAGAGCGCTCAAGGCGCGAGATCGTATCTGTTGTTTGGGAGGGTAATTGTGCCAGATATAGGAAGTCGAGAAGGCTGCGCACTGCCTTAAGAACGCGTGCTGGGCTAGAACTGCCAGTGAGTGGGAGGTCGACAATAAGTCCTAGGAGAACTCGGCACATATTTTTGTGCTCTTTGCCTGAAACGTGGGAAAGCGTTGTGATGCCCCTTGGGAAGAGAGTCGTCTGGTGATTCAGGGGCATCAAACGACATCGCGCATCAATACGCCGCTGCCCAAATACCAAAGGATCTGATAGCCATGCAATAATATGCTTCATGACCCCCTGAAGCAGTTGATGGAGGATGTCGGGTGTGACGGAAACATAGATATCAGCATGTGGCAAAGATTCCCAGAAAGGGTGAAAAACCAGCTTGATTCCATTATCTCGACAGGCAGCATGAAAGGTGCGTATGTTGCCATCAGCCAGTGCGAATGTCCTAAGTGCCTTTCCTAAGTCGCGGGACGCGAACGTATCCAGGTCCCCAAGTTGATCCCAAGGGACCTCACACTTGGGGCATTCGCCGTAGAATGTACAAGTGACCAAGATTTGTTCAGGATAGTCACCAACGAAACTAGCCAAAAGGGGATAGCACTGGTGCCAGGTCCCATCCCCGCTCATCATTGGTAGTCTGGTTTCGCCATAGGGCGCAAGGGGGCCTAAGAGAGTCTGCATACAGCCATGAAACAAGTTTGTAAGCGCACGGCGGCGGGCGGCCTTGACACTGATACCCTCTAGTTTGGTTGTAGGGATGTACCCAATGAGCATTTGGGCACCGCGTGATGGCTTCCAACGGATGTCTTTTGGGACGTTTCCGATGGTCATGTACACTGGGTATGCCTGTTTCCCACCGAAGGTGGTTAACTGGGTCTTGTCAGTGGATACAATAATCAGTACGACAGTTGCACCAGGTCGTTGTGATTCAAGCGATTCCTGGCTCCATTCATCAGCACGGAAATTAAACTGAATTGGTATTGTGCACCTGTTTGGACCACCACCAATCACTGGTATGCATCTCACTGTATACACATTGTGTCCGCTCATGGTCCAAATAGTGGCGCTCAGGGGTAAAAACCAGGTCCTGTGCGAATTCAGGATCTCCATAGATTGCACGGATACAACATACGATGTCCCGAAAATGGCATCGTAGTGATTCGTTTCCAATGTCAAAGTCCTCGAATTGGAACGACAGGCGGCCATGCAAACCATTGACAATCGAATTGAGCTCGTTCGGAGTATGATATGAGAGGCCAAGCTTGTCTATGAGCTTAAACTTCATTCAGCGATGCGGGAGCAAAAAAAAAGGGGGGACATACATCAGGAATTGCAAATAAATCTGACAATGCCGAAGAGCTCAGTTTGATTGTCTTCGCCCAATATGTGATACACCAATCGCTTTTGGATTGAAACGGTGCCCAGACAGACCCATCAAGCGCCCCTTGACTTGACTCATATATAGAATAACCTTGCATACCATCGATTGGTGCACCAGGATTTCCGTGAGGGAAACGTTCTATAACCACCGGAGGCTGCGTGTCAGAGCTCCCTGGCTCAAGTGGGTTGGGCAGGTCTTCAGATGGTGACTCCAATTCGGCTGACGGGATTTGCTCAGGGTCAGGTGCAGTCGAATCCAAGTCTAGAAGCAGACTCGTCTGGGTCTGCATTATGATTTCAAACACAGTGGCGTCTGTCGTATCAGCGATGTCAGGTGCATCATCACCATCTGCAGCGTCCTTCGCTCGATCGCTGGCACTGCCAGTAGCGTAGGTGATATCAGCAGTGTCAGGCGCATCGTCGCCATCCGTCATGTTATTGTCTCAATCATCGGCCCTGTTGCTAGCGGCATCTACATTCATAGCTGGTGTAGGTTTTTAGTGTAAGACCCGATTGTCGTAATGTGAGCTTACCGTCGTCCATATTCCCCGTCACATTACCCAATGGTGGAAGGCCTGGCGAATCAGGAGTTCCGTCGTGTCCTGAAAGATGTTCGCTACCAAAAGTCCAATCAGGTTGGCTCCACAATGTGGAGTTCAGTGTCAATGTGAGTAACGCTTGCTTGTAAGGGTAAGATCTGAGCAGAGATTGAAGTGGGAATGCCGTATACACAGCGCAGCAGCGTTCGTCGTTGGTCTTAGCAATATGTTGAGCAAGCCTGCGGTGTGTGAAACCCTTGTGACAGCCTGGGCATGTCGACTTGGCGGCGTTCATGGTGATGGGAGAGGGGGCCAATAACAAGAAAGAAGGGCTATAACGAAGCCGCTCTACTAATATGTCACTCAGTCTGAAGCCCTGAATTCTGGTATAAAAGGGAGCATGTACCGTCACAGGAGACCCCATCACCATTCCTGTCCTTACGCCGCGTTACCTCTTTTTGTGCTCTTGCTTCACCATGGCTCCCCAGACACGTCGCTCTCAGAAAATGGGCACTGCCCCATTGGATCACACGTGGAGGATACCCGATATAACCCTGGATCAGATTTCACTCGCTACACATCACAGTACAAGTGTCCAGTCTCAAAGCGATGGTCAAAATGTGGCCAAGTCCATACAACCCAACCCTGGTGGACACAGTGAGTGAAATGGTAACTTAATTAATATGTATCACTCACCACGATGAACAATAAATAGAACGAAAGCGTGCCAGCTCTTGTACCGTCACTGAACCTCCTTCTAGTCAAGCTAAGTCTCTGGCAGATGCTATCAAGCAGGCCAGAAATGTCGGTGAGTGACTCGGATGCAATGATGGAGGAAATTGAACTGACCAGTGGTCAAAGACGGGCGTCTGACAACAATCGAGTTGACAGATGAGGGTGATACTGAGGTAGATGAGGCAGTCGCACATGCTGTCGAAATCAACCCCAAGCAACATGCCTCTTTTCACAAGGCAAAGGGCAAAGAGCGTGCTGCCATTGCTACTGGCCAAGGCAAGCAACCATGTGACTTGGATCAACGATGTGACTGTGAGCCCCACTTACAAATCATTGTTGGTTTACGACTGACGAAAATTTTCAGCGTTCGCTTTTCAACTTGGCTCCACTTTTGAACTTGGCAACGATGATGATCTTTCCCTCCCTGAACTCGAACTTGATCATGACAACTTCAATGTTGACAGCAGTGTCGAGAAAATTGCTGATTGGGTTAGTGACAAACACTTGACAGAACTCTCCTGCAAGAATCCATCAAAGCTAACTGAGGCAATGGCAATCGAGGTAAACCCGCTCTTGTCATTCCTGAGCATGGCTAACACAGTTTTGTACACAGAGACCAGTGTGGAAACGTGCAGGTACTGCCTTGAGGCATGGTGTCGCTGGCCCCTCCTCAGCACTTGGTGGTTCTACGCCGTCAACATCAAGTGTTGGGCCTGCCCTAACCCAGGGGCATAGCAATGACACACCACCTGTTGTGTCCGTTCAGCGCATTCCCACAACTCCAGGTCTGCTCCACCCTTATGTGTTTGTGTATATTTATTGACGGTGGCCACAGTTGTGCTGCCACTTGTGTCTGGCGCGTCCACCACTCATACTTCAGGTTTGCACCGCTTATATATGTTTGTCTATGTTTATTGACTGTGAACAGCCATGCCACTTGTGTCTGGCGCGTCCACCACTCATACTTCAGGTTTGCATTGCTTATATACATTTGTCTATGTTTATTGACAGTGGCCACAGTCGCGCTGCCACTTGTGTCCGGCGTGTCCACCACTCATACTCCAGGTTTGCACTGCTTATATATGTTTGTCTATGTCTATTGACCGTGAACAGCCATGCCACTTGTGTCCGTCATCCCCACCATGACTCCCACTCATACTCCAGGTTTGCACCGCTTATATATGTTTGTCTATGTTTATTGACTGTGAACAGCCATGCCACTTGTGTCCGTCATCCCCACCATGACTCCAGGTCGGCACTGCTTATATATGTTTGTGTATGTTTATTGACCTTGATCACAGCTGAGTTGATGCCACATTGGGTATCTGGTCAGGGCATCCCCACCAGCACTCCAGGTTTGTACCACTTATAACGTTCATGTATGTGCGCTGACCTTGTGTACAGTGGCAGACAATGTGGCTGATTTGGTGTTTATTCCGGGCACCCGCAGGATCAGGCTCAGCATGCAGCGCCCCTTAGTTCGGCTTGTGATCATGTCGTCATTTGACATTCTCCACTCATTAGTCCTGTTTAATGATGCATTCCCGGATGGCATCTGCTCTGTGCAATTTGTCAAAGAAGCCCTTCTTCGCGCTGCCTTGAAGTATTTGCCTGGTACTGCACCCATTTACAAGCGAATTGTGGACGACCACAAGTACTTCTCCATTGTACTACCTGTGGTGAGCCGTATATTTGAATGTTTATCATATCTCCGCCTCAGGCTGAAGCTATCCACAGCCATGTGTTAGGATCTCTACTCTCCGATTTGAAGTTAAGGATCAATGCTGTAAAATCGTTGTTCCAGCAATGGCAGCAATTGATGACCCGACTGCGATTGCAAGCTATGTTAACATACAACTCCAGGAGTACAGGTACATGTGCCCTTCAGCGCAGAATGTGAGTATTCACTTAACCCTAAATTCTGTCTAATGTTAAGTCATCAGCCTTGCAATCCCGAACTTGTTAAACGCACTCTCTCGTATCACAACGATCATATCATCATGGTTTTGCACAAGTGCTTTTTCAGTGGAGGGAGGGGGTCATTTGCGACACGTTTCGATAGACTTTTCACCAGCACTGGTCAAAATGTTATTTCTCCGATTCGTCGTCAGGTCTCTATTCCTATGGTTAGCTTGGTGGCAACTGCGGTAAGTTGAAATCTAATCTGTTTCTGCATTCAGTGCTAATTTATTTATTTATTTTTCAGCTCTATGTCGCTCTCCTTGAGTGGCACATGGGCGAGAGACAACACATCGAGTTTACTGCAACTGCCTTCTTAGATATATACTCGGGAAATGTGGATACCTTGCAGTCCATCAAAGACCGTAGTGAGACTGCATACCAGCATGTTATGGAGGATATCTACATGAGGGCAAGGTGTGTTCTTTCGACATTTGCAGTGCTTTGCTGACCAGACACCTAGCATACCTCCCCGCCAGACTGTGGGCACAGCCATTGCCCCGATCAATGTCGACGAACTCGAATAAGTTCATATGTGACTGGTTTCAACAACTGGTAGATTTATTCGCTTACCGGATGTGAGTTCCTCCAGTTCTTTCATTTCTTTGTTACTAATGTGCCTCAAACAGCTCAACATCCATAGCTATATATACCCTCCTTCTGTGTCTCTCATTCATCGTCCTTGTTCTGTCCCCCATTCTTTCATTGCCCAGTGCCAGTGTGTGTGTATTGGTGATATGTTTGTGTTCACCAGTATACTTTACGTTCCTTGATCACATTCATTAAAGAGCTATTTATTTTGAATTAAAATCCACTAGTTTAGTGAATATCTAAAAATATATGGATTTTATTCTCATTAGTGGTTAATGGATCCTTTACAGATCTTAATGGATCTTTAACAAGTTTTAACCTTGAACCCTTAACAGATCTTAACAAGTTTTGATGAATCCTTAATAAATCTTGACGACGATCCTAACAAATCTTAACAAGTTTTAATGAATCCCTAACAAATCTTGACGTCGATCTTAACAAATCTTAACAAGTTTTAATGAATGCTTAACAAATTTTAACCCAAATTATATTTAAATTAACTGGGGGTATGTTAATTTTGTTAATACTGTTAATTTTGTTAATCTTCGTTAGCGAAGTTAAATTAACACTGGTTAACACGGATTAACAACTGAGGTTTTTCCTGATGCACAAGACCAGACAGGCGAACAATAGCGTGGTAGCCCGGCGACTTGTTGGTCAGACGGTCGGCAACTTGAAGAATGAGAACACACGAAATGGAGGGGATGGGGAAAGTGGACTTCGACTGCCTCCTTTGACAAGGCCAGGCAAGGGTGTTTATATAGATAAGTATGGTATGTGCAAGTCGAGAGGGGAAAGGGAATGAATAAAGTCGCGCAGTGACGTTGGCGAAGGAGGGTGATATGAGTTTGGGTGAAGTGGGGAGGAACTTCTGAGGAAGGGATTAAGAGGAGATAGGGGGGATGGTGCAGAGAATTAGAGGGTCGAAAGAAGAGCGGATAAAACAGTGAACAGAGGAGGAACGCGGTCCAATGTGAGTGAAAATACCTTCAATATATACCTTGGTACCACCAAAGAAAGATATGTGAAAGTGGATGTAACGCGGACACGTGTGGCTCTGTTTCTGGAAGAACACTTGAGTTAAAAACTATGGGCCGCAGTCCTCAAGAGCAATTGCAAGTATATGCGTCTATGTGCGCGTGGCACAGTGAAAAAAGACGAAATTAGAAGAGGCCCGTACAAAAAGGGAACCACCACTTCGGAAGAGTCAAGTATCAATACCACTATCAATACATTTTCGTCCTTATCTAGGAGACCTGGCCCGAGATCTGAAGCGGCTAGACAGACATGCTCGTTGATTGTCCTGCGTCGTAGACTAGGACTATGTCTCCAACACTGGGAAGAATTGCTTAGAGGTCTGAGCCTTTGGAAGCCAGAAATTTGGTAGGGCCTGGGTGCCGGGCTGGAACAGGCAGAATACTAATGCGATTGTCATTGACATGAGACCCTGTAGACATGATGACCGCCACGGTGGCCCATTCTGGTCGATAGCCGTATCATAGTGAGACGCTTGAAGCTTCAAGTCATCGGGCAAAGTTTGAAATGCGATAGAAAGACGTATAGCAGCCGTCTGTGGCGAGGCGTGAGCCGGAGTGACAGCTCTGCTGGCTCGATTCGTCATCGGCCAGTCTGGTAACTGGTAAGAGCAAAACCATGTAAAATAAAAGATGGAAAAATGGGCCGCAGATGTCTACCTTGCCAGGCACAGGGCTTTTATACACAGGACTGAGGCAGTATGGATTGTGTAGCAACTAGGGTGAAAGACAACGGATTGGAGGTGAGGCAAACGAGACAAGTATGATGCCAGTGCGAGCGGACGAGGCGTGCAACCAGTTTGGACCCGTCGGGCCGGGGCCGGGAGGCACGTCACGTGGTCGGTACACAAGACAGGTTCAAGCTCAGACTCGGAGAGACTGGCGAAATGACTTGCGGAGATCCTTCCAATTCCAGTCACATCTGCCAACTCCAGCATCTCAATAGCAGGCGGCGATCCAGAGGTCCCTCTATGGGAAAGGGAAACAATGACGACAATGACGGTGGCTCTCTCGACAAGCCTCAGGGGGAAAACAACGACAGCGGTGCCGGTGACAGGTACAACAAGTCACGGACACTTCTATGCGGTACTCCTCGACAGTTTCTACTCCAGGACGAGGGACTTCGATCGCACAACAAGAGCCAATGATGGTTATGGGCACGGGCACCAAGATTTCCTTTTGGGCCTTGAGTAAGCAGCTGTAAGCTCCAGTCCCCCCGACTCGACGGGCAACGTGTGTGGTTCAACAACTACCACAATACGAGGTTTCCAGCGCTCAGCCCCTCACACACAATGCAGGTTCGAAAATTGGCAGTGGGTCGCTACACTTGTAACACTTCAGTCCCTCTTGGGAAACTCGGGTGACACAGGACGGAGATTTTTGAGGGCTCCATACTCTCAAGGGCAACGCTGATGACACATTAGGCAAGGGGTGGGATGCTTCTGCCCTTGAGGTGACATATTGGACAGGGAGTGGCGAAAGAGAGCTAAAATTTATCAAAAGGGTGAAAAGGTGGAACCTGGTGAAATTACCCATGTACCAGAAGCTAGAAGAGCCAATGTTTGCCATAAAATCCGCAGAGTGCAACATGGACTAATAAAATGTGTTCTCAACAACGGAAAGAAAGAAGCTACATACAAGCAACTACAGTACATACCCATCGGTGCTATCATGCATCATGCATCATAAGATACGCCGGCGCTGGCGGCCAGGAACCAGGTTGCGAGATCGGGTACCTTTGCCTCGATTATTTAAGCGAACGCTGTCTTTGGCTATTGTTGAACCGTCACGATGTGGCGCTCGCCACTGTGTCGCCACCCGTGATAATTGTACTCTATGGCTCTGTACCCCGGGCTGCCGGTGAATTCACACAGCTTCCTTGGCTCGTTGTAGTTCATCCACTAGCGTTCCTTAATCCTCGAGTCAACCCTGCTTGCACGTATAAAATGGGAGGGTGCTGATTCTGAGTCTGTACTCAAGGAGCACCAACCGAATTGCACTGGGCCCCACCACACCTCCTCTCAACTGAACCCATGGATTTCTTCGCTACCCTATTTTCCATCGCCTTCAACACTGCCGATGCCGAACCCGCACACTCCACTCCCGTCGATGCCGATGGTGGAGGGAGTGGGGGTACTGGTGGCTGCATTGTCGCTTAGACGGGTTTTCGGCCGTTGCGACATGTACATATTTTACTGACTTCATAATCATCCGTGGGTTAACCTTCAGCGATTTTTGGGCTCTTGAGCTCATTTCTAATCCCTGTCTACAGAACCCTTCCCCGTAGTAATGACATCCTGCTTCTCATTTGATTAAATTCAATGTTCCTGCTTTGTTCTATTGTGGAAATAACATAAGTTGTTGCTTCGATTCATATCTCCACTATGTATATTACCAACTGGCACTATTTTCCTCCGCCTGGAGAAAGTTGTCGTCTACGATGATCATATTATTCGTTCGAAACATGTAGTGGTAGACAATGCACTATAGGCCGATTAACGCGTTTGCTTCATGTATTCACGGCAGAGTGATTCTAAAAAAGTTTCGAATCATCATCTGCGTCGGCACTGACTGAGTGATGTGCACGGAGAAGATAGAGATGATTCAGTGAAGGGTCCATTGATAGTGGTCAAATCGTATCACGCACGCTTAGAGTGTGTCTCAGCACACTAAGATCTGAAAATCTTGTCTTATTTATACTGTAAGGTTTGTGAATGATAGCCGCACGGATCAAGGAGAGGCCGAGCTGCGACGATAGTTTAGGTCCTTCACTGTCTCACTGAGTCGCCATTGGCCATTTACCTGTCCAAACATTTCTTGGATAGAGATGACCAGAATGACAAGTTATTGACATTAAACTCAATGAGTTGCTTCTTCTCCACTCTGTCAACGGGGGTTACGGGGCATACGATCGCATACGATCTCGCCAGCATTGAAGGGACAAATGTACTGAAATATAATTAATGCATAATTGGGTATACCCTTGTCCCGGGGAACCATACGACTGTCTGTATAAAGGATGTCCTTGGATCGGTCGTTGTCGAAGGCTAATCAAGTCGAATATCTGACATCGGTGACATCCTGGAAAGAGGAATTAGATGGGGAGAGGCTTGCCGCTTGTCGCTGTCGCGGCCATAAATCACATAGAGCTCAGGATCTGCTATATAATCAAAATCAAAATCAAACACGGTATGATGAGTCGCAGAGTAAAAGTGTCTGGGTCAGTGATCCCTAAATTCCATGGACGAAGATGACCTACCTAGCCTGAGATGTACAGATGTCCATATTACCAAGACAAATGTGGGATAGTTTTGTTTAAGTCAACACCCGCGTTATACCGCAATGACTACACATTAATGAATAGAAGTCTGGTAGTCGCAGTAGAGGCAATAAAAAATGTGTTAACACCAAATGAGTAAGGCGGGTAGTAGACCAAGAGCACGCCAATCGTGTACTTGGGGTCGGTGGCTGATATATGGCAGTGATATAGCATCGTCCTGTTGACCCTCGGCGTAGAGCGGTGGAAGGGAAACAATACCACAGCCTTGATAGAAGCAAACGAGACGTACGCCTTCCTTACAGCAAGGGGCTAGCAGGTCTAGGGGGACAGCGACGGCAGAAGCTGAGAAGACATGTACAAAACGGGGTTACTCCGGAGAACGGATGAAGCCCGAGAAGGGTATCACTTCTCCGGCTCCCTCACTTGAATGGCGCATCCAGAGGCAGGTCCTCCGACACTTCATCAAGCTTCGTCATTTCAATTATTTCTAACAACTCCAACATCTCAGCGCAGATGGTAACTCAGGCGGTCGTGGACGCCAAGGTACCTATGTCATGCCATGGATACTTCGCATCCGTGAATAACAGTCATGGTAGAGGAACTAATGAGGTTCTTACCGTTGACAGCACAAACAGCAAGCAAGTAGGACCAACGGTAGGAGAAGAGCCTGAGCGTGCCAACTTCCAAGGGCCTGGGGGTACCAAGAGGTAGCAGTTGTCATAGCGTCTGGCTTATTCTTGATGGGCAATTCGGAAACAATATAGTAATAGCTTAAAGTAATGGTAGATGCAAAAAGGCAAGACGCATACATTTGCACCGAGGTATGCAGACAAAGGCACGCATTCCAAGGGGCAGAAGCCGAACGTGAGGTGGCGGATGGCGGAATCCGGGACTGAGAGTTGGTACGAACTGTAGACGACGGGCCGGTTCCTTTCAAATGCGCCGTAAACTCATCTAACGTGGTTGATGGCAAGGAATTCAGATGAACTAATGTCAGCACATGAACAGGCCCTCTCCGGCTATGTTGCGTGGGCAGGGATACACGACCTGTGGACATCAATATCTGTAGATAATGTACGCATATGCTATACTGTCGATGACGTCTAGTATCCCCCCTCATTTGAGATGTCTTCCTTTCGGTTACTTATCAGCTGAGACCAATGGTAACTCAGACTCACTGGCAATAGAATATTGCCACCAGAATAATCAAGAACATACAGTACCCAGCCCTCACAGCCTGGCCTTGTCATGGCAATCTGACAATTGTGATTGTGCAAGCTAGAAGCCTTTCTAATACGGGCGCTGCACCCCCGGACTTCTCCACCTTTGGAGCCACCTGGGAGTGCTGAGACAGGAAAGACAGTTGATGCTGTCAAAGTTTTTGTATGAAAATCATGACGTCGAGAGTTCGTACCAGGTAGATAACCCGCAAAGCCCTCAAGGGTCAGCCCGCCATGTATGGGACAAACATTGCGTTGTCAGCATTGAACACATGCTGCCGAAAATCGTGTAGAATCACAAGTCGCCAAACAATACATATGGTTGCTGCAGACTACTACTCCTCTCTTGAGGACAGGGTCATACATACATAATTCCAGGTATCAGTGCAGAATGCAACAAAATATGTGTTGGTCATTATCTTCCGCGTCATTGCAAAGGCAGGGACGATATTAGGGATTTGGTGGGCCTGTACACATGAGTCAGAAAAGATGGCCCTGCACAGGTGGAAAACGTCGAGGGTGCGCGTACCAGAGAATCCTCATGTGAGGTCAACACCGTATGTGTATGTTACGACAGACAACAAAACAAAGTCTACATGACAATGCAGCCAGGGCTACCACCTTTGTTGGCTTCAATGGGAGTGGATGGTGCGGGCTCAGCCTCGGAAGTGTTAGAGGCAATAGAGAAGAGGGAAGCGAAGAAGTCCATTGATTTGTGTTTGATGAAGAGGAGACAATGCAGTTTGCTGCGATTGTAGCTGCTGGGGTAAAGTGTTCACATTCTCTTTTTATACATGCGAACTGTACTGCCGTACCCTGGCTAGACAAGCGCGAAGGAAGGAAATGATAGCATTCACCCCAAATGTTCAAGAGAAAGAGACAATTAGCACAATGGGGAATACTGCCCAGCTAATGGCTTTATAATAGCGAAAGGTAGCAAGTATTCTGCACCGACAATTGTATAATGTTGATCCCAGGTCATGTGTGCGTGAACAAGGAACGAGCGCCTAGTCCCGCGATGACAGTATTAAAGCGTGCAGCCTACATCGAAGGGTCGATTCGGGGTATTGGGCCCACATAGAGGAGGACTTCCATCAATCCCAAGGGTGGCGCCGGCATGCATGGGAGCCAGCGTTTGAATGCTATTCTTCTGCCAAAACAACTAACGGGCGTCACTTTGAAAAGGATTGAATGGTGAACAGTGATTGGTGAGCGCCGGACTCTTTGACTCATATTTTGTTCGATGTAGTTCAACGTCGCCTAATAGACTGTATCCACCCAGACCACTTCGTCGCAGCCTTCCTCACCTTCTCTGACGGATGGTGCATTGAGCGCGGCTTCCGCGCTAGCCACGACCGCACTGTTGCCGCTGCCAAAGCCGCGATTGCCAGTGTCCTGTCCCTTGGCCCCCACCCGGGTCAACACACCATCATCTTCGTGCCTAATCGCAACCTCTACCGCCCACTCCTCTCACTTGCGAAACATAAGTACCTTCCCCAAGCCAACACTTTTTCGGCCACTGTTGGGATGCACTGTCTCCTCCACCCCGATATCTCCGTCTCCATCCACCCCCTGGCCGTCAAGCTTAATAGAAAGCCCACACGCGCCGACCCACGCATCTTCGCGTGCAACTGGCCAGGCCCTTGGGGAAAAGACTACAACCTTGCTGAGCTTCGTACTGAGGCCCAACACTCCCATCTCCCCGACCTCCTGCCCTCACCCCCGTTAAAATCCCTCCCATTTCGCCTGTGGAAGGCAGACCAAGACGACTGTGCGGATCCGCCCCAATGCAAATGGACGGGCGGCATAATCCCAGTCCCTGAGTCCTCCACCCCTTCCGACCTGGTTATAGGCGCCCTTACCCTGGGTCAACGACGCGCCTTATCGGTGGTCCTCCAAGTCTTCTTCCTCCACTGCTTCTGCGGTGCGTACTCACAACGCATGCGCCCCACAGCAGGCGACGTCACCACCTGTCCATGCACCTACACACAAACCCCCATCCCGATGTCGGAACTGGACCGCGAAGGCGACCCCCTGCCGAAAGCAGAGGGAGACCGAGACTGGACCAGGGGTCGCCCTCAAGTCGCGTGGCCCTATGCTGCGCCTCTCCAGAACGATTCCGCCGCCTCTTGCAGAGCAGGGTTTGAATTCCTGATGGCAGAAATGCGTGACAACCCCAGACGGACCCCATCCCACTCACCCCCCCCCATTGACCCCAATCCAACGATTACAACGCAAGTCACGTCGAGGACTCCGACGTCGAGGGCGCAGCAAGGTTCAAACCTCACCCCTCAACCCTGTCCTCCATTCCGCTCCTCACATCCTGTTTGATTGCCCCCTGGTTTCTGAGTTTCGGTCTTGTATTCTCAAAGACAATACGGTACATTACTTATTCTGGACTGTCAAAGGAGCTGCGTCTCTTGCCATGTCCCTCCTCCATAGCAATTCTCTATTACGCCCCCTGCCTGCTCACCCCGATCCACCGTAATTTACTTTACTGGTAGGCCTAGCGCCTTTTGGACTTGTGCCCCATACTGTTTCTTTTCATTCGACCATCCGGACATTCCGTTATATAATCCCTGGGTCTCTTATGTAGTGTTCCTCATAGCACCGCGATGTCTTGTTGTGTAAACAGTGGACAATAAACTTCAAATGCAAAAAAAAAACAAAAAAAAAACAAAATAGACTGTATCGAACCTCAGGGATGGTCAGTGAAATGCGAGGGTACGACCCCGGCTACCCAACACGTTCATGCACGAGTTCTGCATGTACTGTTTATCCATC
>Ga0307510_10003775_pt1 | contig 17707 bp, 17 predicted proteins | sample 12_EM_MG_FD_207224 | JGI IMG/M metagenome (GOLD analysis project Ga0307510, IMG submission 207224) | Populus trichocarpa ectomycorrhiza microbial communities from riparian zone in the Pacific Northwest, United States - 12_EM | ecosystem: Host-associated > Plants > Roots > Unclassified | place...
AGAGGAATAGCAATTTTTGAGACCAGAATTATTAATCTATGGCTAATGATAAAGGAGAAGGGGATATAAAGGAAAAGAACTATGAATGAAGGAATACAGAGTGTGGTGATAATATAGTGGTAGTGTGAAAACAAAAGAAACAAAGAGAGAAACAGCAAGGTACATAGATTTTATATAGGAAGTGATTGAATAACATGATATAGGGGGTATAAAAAGGTGGGGGCAGGGGTTTGAGGATGGAAGAAAACTGAGGTCCCGTATTTCGTAATAGGACCAAGAAATCTACACTATCAAAGGTCCTTCTCAAGACCATAATCCGCCAGAAAGTTATCTTCGGGGAAGGTGTTGAATCTGTAGACGTTTGACAGAAGAATTCCCTCCTTCGCCCATGACTTAAGGCATTCTATGGCCTCCAAAGCGTCACTGGCACTCTTAAGCCGGTTGCGAGTGTCTTTAAGAACGTGTTTGAAACTGGAAAATAATCGCTCCGGATCGGCGGACATTGCGGGTATGGAAAAGATATCGAGGGCCATCGGAGCAAGTGGATTTGTAGACTTTGCGCAATTGAGCCAATAGTTGAAAGGTGAATGGATATCTGGTTCAGGAGGTGATTGGATATATCTTGTATAGGCATCATCTGAGGATCACAGGCTAGGTGAATTAGGAATACAATATAATATGGAATATTAATAGAAAGGATGAGATTATGGTACTGACCAGGTGTGACACGGCGCCTTTTGGCCTGCCAGTGGCGATGATGCTGCTCCTCCTCCTCTACTAGTCCTAAGCTTCCTGGTTCCGCATTCCCCATTGCTGATGTATCATCTCTGCTTGGTAAATAACTTCCAGTGGTAACCCTATCCTGATCTTCCCATAGTTGTTGTACAGTTTCCTTGGCTGCCTGAACTTCGCGTATAGTCCAATCTGCTTGTTCAATTCCCAAATCGAAATAATCCCACTTCTGGCGGGGATCCAAAACTACAGCCGCGATATACACAGGAATTTCGCGTATTGTAGTACTATATGCCCGCAGCTTTGCCAACCCGAACTGTGCCGCACGGGAAACATGAGCCTCAGGATCGTGTTCTCTAATCACATCACTATAAAGTTAGTTAGGCTAGGCCCCGTATATCCACAAGTAAGACATAGTGAGAGAAATAACCAACCGGTAGATGCCTGCAAGGTAGTCAATCCCCGGGATAACTTCCTACAAATTCGGTGCCTTGCCCTCCAGGGCTAATTTAGATCGAAGAAATGGTTGCAATATGCGTACAGCAGCTTGAAGTTCAATCCAATCCTCTTCGGTTAAAGAATCCTGCTCTAAATCTGAATTATTTAAACAAAAGAAATGTACAGCCTCCCAATTTCTCAATAGGCTTTGAATCATACTAAGACCGGAATTCCACCGGGTAGCATTGCCAGCTTGTAGTAAGGTTTCGGCACCTAAGCGGCGAAGTTGCTGCTTTCGTTGAACAGAGGATCTGATATAAGCGGTGATATTGTGAGCTTTTCCCCATGGCCCTATTTTCCTCCATTGTGCCATTGTCTCATCCGTGACCACTATAACATCGAGTAGGTCATTCAAGCCAGCCAAGTCCCCGAACCAGAAGGCCTTAATTGAGAGATTTAATACATGTCCCATACATCGTAGGCGTTGGTTTTTAGGATTATAAGAAACATCGTGATCCATGAGCATCCGGGCAATTGATCGTATCATTGTTCCATTATTTCCAGCATTGTCCATTTGGAAATAACCTACATTATTCAAAAATTTGTAACTATTTAGTATATTGTTGTCATTAGCTACGCGATTAATTTGGTACAGAGAGGAGGAGAGGTAGGATTCGTCATACTCCTTAATTACGCTAACTACAATATCAGCTAATGCTTCACCGGTATGGGCTCCTTGAATTTCGCGCAATGCTAGGACGAGATTTTGACATGCTCCACGTGAACTAGTGAAGTGGGCGACAACACCGATAACACTCATGCTCTGATGCGGGGACCTCCATCCATCAACCGACAAATCAATCTGTGTATTAGCACAGTTTATGCCTAGTCGCACTTCATTCTTTTGATCATGATAGTTAGTGATGACCCAGGATCTAATTGTGTCCGCACTCTTAGGTAGTTTATACTTTGGTTGAATGTGCTTGATCAATTCGCGGAACGAATCATGCTCTATAACTGTGAATGCTTGGTTACTATAGATTACCCAGTTGAGAAGGAGTCTATCCGCGGAATCCTTTGTAAAGGATTCTTGTTGCGTGCTTCTAACTCTGGCAAAAGCAGTAATAAGAGCACCAGGACGCGCAACTGGAACTGTTCCCGGGTGAGATGATTCGCATAGTTGTCGGGCATGTTGATTTCGCAAATGGCCAGCTGGTTTACTCGTCCCTCTATTCGATGCATAGTGTTTTTTACCTGATTCTGACTGTTATCATCCATTTGCCAGCTAAAATACCAACTGATTGTTAGTGAATACAGAAAGGAACTAAACATACAATATTTACAACTCCAACGTTTGGCCAGTCCAACACCGGCAGTTGAGCCATGGAAATGAATAAAGGACCTTGGTGTAAAATCGTAGGCAGTTGTGGGGGTGGTATTAATCTTGTTTGTGGCATCAACACTAGGTGAAATAGTAATATCGGGGACTGTTGAAGAATCGCTGGATGGTGGACGTTCCTGGGGCAGTGGTGGGGGTGATGATGGTAATACGTGATACCTTGAAGAAGATTCTCCACGATTGTAGTAATTTGAGGAATCCTCCTCCGGAAAGAAGGAACTATCTAGCGAAGTCAAAATGCTACTCAGGCTTGGGGCAGGCTGAGGTACCTGCTGTTCACGGGTAGAGAGTGTGGATGGTGGCTGCTGCCGGAGGACGGGGAGTTCCATTTGAGTCTCCGCGATTGTTCTAGCCCATGAGCTAGAGAGATTGTCGCTACTAAAATAGGTTGAACTAACTGCATAGGGTCTTTTATTAGCTCCCGAGATGGTTTTGTGACAGGGATCCCATTTGTGTAGCGAGATTTTACCAGGTTCATGGAAATTAGGTACTAACTACACATACCAGGATTAAACGAGTTCACCTCCAAACGCTCTGATCTAGTACTGCCATCATGAGAGCTTGTGAGTTTTCTTCTTGGTGCCTCAAGTTGAATACAGAAACGAGTAGAATTTGTTGAGTAATTTGATTGACTAGAGGGTAAATCCGTTAACCCTTCAGCAGAGACCATGACTCCTGAAAGGTGATTCTGTCAGGAAGGAGTTTTGTTGGACGGATATCGAGTGCTCGCTGATCATCGGCAAGCATTTGGTTCCCCTTAACCATTGAGAAACTGTTAAGAAAAGTGTTGACTTTGAATAGAAGGATGATAAGTATCAAGCGTTATCTAGAATCCTAAACCGTGGGAGAGGGATTTGAATAACCGGGGCATCTGGCAGATATGAGAATGATATTCCAAAATGTATTCTACTCTGTAGCACAATCAAGGCCTTTTTATATTAAATCTCACATTCACGAGCCCTGCTCTTGCAGCTCCCTTAAAACGCACCAACACTTATATGTTCAATAAATTCACAACAAACAACTACATGCGTCTTAGTGTACACGGTTGGCGAATACCGTGATATCATGGATGAGATTTGCTGAAAGGGCCGTGCACATTCTATCACTCGGTCCTTCTAGTCTGACCAATCCCGGCTGAGCCCAGTCTCATGAGCTCGACTACTGAGTCAGTATGAAATCCGCCACAGGACTAGACTTAATTCTGACCATACCAGCAGGTTCAGTCCAGTCCTTTGCCGACCATTCGGAACCCTGGCCACTACCGAGTTCTTCGGGACTATGGTTGATGCTAAACTTGTATATTCCATCTGCGTGACAAGAGACAAGTCACAAGTACGTTATCTGGATGCGCATCCGAGATCTTACAAGACGTAATTTGCGGGTTCCACCAATCCCCCGCCCCTGCCAGGCCTGGGGACAAGCTTTCTAACACACCCGGTTGCCGTCAGGGTTCCGAATGGTCGGCGGAAGACCGGACTAGACTAGCTAGTCCGGTCGAAGGTCAAGTCCAGTCTAATGGTGGAAATTAGACTGACTGGACAGTCTAGACTATCGAAACCGACTCGACCAGGACTAGTGATGGACACGATCATGCTCGATCATAAATTTTTGGTGTGATCGAGCTCGATCAATGCTCGAGCATGGGCCAAATTTTCTGCTCGAGCATGATCGTGTCCATCACTGACCAGGACAGGTCCGACCAGGCCCGCCAAGCAATAAAATATGCTATTTTTATCACAATATATTACGTTCAAATAAAGCTTTTCTTAATTAAACTTATTGTTTCCATGGATTATACGGAGAAAGTGGCTCACTTAGATTAGAGGTGGGGAAAATAGGTTCTTAAGTATCGAACTTTTCTTGGTGCACTAAGTGAGTGATAATACATGACCAAATACCACAATACTGGGATTCTATGCAACTTATCCATCGGGTAATCGCATTTCCACCATATCCTACCCTCTCCAGGATGCTCTATCAACTTGTATTGAGGGCCTGTTCATTTATAACGTAGCAAGCGGCTTTAAGATCCTACTATAGCTATACTTCTATTCTTAGCCAGTGTTGGCCAGGGTGCCCTTCCGACTCTCATGCGATCTTCTATAAAGACTGGTCTGGGACCAGTCCAAACCGGACCGGACCACCCGAGATAGTCAAGTCCAGTCATCGACATCAACCAGGACTCACCAGCCTGGTCCTGTCTCCAAGACTCGACCGGTCGGACTATTCGGAACCCTAGTTGCCGTATCCATAGCTGTAGCGCTGGCGGTAGAGCTAGAGCTGGAACTCCTCCCAGCACCCCTCTCGGCTGCCAAATCCCTCTCAGACATTCTCCTATCGTGTAACGAGCGGTGCAAATTCCGGCCGCCTAGCGCAATGTAAAACGGCTGGCTGGTCGAAAAAGAAACCATATGTAGCTCAATCCCCCACTTCCGGTAACTTATCAGCGGAGGCGCTCCGTGACTAGCCAACCCAGCTTCTTCCTTGTCGTCAATCACGGTCATGCCATAGTGCCCCTTAAGACCTCTACTCCTGCTCCCAACTGGCCTTGAACCCACTCGGCTCCCTAAGATCCCACTGTCTTACAGTCCCATCCTCGCAGCAGGTCAGAAATGTATAAGGATTCTCTTCTGTAACTATCCGCTTAACCTGCGAGGTATGGTATTTGTAGACTTGTGCTGGTTCTCTGTGTACGAATAGTGCTTCAACGGACAATGTCACGGTGGGCAGCAATGCGCTTCCTGAAGAAGGAGTCCTGCTCGGCGGGCGGTGTGGGCGCAAGGGGGAGCTGATGCGATTTGTTTGTAGCGATACTCAAGCTCGCCGACGTGTACTCGACTTCGAAGATGCGGACTTGGGCATCAGCGGCCGCCGTGCCAGTGAGTATCGTGCGGTCGGAGGAGTGCGGCATGAACTTTACGCTGAAGATGTGCTCTGTGTAGCCCGGGTTTATGCGCGTTTTCAGGGCGAAGTCTAGATATACGGTGTGGATGTTGGCTAGTCTGTCCGCACTGCCCGAGGCTAGGAGTTCGCCATTGCTAGACCAGCTTTTCACTTAATTAGTCCTATCAACAACGTAGCAGGTTTCAGAGGGGGGGCACCAGAGTGTGTTAATACATCCCACATGTCCGGAGAGCTCAGCCACCAGATCCCATCCTTTGATCCAAGAACGTGCACCGTAGAAACTAGCATTGGACCCAATCCCGCGGGTACCATTGAGCTCTCGATAAAGCATCCTCCTCTGCATTGAGAAACTTTTAGCAGAAAACAGAAAGGACAAACAAACTATTTGGTGGTGGGAAGAAGGAAAAAGAGAAGGAAGTCGTTCAGAGAAGAGAACAAAAGAAAAGGAGAAGAAGAAGAAATGACAAACAAACCATATATTGGTGGGAAGGAGGAAGGGAAGGAAGTCGTTCGATGAAGAGAAGAAAAGAAAGGATGGAGAAGGAGAGAACGAAAGACACTATTTAGAAAAGTAAAGATAGGAAAATCATCGGAGTGTGGGAATGCAATCGAGGAACACATATATGCATTTCCAGAACGACACTATATGATATTATAATATGTGGAAGAAGAAGCGAAAAAACACCAATGCGAAGAGAACAGGCAATCAAACCCGATTTCTCTTGCTTATTGGCCAGAGACCCCGGTTGTGCTGCCCAGGTGATCTAAATATTCCCCGAACGTGGTATACTCTTGCGAGTGACCAAATTGGAAGCGGCTCCACCTCTCGATTTATCAACCTCATAAAGTCCACTTTCAAAGCATTTAACTTATCCAATTCTGGCGCCTTGGAAGGAATGAAAAGAGAAAGAAGAGACAAAGCAGAGTATAAGGAACAATTGGAAATGAAATAACCGAGGCAACCCCTCGAAGGAAAGAAAATGGGGAAAGTGGGAAACAAAAAGAGCCTCTTGAATGTATGCTAGTAAGAAAAAAACACAAGACAGAAGAACGCGAACACTAACGTCGTAGACTAATGAACAAAGGCATTCAATTTAACACATCCATTGCATAATAGCGTCAGATGCTGGCGAAATACTAATTGTTTGCCATTTTTTACCCCCAGAGCTGCTGCCCTCGCCTCACCAGCCCGGGACTTATCTTCCTTCCGCCTCCATGATCACGCCCCCGATGATGTTTCTATCATCTTCGCTGAGGGCTTCTGGCAAGGCCTTCGTAGATGTGAGGTTGTGTATTTTGAAGATCTGATTGGACGCTTGGGTTCGCTCTCCATATCGCCCCACAGCTTGTAACATGGCCCCCCTGCATGTAAAACTGACCCTAATCCAAACATAGTCCAATCAATCGTTCCCCCCACACACAACCAGTATTTCCTCATCGCCTCGAACACATCCTACCTGAATCTATCTCCCAGCTTCTCTCACCTATGCCCCTCATCGCTCTCACACACATATTTTCACTCATAGTATACTCGTAATTTTCTGACGTTAGTAAACACGACTGCTATTGCATATGGGCAAAAAATCAGCCAGAGCCGCAGGTTTTTGCCCATATGCAATAGCAGTGTTTACCAACATCAGAAAATTACGAGTATAATCCCCGATTCATTAGTCTTATCATCGCACCTCTGCAAATTTAAAATTATATAATTTCTTACCATGCCCACACCATGGCGCGCGACGAGTTATTGTTCCAAGATGACATGGAATACCCTCTATCCCTTTCCGGGTATTGTGATCCCAGGATTGCTACTGCCCTTGATTCACTACCACTACGGTGGATTCCCATTTTTGGTATTGTAATATACGCACCCAAAAAAAAGAGTCAGTCTGTGACCTTTATTCACACGCTAGGAGCATAGTTCGGAGTTGTGCTTCGCTTGTAGAAACAAGGGCCTCCTAGTACTCGTAGATTCGAGGGTGTTTTATACCAGTAATCTTGTCTGTACGACCCTTGTGTTTCGTTCCCCTCCTCTAGTTTCCTTGGGATTCTCTTTGTGCAGTACCGATATTCCATACGTATCATATTGGTATACAGAAGTATTCGTTCATAATACACATCTTGTTACCAGCCACAAGCCTAAAGTGCCTAAAGTGCGCTACAGAGCCGATAATTCCCTCAGCATCAACTAACCTTCACCACTCCCTCTTTCTACATATCTCCCCAGCAGGTTCCAACTCCTGACCGAGAGATTATAGTTCTCGTGGTGGTGGTAGATTTCAAGAGATTTTACAGTACTGTACTGGAAACATAAAACCTAGGGCCAGTGTTCTCAACGGGGCAGTCCGTCCGTCCTGGAGACGGACGGCGGTGGACGGCGTTAAGCGTTCCCGTCCGGTCTTTTTCAAAACTTGCCCTGCGCCCCGGTGCGAAGAACTATAAGCTCCACCGTCCCCCGCCGTCCACTGTGAAACATGTTTCATGCCAAGGAGCATGCCCAAATTAGTAAGAAATCTCGCCTCAGGGCAAGATTACTTATGTCATCCCAGCTTCCCTCAGTGCCTGGAGGCGGGAATATTCTTATTATTCTTATAGCTGGAATCAGAGTGCTAGTATATGATAGAAAAAAAGAAGCAGGGGAACATACAACAAGCACAACGCCACCAGGTTTTTCCACCAGAAGCTGTATACTCCGAACCATTTTCAGAACAGACGCAACTCTTTCTCATCTTACGCGTTCTCTCATAAATCTTAGATGGTTTTTTGTGATGCAGGCTTCGCGTGTTTATCCGACATGTTTTGCTAGCTTGGATCAGGGCTTAATGATGCAAGAGAAGAAATGTTGTAATAAGAGGATGGTAGGTAGGTACGAGTTCTAGATTAAGCTATATGCCCGATGCCCGGCCCTAGCGGTATATTATAGGATATATTCTACACCTATTTATCTCTCCTATATAGCCTCAGGTTTCTTTTAATCTTATTAGATGAGTTTCTGTATTTGCTCGAGAAGGGTGTCATGAAATGCTGTTGATAGGATTCATAGTCCCCTGTAGTCACCGGTAGTAACCCACAGTGATTCGCAGTCCCCCACGCTAAAATGTGTTGCCTTGAAGGGCCCACCGTCCGCCACAAAGACGGCCGTCCTGAGGTTTCCAGGACGGGTGTGGACCGCATTTTGCCGTCCCGTCAGGTCCAGGGATCTTTGCAGTCCCCCCATCGGGCCCTACGGGGGCCCAGGACCGTTGAGAACACTGGGGGCGGGTCTTATCAGCAACATCAGAGATTTCAAAGGACAGAGTGACATACTGAGCAATCGGGTTTAACATTAGGAGATAGCTTTATCTAGAGTTCCCGAATATCAGATATGATGGTGAAAAGATGTCAGAGGCTCGTTTGGAAAGATATCCTTCTGTTCGTCTGAAATAAGCAGGTGGGAGAGATATGCTGGGCGGAGAGCCCAACCTTGGACACCGAGGTTAATAATGCCCTGCATCTGGATCTATTGGGGGCCAGAATGCTAGTGAGTGGTATCTAAGTCAGGAGAGGGATAGAGTTTTAGTGCAGGGTAGAATTGATGGGATAATTTAGAAAACAGAAAACAGAAGCTTGAAGGCCCGGAAAAGGAAAGTACAGTGAAAAGTCAGAGTTATCCACCCAATTGAAAAAGAATTAAAAAACAAAGAGGTAGCTAATAGGTACGAACAAAAAAAACTGACCAACCCAAGCTCACATTCCATCAGCGCTTTGTTATTCCAATGTACTAGGGAAATCTGCGCTTGCCAACAGCCAGCTCATTACTGGTTGGCAGGTAGTAGACACTAAACAACTCGTTGATTTCAAACTCTATGAATCCTTAGCAAAAGTCGTTTGAGCAGGCAGGGAGTGCTTGTGACTCACAGTCTAGCGAGTTGATGCTGGCTTTATTTTCTGGAAGGTTCGCAAAAGGTTCATTCCATGACGTCCTCAGCCAACACAAAGTGGTCCAAAGACTACGGATGGAGGAGTTTTCAAGTCTGGCAATAGAATTGTATTAGCTGCCAGTGAGTAGTATGGTTAGCCTATATTGTAATGAAAAAAAAGAGGAATGATTGTTATACTGGGAGTGAACATGAAGCTCAACTGTATTTAGATTGGTGTTAAGCATAGTAAAATGCTGATCAAGTGAGGTAAAACATTCAGCGACCAAAGTGGAGTTGTGATCCATCGTAGCGAAACGTTCCTCGATTGCCTTTAAACATTCCTAGACCAAGCTAGAGTTGTCATCTATTGTATTGAAACATTCCACGTTTGCCTTGAAACACCCATTAGTACTCTCAAAATTGTTGTCTATAGTGTCAGAACTGTTTTCAATCCAGTTGACAATATCGACTACTTGGTTTTTGATGGTTGAGAAACGTTAGTCGGCCGATTCCACAATGGTGATTTGACTATTTTTACTCTGTACCAATTGCATCTCTGCTTGCTGAGACTTAGCTCATTACTACAAGGCCAGTTGTATGCACTTAACAACTTCAAGTTCTTGATTTCAAATTGTACCAATAGTGAGTCAAGGTCATCCCAGCAGGGAGGGAGTCATTGGGACATACAGCTAAGGCGTCAATAGAGGCTTTGTTATCCAACAAGTTTGAAATCAGTTGATTTGACATAGTTCTCAGCTAACACAAACAGGCCCTGTGACTACTATCAGACTAGTTTTCCAGTGAAGCAATAGAATCATAAGAACTGATTAGCAAGATTAGCCTATATCGTAATAAAAAAGAATAAAAAGAGGAATGTTCTGCATACTAGAAGCGAAAGTAGAGTTCAACTGTGTCTAGGTTGTTGATAAGAATAGTCAAATGTCTATCAACTGAAGAAAAATATTTTTCAATAAAATTGAAGTTTTGATAAGTGGTATTGAAATGTTGCTCTATGACTTTAAAACCCCCATTTGCAGTGTCAAAGTTCTTGTCCATCATATTGGAACCAGTGTGGATGTTTGAACAATCTCAGTTAGATGATTGTCAATGGTTTGATCCATCTCTGTTAGCTGATTGTCCATGGTTTGATCAATCTCTGTTAGATGATTGTTGATAGTTTGAACAAGCTCAGATAGCTGATTGTCAATAGGAGTGCAACGCTTATCCCAGGTGTGCACAATCTCGATTTGACTATGTTCTAGTCCAGTGAGAATATAATCGATCCTGGTTAAGTGATTCTTCATATTAGTCAATTGTTTCTCAGCTGATTGCACAATCTCTGTTTGACGATTATCCATCTCAGTGAGTTGATAATCCATGCCCCTATGCTGATAGTCCATACTCTTAATACATTAATACATCCTGTTAAGACCATGATCAATCTAGGTTAGGTGATGATTGATATGACAGATTGCTATCAAAATATCGTTATTGATATTCACCTCACTACTGGTGAAACTTTCAGTGGACATTTTTGAAGCCTGTTTTGTCATCATAGAGAGGTCAGCAATTCTGAGTGGGGTGTAGAAAACAAGCGAGCAAAGGTGTAATACTCCTATTATAGATACTAGAAGCAACAGGCAAGACAGTGGTCTCAGATGTCAACAAGTCTCATTTTCTTATATCAAGGGATAGTGAGGTACTCTCTCTTCAGATTGGACAAGACTAGTTTACTTATCTTGAAGGATACTATCTTGTAGGATAGTAAGAAACGTGGATTGTCCAGCTTAGATAGAACAATCACAATAGTTCTAGGTCATTAATTCGTACTCTGAGACTATCACAATTGGTTTTGTTCCAACATGCTGAAGGAGGAGGACTGTATGTAAAGGGGGAAACAGTAAGTGTATTGCAACTTCTAGTATAAGAAAATATTTAGATAGTTGCGTGAAGATCTGATATCTTAGTCTGAACTAAGCCCCTTATAGTGCCTTCTTCCCACAACCCAAACCCTGGTGACTCATCACCTCTTGTTGTGTGACCTCAATGATTCATAGTGAGTCAGTGCAAAATTCATCAGCTGACTGGCTGGAGTCTACTGTGCAACATTTGTTACCCAATCAAATCTCATAAAACAAGTTATCTGCTCAAACGAGTCACATGCGTGAAACCCTTGACTCATAATCTGAGTCATGTGTGAAAGACCTTACATCCTCTGATGTCACAATTGTGAGTCCTTAAACAATCAATGAATCACGATATAATGATTACTCACAAGTGCCCAGTCATATGAAATACTATGGGTCACGTTATGTCATAACCTGAAACCAACATACCTTTATGACTAATAAATATTAGTCATGTCAAATCTGCGTTGCTTACTCATGATTTGTGACAGGATGTCAGTATGACAGATGCAGATGGGAGTCACTTTCAGAGTATCTGATGTCACTTGAGGATGGCTGTTCGAAAACAAGGCAACTAGTAGAGACTGGATTAGAAAGCTATGTAGTGTGGAGGTGTGAGCTTCATTATCAGGAGAGAGGTCAAAACTGAGAAAAAGAGGTTGTGTGCTCTCTGATTGCCAAACACAAGTCACAACCATGCCCCGAGGCTTGGCAGTGGGTGCGTTCTTGTATATCTGGCGATTCATCAAGTATTCGGATGAACCCGTGCCAAGATTCAAGAGTTTAGGCGTAAGCTGGATATCTTGGCACCCATTGATCTGAATACTTTATGAATCGCCAAGTTGTGTTTGTTCCTGCTTCTTAGCGAAAAGATACCCACACCGCAGGAGGGGGCGAACAGTATACCTAGCACTCCGCTATCCCTATCAGAAGAGTCGGAGTAACCCCTAGAATGTAGGCAGGAGTACATATGGTTTCCCTCCGAGTCCGCCGCAGCCAGTCAACTCATGCTGGTCCTCCGCATACTAATAACACCCTTCCTGGCATCTATTTAACCTCCATTTTGTTTTCACTTGGTTCCGCTCCCATCGGAATCCCCCACAATCCTGATCATAATTTGATCATACCTGGACCTTTCTCTACTGTCTCCTCCGTTCTTGCGGTGCTACTTTTGCAGCAGGTGCCGGAACCATTTCTCAGCGCAGCGGCCCTCCCTCCCCTCCCCTCTACCTCACTCACAGGCGAATTTGATCCAACGCTTTCCTCGGCACTACCGGTACTATCCTCGCCTGCATCAGAGGAACCAATCACTGCACATTCATCGTCATCACCCTAGCCCCTCTTGAATCTCATACACCCTCTGCTCGTCAATGACTCCCCAGTGCCGGCGTGGCCGTGCTCACCCTCACAAGTGCTGATTGGCCTGCGCTACGGCAACATTGGCGAAGCTCCCCCTGATCCTGCGAGTGTTTCATCTGGAGCTTGGTGTAGGCATATTCTAAATCCAGTAGGAGACCGGTGTCATTGGTTATTTAGTTAGAGATCTCGTTGAGAGCAACTGGGGGAGAAGAGGCCAGTCATCCAGAAGCGAATTGCAGGGATGCAGATCTCTGCATGTGAGGTAAAGCGGCGCTTCAGATTGGTGAAAGCGGCCGCCTCCCCGGAGGCCCGTGGCTGCCATGATGCGAAGAGGAAGAGGCAGGGTCATTCTAAGAAACTTGAGTTGCTCTCTTCGGGGCGGGCTGGATAACCAAAAGGAGGACAGCACAATGGAAGGCATCATTGGGGGTAAGGTTTCCAGGCTCACCAGGATCCTGAAGCAATTTCAGGGCGCTAATCAAGAAGGACATGGAATTCCGATGAGGCGTGCCATTAGAGCCGGACCAAACAAGATATCAGGTCGAGGTTCGCTGGCTTGGCTCTCCTATCGCATCGGTCGAGGATTGATCCGGAGGAAAATTCTGTGCGGCAGCTGTGAGGAAGTAGATGGGAGTGCGGTTGGGGGAAGAGGTTCGGCTATTCAAGGGGGGGAGAAGCGGGACAGTGGACCGTTGGGATAGTGTTGCGATAAGGTGAAGAGAAAGTTTTTCACCAACGTGTTGCAGTTGGTCGGCTTATCATTTCCTATGACGGGTAGTCGCGTGCGACAGTTACGGCCAAAAATCAAAGTAGACACTAACAACAACGCCACTTACGAAGGTACAGCGCCTAAGTTTTGAATATTTTACTAGCAGGGGATGTTCGACTAACAGGGATGAGGAGGTGAATTGGGTAACCACTATACCCAATTCGCTGTCCTTATACCCGATTTGCTGCCTTAGCCCCTGCTAGCGTAACACCCCTGCTAGTAAAATATTCAAAACTTAGGTGCTGTACCTTCGTAGAAGGCTCACATATCATCTTCTAGCCGAATGTCCGGTTCCAGATTACCCATCATCCCCTTACCGCAGATCAATACCCCAACAACCCTACCAACTCGCTTCAAATCTTACCTGGAACCAACCTCCCAAACACCAATTCTAATCACCCCAGCAGCAAACCCCACCACCCGCGTCATATATACCAGTGTTTACCATGGCCAACCCAACCACCAACACCCCCTCACGTTTTGTTGCAAACAACGAAACCTAGAGGATGTACTAAAGATGCAGACCGTTGGTCTTGTGCATCTAAGCGAATTCAAGAAGCGTCGCGTCGAACTAGCAGAGCAACGGGACGGGCGAAGCAGCCGAAAAACTACAACCGTTTGGCAGCGGCGGCGGCGGGGGACCTGCGAGCTTGTCTCGGGAAGGTAGTGAGGGGCCCACTGGCAGCGGCGGTAAGAGAACTAAGAAGCAAGAAGGTGGTCAAAGGGAAATTATCATTCACTGGGGAGGTGATAGTGATGATGGCACAGATGGTGGGGGTTAAACTCCATCCACTGACCCACAAGGTCTATTAGTGAGGATAACAATAAGAGTGGCGAGGAGGACGAGATAAAGAAGCGGAAGGGTAATCCAAAACTGGGACTACCAGCTCCGAAGGTCTTGACGAAGAATACACTTTTGAGGGAGGTTCAGGAACGTGTGACTTTGAGGAGGGAGTTTTTGGCTTTGCAGCAGCAGATTAAGAATGAAAAGATCAATATTCCGCTTGTTTTTTATGATGGTAGGTGTTATGCATGCTCCAATTTTTGAAGTTGATATACGGCTAACACCCACTAGGCACAAATGTTGCTCCGCCCACCGGAGAGGGAGTGAGGGTTAAGAAAGGCGAGACTGTATGGCTCTTCCTCGAACGTGCTAGGAGAATGTTTGGACGCAGGCCATGGCTCAGCGTTTCGGTCGATGATTTACTGCATCTTCGCAGTGAAGTGATAACACCTCACGTATTTCTTCTACCTCTTCCTTCCTTTTTGCGATCAGTAACTCGCTCAACAGCATTTTGAATTCTACTATTTTATCGTCAATCGCACTGTGGGGCCCAACGGATTCTCGTTTGATTTCCCTTTATCTCCATCTCCTGTCTCCCAAACTTGCGCTCCGAATCCCAACAGAGATCATCCAACAATGAGAAAAGTGGTGGATCGCAGCTGGTATGAACAGAATAAGCACATATTCCCCGTGAGCGTGTGAACGCAATTTGATCCTAATACGGATTACACAATCATCATACGGCAGGATATGGGGGGAATGCTTTTTTTTGGTGGAGCCTCCTTCTTGGCAATGTGCTCAGGCTGCTCCTGGGTTAGAATTGGTATAATGTACTATCAGAAGGCTCCTCTGAAAAATATGGTATGGTACTGTATATTATATTTACATCTTTTTTTCCTACCTTTCGCTTGTTTGCTAACATGGAATACGGGACCTAGACTAATGGTTGACTCCGATGTAAAATCCTTGGTATGTTTAGTTGCAAGGAGAAATTCAATGCAACTGATAATTGGATACGTTATCCCATTACAAGTGCGAGTAGGTCTCAGCGTTAACCTCGACACACCAATGCTTGAAAAATCAAATCTTTAATTGCCACAATCTCATCTATGCTTTTCTTTTCTTCACACAGAAACCGCCAATTGTTCTCCTCATTGCCACAACTCCTTCTCGTTTGACCGAAATACCACCTTGGCATGCATGGCTTTATCCTCCCAAGAAACGATCTCCGATGTAGTGCTCAAATTGATAGCCATGCCATTGTGACTACTTGCAGGTAATGATCTCCCTGATGTTATGAATGAACCCAGCCCACTACTCGGAGGTGGCAGTAAAAATCGAAAACAACCTCCTTGTCCTAACACAAATATTAACTCGTGCGGGACAAGTGGGGCTTGTCTTCCGGTTCTCAACTGAACTCCCCCGCGTGTTTACCCCACTCTTCGAGGACCTATTCCTTAGTAGCTCTTAAGTTGATTATCTTTTCTTTACGTCCTACAGTCATATTTACTGCCTCCCATGTGCTGCCGCTCTACAGCTTACCGAACCCCCTCCGAACTGTGAGTCAACCTGTCCAGCCGCGGTACATCACTTTCCAAGCTGGACGAACCAGTAATCGCAGTTCGCAACCAAAGTGACAACTACAACACTAGTGTTCTCAGTCGACTCAGTCCGAGTCTCATAATAGAAATCTGCACTCGTGGGCTCACACTCTGGACATATCAAGTGATATAGGCGATGTCCATGCCAGCTCCCTCCCTACAGTAGGACGAGGGGTTGACCATGGCATAGAGTTTATCAACAATATCTCGCAAAGTCCTTACGAGGGCGGAGAACCGAAATTCAAGCGGAGAATGAGAATATTATTCATAATGCTAATGCTCAACTCTCTGGCCTACGGAATAAGATTGCTGGGATGGGGGTTGTTGAAGATAAATTGTGAAGGAAGAACCATGAGTTGATGCAAGGGTGGGGAGAGCAGGCAAGAAAGCTGGCACAAACACAGGCATTCTTGGCTCATATTTACCATTCCCATAACGAGCGACCTTGCGCTAATGCTGTACAGGAACTCTATGATAAACTCAAATGCCGGACTTTAATATCTCAAGTCCAGCAGGCCGCTGCGGATCAGGTTGATGGGGCGCTGTATATGACCTCTCACCGGCCTTCCAACTCCCGGCACTTCTAGGACGCCCTACGCGAATCCTTGGGAAACTTTCGTCAAAAGATCAAGCCCGGATCATGAATGCATCCTACCCGGTACGAACATTGGGAACATTCACGGTCAGAAATGGGCTGGTTCTGGTGCAAGATCCATTCCCTCCTCCCAACAGCCAGTAAGGCGGACTGATAATGGTCAGAGTATGCTCGTTAACGGTAGCCATTTGCTCTTTCTATTTTATTCCTCTAACACCCCCCCTTAAACATTCCTTAGGTCAGATTCTGTTCCCGTCCACTCCTATCGCCACCCACGAGCAGCGCCAACGTTTCAATATCCAATCTCCAGCTATACAATTCCCCGGTGCGCTTAGCGGACACGGTAGACCCCCTTTGCGCGGGCCTGACCAGAACGCTTAGGGTGCACCTGAAGACTGCGCGAAGCAAGAGGCTGAAGAGAGCGGAGGAGCAAATGGAGAAAGCGACGAAGGAGGCTCAGGAATTATTAAAAAGGATTGCCGAAAATCTACACCACCATTACCAGTGTTCCCAAGCGTCCCGTCCGCCCTGTAGGCACCGCCAGGACTGCAGTCCCGGGCGTCCCGGGCGTCTGTCTCAAGCCGTAGGGCAAGAGCGTCCGTACATTGGGAAAGACTATCGGCTAAGAGGGTGACCCGAGGGCCTGCAGTCCTCGACGTATCGGTAACTCCCGAATCGGACCTGCAGTCCTCACCCGTCATCAGTCTTCCCCCGTCTTCTGCAGTCCTCGTCCGTCTTCTGCAGTCCTTGCCAGCCTTCTGCTGTCCTCGCCAATTACCTGTTGGGCCCGCCCGTCTTCCGGAGTTACCCGGAAAATTGCGCCACCTGAGACACCTGCAGTCCCCGCCAGTCCGTCCCGGGCTGTTGGCTGGATGGACGCCAAGATACCCGTCCGTCCCGGGCGCCCTTTCAAGTACTGCCGTCCGTCCCGTCCGGACCCAGAGACGGACGGACTGGACGCTTGGGAACACTGACCTGGTCTATTACTGCCATCACCACTACCGTTCCTGCCCTCCTCCCCCCCATCTCCATCACCACTACCGATACTACTACTACCGCTACTAGCCCCACCACTACCGTTCTAACCCTCCTCTCCCCCATCTACATCACCACTATCGATATTACTACTACTACCGCTAGTGGATAAGGGTTTGTCAGTTTGTTAGTGGGGAAGACTTTGTGGGTAGACGAAGCTGGATCGTGGATTTTCCTTTGTCATTGGGAACAGTTTGTTTTTTCATCATCGCCGTCTTCTTTCTGCGAGCTGAGCATTGGGGTTTATTGAAACCGCCAGTGTTTGTCTTTCGTCTTCAATTA
>Ga0307510_10003776_pt1 | contig 17706 bp, 11 predicted proteins | sample 12_EM_MG_FD_207224 | JGI IMG/M metagenome (GOLD analysis project Ga0307510, IMG submission 207224) | Populus trichocarpa ectomycorrhiza microbial communities from riparian zone in the Pacific Northwest, United States - 12_EM | ecosystem: Host-associated > Plants > Roots > Unclassified | place...
GAGTTTAATAATTGTGGCGGATCTACGTTATTAATCTTAGGGAGAACATTCAATCAAATCAAACATAGACTGCGGACAGTTATGTTTTCTTGATTAATCAACTTATTTAGTTCTTAAGGCTGCCATTGAATTAAATTACTAGTGCGGACACTGTGGTTGTTTGATGGCTAGGGTTAGTTATACGGCGGATCCGTTAACTAACCAATGTTAAGAAGAGATAAATATTCAGAATATAAATTGATGTTTCGTTTCCATGATCAGTTCTGATTTCTGTAGGTGGATGTGTGCTTGTGACCAAGGTTTGTTCTCTTGATAATTTTCTGATTTTATTAAATTTTGTTTGATAGTTTTCTGTTTTCTTTTGCTTTAGCCTAGATAACATCCAAACCCCCCCCAAATTGCATATCATCTAGCATAAAAATCTGACTTGAATCTTCCCCGTGGGATCGACCCCTTGCTTGCTCTATACTATTTTGTGTGTTGTGTTTAATTTGTGCGACCGCGACATCGCAACACTATATAAGCACCTTTACCTCAATGGTAATAAGAATGCTAAATATGAATACCATGCAGATTTCATCAATCATTGTTTAGGTTTCAGGAAACATATTGATAAGTTGATTCATTATGGGCGGTTATCGTTTCAAGGAAAAGATGGTGTATTCAACATAACCATAAATTATGAGGACTTATGTGATCCTCTTTCAACTAATGAAATATGATACAAGCTAGATATTAGCATTTCTAGAAAATTTAAAGTCCCTAAATTTGTCAAGTATACAACAACTCAATGTCCTGAGACCCACCTAAAAGTGTACTATAATAAAATGAATGAAGTTATTCATGATGAGAAACTTTTGATCCATCATTTTTACAAGAGTCTAGCTGGACCAAATTTTAGCTTGTATATGGGTTTGAATGGTGCTAAAATGATGAAGTAGAAATATTTGGCCACTACCTTTTTGAAACAATTTGGACTTAAATTAAAAGTTACTCCAACTAGGTCTGACCTTGAAGGAATGGGTCGCAAAATAATGAATCAATCAAGGAATATACTATAAGGTTATGTGAAATGGCAATATAAAGTTACCATTCTCTGCTTGAAAAGGAACTCACTTCTATCTTCATTGACACTTTAAAGGTTTCATACTATGTCTACTTGATTTGTAATTTATCAACCTATTTTATAGATGTAGTGACTACAGCAAGAAAGGTGGAGCAAGGCTTGATGAAGTTAGGAAAGGTTAGGAATTCATTAGTAAAGTTTGATGTTATTTCAAATGATGAATTAGAACGGGCTCCCAAATGGAAAATATATATCAAAATCATTCTATACCTCAGCATCATATCTAGTCATCTCAAACATTCCCTAATTTTATAACATCATCAACTTCTTAAGTGGCATTAGCTAATATTGACATACATTCACCACTCAGCATTGTTTACCAACACCTTTGAAACACCAAACATGTTTCTTCAACTTCATCAAATCTTATTCAACCACCATACCCAAGGTGTTATGATCAAAATATGAAATGTAAGTATCATGATGGGATCCTAGGCTATTTAATTAAAAATTGCAAGAAGTCCAAAATCAAGTCTAAAAGTTGGTAAGATGGGGCCATGTTGCATTTGTGATGAATAATGGTACATCTCATATTGTCACTAAGCCATGTTGGGCATAGCAAATGATTGGTAAAGAGGATGAAAGAGACACTTTATGAGTTTTGACAAGCCACAAATGTTTGTTAGATGGAGCTGATATGAAATAAAAGGAATGTTGCATTGTCAACTCTTCTATTATTAAACTTTATCATTTTATATATGTGTTGAAAAATATTTGAAACCTTTTCTTTCTTAAATATTTTTTCCATGTCTTTTGGGACTGAATCACATCTTTTAATAAAGTACGTTTTTTTTTCTTTATTTAATTGTTGTTTTGAAAACAATAAATGTTTATGCTAAACCTTGTAATAGATTTTTCATTCTAATAAACCATGAAAGGAAAACCTTGCTTGAAATAATCTAGTGGAATTCAAATGATTTTATGATGATAAATAGTGTGCATATAGGTCATGATCCCACAACTTCTTCTCTGTTATTGACCTTAAGGTTCTTTACATTGGTCAAAAGAGGTTGACATTTGTTTGCATAGGCAAGTTTGGGTTTGAGAGTAAGAAAGGCCATCTTTGAATTATCCTTCATAAATAAAAATTATTCTTTATTATCCTCTTTAAGCCTTAAATATTTCTTGGACAATCCCGTACAAAGATCACCCTTTGCACTGGAAATACATTTTGAAAGCTTTCAAACAATCAATGAGGTTCTCTAAATAGAAAAGGGTAAAAGAAATATAGAATGGATAAAAGTTTCACAAAAAGAAAGCTAATAAATGATCAAGTGAAAAATTCAAATGATCAAGTTCAAATAAAAAAATGATGATGAAAAAAGAAAGATAGACAGCTTTGTAGAGTGCCCCTCGTCATGTGGAAAGTCTAAACTTGAAGATAAAATGTCAATGACAAAGCATGGGATATAATTTTGAGAATTAAGGTTGTAATGAGTTGAATCATTAAAATAACAAGTTCAATGAGGCAAGCTTAAAAAGATCTATATATATAACAAGTGATCCTATGTCTTTGAACTCTTAAACACCATTTAAGCCTTATATATCATTTCTTTCATCACCATGAACCATAGCTTACATTATATGCCTTGAAAAGTCTTTTCTGGAAAAAACAAATAACTTGTTTATATTTATAGGTTGAAGCCTCTAAAAAGACCCATTCGTACACCATATTTTTTATGATGTTAAATCGTGTAATAAATGGACAAACTCAACATAACATGAAGCAAGTTGATTTCCTTTTCAAAGCTAAAATTCCACTTTCAGGATTCAACCTTTCACTTCCATAATAATCCTTAAGTGGATAAGAAATTCATAGTTTGATTTTCAGATAATAATTTTTTTCTCACAATCCCATTCAACTTATTCACCTTTGTCTATCAATAAAGTACCCACAAAATTACATCTTAGTGATGAAAGACATGTTTTGGGTTTTTGATCAAACAAATTTAATCTTCATAAAAATACTTTTAAATTTAAATTTCAATGATTTCATTTCAACCATAAGACATATAAAGCCACAACCAATAAAATTTGTGAATCGGTCTTAAAACACAAAAAATGATTTCTTGAAAGAAACTTTTTTCATTAATTGAGTTTGTAAGTTTCATGAAAAAATGATGACAATGATGTATACAAGTTTTTGGATGTCTAATGAACGAAAAAAACATCAAAATCAGTTGGCGAGCAATTAAGCTGAAAGAAATCTTTTATAATGACAATAACATGAAAAATCCCACAAGTCATGAGTGGTAGGGAAGCCTTTAATAATGATGATGATGTATGCATGCCTTTTCATGCCACCAGAAAAATGAACATATTTAGATCAGCTGGGGTACTTTAGTTTGAAGAAACCTATTGCAACAACAATAGTCAGATGATGATTTAGGAAGCTCAATCACAAGTTATGAATGGTAGAAGAAATACCCTATGATGATATTGGTGCATGTGTGTCTTTTGATGATTGCTAGAAGGACGAGTACAACCAGATTAGGTAGGGGCAATTATATTTGAAAGCATCTATGGAAGTAGATGATTTGATGAGCTTCTTCAAAAGTCGAGAGTAATAGAGCACAACTCTTTTATTAAAAAGGATGAAGAGTGGACAATATGAGTGAAAACCATATTTGCGGGCATATTTCAACTAGAGGGCAACATCACGGTTATGAGAAAGTTTGTCACTTTTTGAAAATAAATAAAAGAGCAAACTCCCTGCATGGAGCATCAAAAGGGTAATAGCTATTGTAAAGTCCCAGTCCACTTGACCTATAAGTAATAAGATAGATGATCTACATTGGTGAACTCATGTGGGTTAGCGACTCAAGGTGACCAAAAGATATCAAAATAAAAGTAGCAGGCCCTACAATCAAGAAAAAAATTTTGGATTGCAACCAAAAAACGGCCAACATTCCTGACCAAGTAAAGATGCATGCATATCATCTAACCCATAATGTTTAGTATTACAATGTTTTGTAGATATTTATCTATAATACAAGTGAAAAACTCCTCTAGATTCCAACAAGGCTTCAATTAATTCAAGTCAATAAAGATCTGACAAGGTTTATTTCAACTCAATTTTGCAAAAAATAAAAATAAAAATAAATCAACCTTGTCATCAAGGAATCTACCATGCAACTAGAAAAACCAACTTTATCATCAAGAAATCAACCCTACAATCAAGAGAACCAACCATATCATTAAAAAGTCAAGCCCCTATAATAAGTAGATCATGCCTTACTATGAGGAAGTACAACCATGAAAAAATCAACCCTACAATCAAGAAGCACTAAGAAAAATATAACCATTCCATCAAGAAGTCTAAGTCTTATAATGGAATAGTCAATCCTGCAATTAGGGAATCTAACCCTGCCATTAGGAAAGAAAATTCAACCTTGCTAATCAAGAAAATCAGCTCTACCATTAAGAAAAAGTGAGCCCTGCCATTAGGGAAAAGAGGAAAGCCCTTCAATCAGGGGATTCAACCCTACCATTAGGAAATCAAACCCTGCAATCAAAAGATTTGATCTAGCTATCAGGAAAAAGTTAGCCCTTCTATTAGGAAAGAGAGAAGAGCCCTACAATAAGAAAAGCTAACTATATTATTAGAAAATCAAGCCTTACAATTAGGAAGTCCAACCTTATCATCAAGAAGGCCAACTAATCCTGCCATTAGGAAGTCTAAGTCTTATAATGGAATAGTCACCCATACAATCATGAAGTCCAACCCTACTATTAGGAAGGAAATTCAACCATGCTAATAAGGAAATCAAGCTTAGCCATTAAGACAAAAGTAAGTTTTGCCATTAGAAAAAAAAAAGGTAAGAGCCTTACAATAAGGAAATTCAACCTTACCATAAGGAAATCAAGCCATGCAAATAGGATATTCAGCCATTCCATCAAGAAAAAGTGAGCTTTGGTATTGGAAAAAAAAATTAAAAAAAGAAAAAGAAAAAGAAGAGTCAAGCAATCAGGAAAGTCAATTATACCATTATGAAATCATGCCATGCAATCAGAAGATTCAACCCTGCCACTAGAAAAAGAGAACCAACCCTTCTATTAAGAAGTCTAAGTCTTAAAATGGAAAGTCCAACCTTGCCATAAGAAGGAGTCATGGCTTATGTCAAAAATTGAACTTTGTTATTTGAAGATTTCAATCTAACAATGGCCAAGTAAGTCACAACTAGACCATGAGGTAGGTCACCCTCTAAATGACTAAATTTTAAACATTTTATAAAATTCAAAATTTCCTAGTGAAGTCACATCTTGATTTTGTGTTGGGTCTTCCAAAACACATACACACAATGAAAATGATAAATTTAATTTTTTTTTTAGGAGTTACAAGAATCTTATTAGACAATCTAGGATCATTTAAGATTTTTGCAAAGATTACCTGAAGATCATATCTTTTTTTGAGGTTTGATGAACTTCTTCAAGGTTAGGTTGTCACAAACCACAAGTCATCCAAATGTTCAGTCTTTAATAGTAATCTACATGAACCACTAGTGAAAAATCTCTTTAAACCTTTTATAGAAGAGAGGGGTTAGTATGCCTATGAGTATTAGCTATCTTTGTTTTATAACTTGCATAATTTCTCTCTACACCAAAAATATAAGGCATAATATTCTATTTATAGAAAAAACTTAATAATCCTATAAATGGTAAAATATCATTTTGCCCCTAAATAATATCACATATATTATTCAAGATAATTTTAGAGATTTATTCAATCAAGTCCCTGCATGATTTCTTCGGGTCTAGAATTGTAGTTCTATGTATTAATTACATTATGGTCCTTAATTTCTAAAACTTATTCACAATCAGGTCATACTTGATTAATTATCTTAGTTTAATTTATAACTAATGGTTCTTAATGTGTGTGACTCATTAAGTTCCTAATAAGTTGGCCCAATATAAATCATAATGTTAAGTAAAATAGAATTAAATAAATTAAACAATTGAATTTATTATCAATTTAACAATTAATTGATTTATATAAAAGATCAATCACACCGTCTAATATCATGTTATGATCCTCTAAATATTAGAAAAGTCATATATGGTTTGACTTAACCTTTCAGTGAACATTTTCTCAATGTAATTATTATCCCTTCATCAATAATATTTTAATTTAGATATTATAGCATGAAGTATGTTTGTTATGTCAAGTTATGTATGTCAAGTTATGTTTGTTCTTAACACTATAGTTATTAATTCTTTAAATAAAAATTAAAACTCTTTTCAAATCTTATTCCACCATATACAAGGATTTCACAATTTATACTAGTTGAGAACATTTTATCTAATTCACCTAGGGTGATGAATCCTCTTTTTATCACTCAAATAATTTCATATAGTTTATGTTATTTGTTTATTTGTATCCTTGATTAGGTTAACGTGCAGTAAGGATCAAAGTATAACATTCTTTATATAACATAACTTAGTGATCTCAAATCTAAGGATCAAATACACAACTATCACTTAAGCCTTTCCATAGACATAGTTGGTCTCTCCATACAGAATTCTCATATGGGTTAGTTCAATGTATAAGTCATCTAATATGCACTTATATATTAGTTCCAGATATACCACATACCTCAGTTTATGAGAACAACTATTTCCTTTTATAAAAGAAGAAATATAATATGTATCAATCTCAACGACTCCAATTAATGTACAGTCAGCAACTAGGAACATTTAGAACAATGTTTCAATGCAATAGGAATCTAATAATTAAAACAACTTTATAATTTTCATTGCAAAACAATTTTGTTATGGGGACTTTATCTTTACTATTGATTCATTAATAAAATATAAATGAATATTAAAGATAAATAAAGTCATTAATAATAATAAATATGCTTTTACATAAATAAATTCAATGTCACGTGTAACCTATCAATTGGTTACATGGCATATACACTAACAATATCCCACTTTCACTTAAGTCAATCACTCATGTATTAAATATCATATCGCTTCATATAGTGATGACACTTATGTTGGGATAGTGACTTAGTAAGAGGATCTACATGATTATTTTCAATGGATACTTATTTTATCTTTACATCTTTCTTTTCTATGATTCTCTAATCAAATGAAATTACCTAAATACATGTTTGGATCATTGATGAGACCTTGATTTCTTTACTTATGTAATGGCTTCATTGTTATCACAGTATAGAGCTACTAAATTAACAATTCTAGGAACCAATTCTAGTTCAATGATGAATTTCTTGATCCAAATAATTTTTTTTGTCCATCAAATGTAGAGATGTATTTAACCTCAATTGTAGAATATGTTGTAGTCTCTTGTTTGAAAATCTTCTAACTCATAGCACCACCATTTAAAGTAAAAATATATCTTGACAGGAATTAGTTATCTTCAATAACAAATTAAAAATTAGCATTTGAATAACCATGAACTACTAGTTCATCTCTTTTATAAACCAAAAAGAATTTTTAGTTCTTCTCAAATACATAAGAGTGTTTTTAATTATCTTCCAATAATTATCACTTGGATTAAATTAGTATCTACTTGTTATGCTCAAAGTATAAGATAAATCTAGTCTTGTACATAGCTCTGCATGTATTATGGATCCAATAAACAAAGTGTATGGAATCATTTCCATCATATCTCTTTCAATTTGTGTCTTAAAGCACATATATTTAGAGAGATATATCCCATGTGAAACTGGTAAGTGTCATTGGGGAAACGTCGGGGATGGCACGCTTTAATGAGAGCCTCCCGAGAGGTATGTTGTTGGGAAAGAATGGGTTTTGGGTTTAATCATAAACTTATGTTCAAGGTTCAGGAGTCGACACCTAGTATTAAGATTAGTAGGAAACATAATGGTCTGCGAGAGTTTGAGTAAGGGATTGGTTGTACAAGTGGAAGACACATCATCCCTAGTAAACCCTACATAAAGTAAGCTGCATTGTTGTTTGATTGTTTTCCTAGGTCAAGTTTCTATTCTTTGGTCTTCTTCTAAGGTCTAAGGCAGATATCCCTTCTTGAGAGAGTCTCTACCTTATTGGGTTCAATTCTAACCGCTCTAAAATCTAAATTTTAGCATCACATTTATTTTGCATTTTGTATCTTTAATACCTGAGGGTGTACTCTATTATGTAGTTTTACACCCCTAAATATTAAAGTCTATATCTAAATCATAATATAAAATGAACAAAATGATTGGTGAAGGGTTTTTGATATTTTGGTCAAATCCTAACAGATAAGCATAAACTAGTTACGATATCTTTTTTTTTTTGCATTTTTAAAATATGAGAAGGATGCAATTTTTTTGTTTTTTTTACAAAAACATGCTTGGAAAACCTTTAGGATTTGGCCATACACATGAAAACAAAATATTTTTTGTTTTTTTAAGGAAAATTAATTTAAAAGTTTTGAGATTTTTTTTTTGGATTTTGAATTTTTTTAAAAGAAATGTTTCAGAGAAAATTGAGCATTTTAATACCGAATCTGTATCTTACAGTGTAAAAATACAACTTAATATTATCCAAAATTAGTAAAAAAAAATGTAAGAAAGTCAAAAATATTTTGAAATGACCCTTTGAATTTTTTGTTTTTTTAATATATATTATTATTATATTATTATTATTATATTATTATTATTAAATATATTGGGCTATGCCGACTGTGGCCCAATAGACTTGGCCTTTTTTTTAGGTTGGACCCAGCCTAGCCATATGAGTTAGGATGAGACGGGTCTAACCCGACTCAGCTTAGTCACTGGTCCAACCTAGTGACTAAGTTGAGAGAATAGTGGAACGTGAATTATACGTTCCACTATTCACATGCAGCATAGCTGCATGTGAAAGGTGGAGTGGGGGAGAAGAAGAAGAATAAAAGAGTTACCTGGCTTGAAGGCCTTAGTTGTTTAGAGGAGGTCCAGTTGGTGGCCGAGGAAGCATTGGTGGAGGAAACGGTGGTCGACGCTGGTCGTGGGAAGAAGGAGAAACCTCCGGCTGGGAGGAAAAAAGGAGAAGTTGACAGAGAAGAGAGAGAAGCTTGTCGTGGCTATTTTGTTGCTGGCGAGGAGCTGGTTGGTGGAGAAGGTTAGGCCGCTCTTGGTCACAACATTGCTGAGGTGGAAATGGCTGAAAAGGCGGTAGAGAGAGAGAAAAGAGAGAAAGAATTGTTGGTTGGGAAAAAAACAGGAAGGGGGCTAATTTTTTACTAACTTTGGACCCGATTTTCTCCTCCCCCAGGCCATAAAATCCACCCCTATTTATAGGGGGTGAAAGAGGGACATTTCATCTTTACTAGTGCCTAATCTTGGCTATTGATTCAACCCGAAAGGATCCCAACCGTTGGCTCAAAGTAGCTGTCAGATTTGTTGCAGGAAAAGAGCTGGTCGAGTTTGCCACAATGGGGCGGTGCCACAGTCGTTGTGGCACCAATTAGCCAGAATGGATCACATTGGTGTGTAGTCAGGTGTAAGGCTATCATTTGCGTGTAAGTTTTGTCCAATTTGGTGGAGAGATGAAGCATAAAAAGCCTCAAAAAGGAGGTCACTCGAGCAGCTTCTCTGGAGAAGAAGATGACCAATCAACCCCAAAACGGGTCGTTTTGGTAAAGTTCATTTTAGTCCTTTGATTTCTGATTTCTCTCAATTACACCCTTAATTGGCTTCAAACATTTAATTTTGTTCAATTTTGCCCCTAACAAACTTCACTTTCAGCTCTAGATTTTAGTGCCTCTTTATTTTGATCATTGGTCTTGGATTTATACAATTTGACCTTCAATTGACCATTGAACTTTTAATTTTTTTCAATTTTATCCCTGATTTCAATCAATTGAGTCTTAGAGTTCAGCGCCTTTTTCAAAATGGTCCTTAGCTGCGAATCTCTTTAATTTAACCCATAATTGACCCTAAGATTTTGATTTTCTTGCAATTTTATCCCTGATTTCAATCAATTGACTTGGTAAAAATTAAATTTGGTCTTCTAAAATTTAAATCTTCTCAATTAATCTCAAATTGGGCTCACAGACTTAATTTTTCAACAATTAAGCCCATAATAAAATTAATTTGACCCATTTAAATTATAATTAAGTCCTTGCACCTAATTAAATCTTTCAATTGAACCCAAATTAATTCTTAAACATAATTAAACTTTAATTTGGCCCATGATTAAATTATATTTGCCTTTTAAAAATCTAATTATGTTCCTATGCTTAATTTTTATACAGATCCATATAATAATGATTTAATTTGATTTGAATATGCGTTGTCTTTTTAGTTTTGGGTAAATGATATACAATTAGGCTCCCGATTCCATCCAAAATTGCAGTTTGATTTTTTCTACATATGAAATCCTCCAAGCTTGCCTTTTCCAAAATGATAGTCTTTATTTTTCTTTTTATTTTTATTTTGGAAAGAAAGAAGATGAATTTAGGGAATAACCTAGAAATTGGTTGTAACATTAAGTATCCTTTATTGGATTCTTTCATGATAAACCATTTTAACATCTTGTTTATGTACTGAATTGGGATAATGCAAGCAATCTTCTAGATCTATCTTTATAGATTTTTATCCCAATATTTAGGGTGCTTCTTTTGTTTGATTATCTCATCAAAATAAATATTCCAACTCTTTGAAGCTTACTTAAGTCAATCAATGTATTTTTATAGCTTGCATTCTTTATTGGCAATTTTCTCGAGTTTAAAACCTTTAGGTTGTATCATATACACATCTTTGTAAAGATTCTCATTTAGGAATATAGTTTTGACATCCATTTTTCAAATCTTATAATCATGATATGTAACTATAGCAAGTAAAATCCTTATAGATTTTCATATAGCTACCGACGAGATAGTTTCATTAAAGTCAAACCCTTGTCTTTGTCTATGGTTTTTGGCAACTCTTCTAGCTTTGTATGTTTGTACATTGTCATCCATGTCAGTCTTTCTCTTAAAGACTCACTTACATGTTATGGGTTTTATTCCTTCAAGTGGTTTAACCAAGGTTCATACTTGGTTGGTGTACATGGAATTCATCTTAGATTTCATGGCCTTAAGTTATTTCTCAGAATTAATATTAGATATTGCTTCCATTTAGTTAGTAGGCTCATTAAGTATGAGCAATTTGTCATTTTCAGTTTCTATGAGAAGTACTTATCTTTTTGGTACATGACACGCCTTACAAGATCCATGAAGTTCTTGTGCTTCTTGAGCTCTAGCTTAAACATCCAATGTTATAACCTTGAGCTCAGGTTCTATTTGGATGTTAGTTTGTGGTTTTTAAACTTATTTAAGTTCTATTTTCACCCACTACTTTTTTCAAGAACAAATACTTTCTTTAGGATAGTAACATGTTTTGAGGTAAACACCTTTGGCTTAATTGGATAATAGAACTAATATCTAGTGGTTTCTTTTAGATATCCTATAAACTTATATTTATCTAGCTTAGCTCCTAACTTTTCAAATATAATATGTTGCACATAAGTGTTACATCCCAAATCTTTAAGTATGATAAGTTTGGTCTCTTACCGCTTCATATCTCATATGAAGTCTTATCAACATATTTTATTGGATTTAAAATGTAAGCAACGCTTTGTAAGACATATCCCTAGAAAGAAGGTGGAATGTTTGAATTGCTCATCATAGGTCGTACGATATCCAATAGGGTATGATTTCTCCTTTTAGAAACTCTATTATGTTTCGGTGTTTTAGGAGGTGTCCATTGTAAAAGAATCCTATTTTCTCTTAAATAATCTTGACTCAATTATTCACCACCTTGATTAAATCAAAATATCTTAATACTCTTTCCAATTTCTTTTTCAACTTCACTTTTGAATTCTTTAAACCTTTCAACTGATTCGGACATATATTTCATTAAATACACATAATCATATTTAAAACGGTCATTGGTAAATATAATGAAATATGTATATCTATCTATGGCATGAATCGTCATTGGTCTATATATATTTGTATGTATCAAACCTAACAATTCTTTAAATCTTTCACTATTTTTTATTAAAAAGTGTTTTGGTCATTTCACCCAATAAACAAGCTTCATAAGTTTTATAAATTCATAATAAAAAAGATCAACATATCCTTTTTTATAAAATTTGTGATACTCGTTTCATTAATATGACTCAGTTTATAAAGTCATAAATAGGATGGATATTGATTATCTAATCTATTTCTCTTTCTTTTTATATCATTTCTAAATCAAGTATATATAAACTATTTGTATCAATACTAGATCTATAATAAATATCATTGTAAAAGGAATAACATTTGTTCTCAACAATAAATTTAAATCCATTCAAAACTAATAAATGGATATAATGTTTTTGGAAAGTATTGGACAGTTATTAAGTTTTAATATCAGCCCACTTGGAAAAGTTAATATAGTAGCCCTTACTTTATTGCCAACTCATAGGTCAACTTTGTTTTTATTCAATCATAAACATAAATGAAGTAGAAGTTTCAATAAGCTTCATAGCCTTCACAATTGCAAGATAGTTTTTGCAGTTCCTTCTATTCTGGTTTTCCTTGACATAACAATTACAAGTACCCTTGTCATTCTTGATGCCTCAATAAGTATCTATACATTTTGATGTTAGCGTTGCAAAACCAAGTCAACATTTAACTCATAGTTCATAACAAAGCCTAATTGACTCAATTTCTCAAAATAGCCAATCATTTTAAAGGTATTCTACAGAGGAACCCTCTATCATTTTATAGCGAAACAATTTTTTAGAGGTCTTACACCTCACAGTTCTTCTTATCGCATCAAACAACTTTTTAAGATGCATAATTATAGTATGGGCATCCATATTTCCATGTTGTCTTTACGAGTCAAAACATGCATTACGTGTTGAATCGCTTGAAAAAATCGAAAATGGGTAAAATCGAGTTGAAATCGGGTGAAATCGCAAAAATCGGATGAAATCGTGCAAAATCACGATTTCAGGACCGATTTTGCGATTTTGCCAAAATGAGGCGCTGAAACAAAATTCCCCCCCTCATGTCCAGCTGTCAGACGCCTATTGGATTTTTCTTGCACAATCACGGACTCACGTGACTGTCTTCAGTCTTCACTTCAGGCGAAAATACTCACAATTCACAAATCAATCTTCACAAATCACAACGCACAAAATACTCTTTCCAACCGAACAAATCCCTAATCGGCAACCACAAAAGCGGCGACAACGATCTCCATCCTCCACAAAAACGGCCAGCGACAGTGCTCACGGTCCGGTGACTCCAGTCTTCACTCCTTCTCTTTCCTCAGTGCTCACGGTCGCGGCTTCCTCTTCTGTTTATCGTGATTTTAACCGCGACGAGCCGACAACGATCTCCTCAACAGCTCACGGCTTCGGGCTTCCTCTGCAGTCTTCATTAACAGCGGCACGCCGGCAACGATCTCCTTTCTTTCCCATCTTCAACAACAGCAGGCGACATCGGGCGTTCAGCTCATCATCATCATCTTCAACAGCAGCAGGCGACACCGTAAGTTCATTTTGCCTTCATCATCATCACTGCAGTAGTTGATTTTGCCTTGTTAAGTGTTAATTGTTAGTTAGTCTGTTACCCTGTAATTCATTTTGTCCGGTCCTGTAATTTGTATACGTATAATGTTGAATTGAATGGAATTGATTGGGTGAGAAAATTGTTGAATTGAATGCCATAGTATATACTTTATATACTTTATTGCTATTATTATTTTAGAATCGCCAGCACTATATTTATCATACACTCTCATTAATTGCAATATTTGCCATCACCACCATTTCTGCAACTGCGCGCCGCTGCTACATGGATGATGGATCAACGGAACGCCCTCGGGCCTCGTGTACTCCAAAGCTTGTTGGCGCACCTCTCACCGAACGTAGAATGTTTGTTTCCCTTATCGTACGTATGTATATACCAAATTAACAAGTACTTCTCCGATTTTCACTTGATCTTTAGCTTCAGACCCAAACATATACACAGGTCATTATCATTGTTCATAATGCGTGTCCCTGTGTTAATTGAATTGGGTATACAGTATACGAGACTCGATGTTGACCTTATAGTATATATTGTACTCATGCGTTTGTATTTACAGGGCCAATAGGATTTGGAAGAGGATGCCATTTGTATAGCGCTGCAGAATTGGTTCTGCATTTGTAGCAGGGATCATAAACCCCAATAAGAAAATACCCTTGGATTTTAGTGAGAAAATATACTCAACAACATGAATCGTAATTAAATTATACCCCAAAAAAAAACATTAATCATAAAGACTACCTAGATGCTATCATTAGAGATGTAAATTTAACCTCAATCTAATAAATAATGATCCGAACTTATTTGAATGAGATGCTTTTCTTGGATATATATTTAACTCAATATAAATATTATTAAATCTCACCTGAAGTTCAATATGTGTGTGTGTGTGTTATTTATTATTTTGTTATTATATTCAAATACATATTATTATTTATTTTATGTTGACTAATAAATAATATTTTAATAATAAATATCAATTGACAAAATATGAATACCTAAATTTTTTATACAATAAATAATAAATATAATAAAAACTCGAAGAATAATGAATACTTACTAGCTAGATAGGTGATTCGCGCTACGTAGCGGGCTAACCAAATTTTTTTTAATGAAAAACAAAATGTTAGGATGATGCAAACATTTCTAAAAAGCAAAAAAAATATACGAGAAAAGATTGAAAACAAAAAAAAGTACAAAAAAAAACTCAACCCAAGTCGATCCATCCTAGTTAGCATGCCAAATATACGACTTGATCGTGACACTAGGATAACCCCCGCTAAAAGTAAATTGAATAAAATCATTAAACTAAATTACCAGACAACTCAATACTAAAAGGTGAAACTGGAAAAAAATTCTTAAAGCAATGAAAAAGAACTTTGAGTCAAACCATGTTAATCCACTAACTCCATGATCAATATAAGACTAAGATAGTTCCATAGAAAAAAAACAAGAAAAAGCATGAAGATCGATTCTCAATCAATCAAATGATGAAGGGTGAAATTTAAAAAAAATCAATTTTAAAAAAATCAAATATTGAGGATCTTATCTCGTAATGAAGAAAAATTAAATGAGAATGTGATAGCCTCATATAAAGTAAAATGAAAAAGTTTATAAACTCAATTACTAACAAATAAAATATTAAATGATGAAATTAAAGAAAAAAAGAATACATAAAACATAAAAAAAAATGACCTGGATCCACCTAGGTTAGCATGCAAAATTTACAATCTGATTATGATATTGGGGTAATCTCGTCAAAATCAAATTAAATAAAACTATGAAGTTTGATTGCTAAACAACTTAATGTTGAAGGTAGAGATAACCTAGATTATTTTTAAAATTAATAAAAAAATCAAATAGAAAACTAATAAAAAAAATAACAGAGCCCGATCCTTAATTAAATAAATATTGAAAGTTGAAAATGAAAAAAAAAATAAGCTAAAAAAGGAAAAAAAAACCAAGTAAATCTCGACAAATTTCCTAAACCCTGGTCAATTTTTCAAATTTGCAACTCGTGAAATCCTAGACCTGAACTCAACCAAAAAACTTAATTCTCAACCAATTTAATATTGAAGGATAAACCATAAAAAAAATTAAAAAATTTTAAAGTTAAAAAAAAACAATTAAAAGAATAATGATTAAATCAAGTAGGACAAAAAAAAATCAATGGAATATATATATACACACACACACACACACACACACAATGGGGACCAAATTACACACAATGGGGACCAAATTTGAAAGAGAAAACAAATGAAGGAAAATGAAATTGAAATAAAATCTCAATTTGATAAATTATTTCATATAAAATACATAGTAATCAAAAGAACATATACTGAATTTGAAAAAGATAAAATTTTGAAGGATTAACGTGAAAATCAAGGATGAGGAAAAAAAAAAGATAAAGTCATCACACCAAATCACATACCTATTTTCTACACGCGTTGTCGCATCATGAAGGAGCCTCTAAGACAATTGAAATATTGTCGTTGAATGAGGTGTTTGGACGATGCTATACACACCACCCAAAAAGCATGGGTGTTGTCCACGTGAATGCACATATTAACCATTTTTTTAACAATATTTTTATTTATTAAATTACTAAATGATTTCTAAATCAATGTAGTTATTTTGAAAAAAAATATAATAAAAAGGTGAAAACATGACACCAGCCTAATAATTTTTTATTTCAAGGACAGTAGTCATTTTGGTATACTAAAAAAAAATTGAAAAGACAAAAACATCCCTTCACCCAAGTTTAATATTTTTCTGGTAATTAAGTGAATTTATGGCAAATTGCTTTTAATTTTAATTTTAATTTAGTTTTTTTTTTAATTATCTTGGGTGGCTGATATGCACATGAAAAACCTCCAGCTAAGACAGAATTGGCAGTCAAGGACTGGGATGGGACTGCAAACCCAATATTGACATGCAGTCCTTTTGGATTGTTCACCAAAATTATCCTCTTGAAAAGGCTGACTCATCCCCAAGGAGCTACGGGGTTTCGTTTTCTCACTAGGCCTTGTAGGTTATGGGTCAGGCGCATGCACATCTGCTCTGTTTATTTCTTCGTGGCTTTGTTTTTTTGAGCTACAAAAGGTGGCCCCTTCAGCAGTTCTTTGCTATTACAGCCAGCAAGCATATGCATGGTCGTGTTTTATGTGTGAGAAAATCTATGTAAAAAAAAGAAGATGATCTTATCTGCTATCTTAGCATTCTCATCTTATACTTGCTTTTAGGTAACATCACCGTAACGGTAGTGTGTTTTAGATGGTGATAACAGTGATGATTTAAAATGTTTTTTTAAAATATATTAAAATAAAAAAAATTATTTTTTAAAAAATTATTTATGACATCAACATATTAAAATGATCCGAAAACATAAAAAATTATTTTAAGCAAAACAAATTTTAAAATTTAAAAAAATACGGTTTGCATCACGTTCCCAAATGAGACCTAAACTATGGCGTCTAAGGAACTGCAGTGCAAAGCCAAATAGATAAGTTAAAGAGAAACTATTTCATGAAAAATGATTTTATTAGAAAAGTTTGTAAATAAAAAATATTTTTTAATTAAAAAAGATTTGAGTTTATTTCTAAAAAAATATTTTCAGGCCAAAAATATTTTTGAGAAGTTGTGAAAAAATAAAAAATATCTCATTATTTATTAATTATATTAAATTTGGTCCTCAATCTTTTGATTGCTATATATATATATATATATTTCAATTTAATTATTTAAAATTTAATTTAATTTGATTTTTATACCAACTTTGATACTCATTCTTTTTATTATTATTTATTTTTTATTATTATTATTTTAATTAAATATTTTTATCTATCATATTTGACCATTATTTTTTTCATTACTATTTGTTTTATTTAAAATAGTTTATGAAATTATTATTTTTTCAATTTCATCATCATTTAATTTTTTTATGTGTCAGGTTTGGTCTCTATTATTTTGATTGCTATTTATTTTATTTAAAATAATTTATGAAATATAATTTTTTTTCAATTTCATCCTCCTTCAATTTTTTATTTGTCAAATCTAG
>Ga0307510_10003777_pt1 | contig 17706 bp, 21 predicted proteins | sample 12_EM_MG_FD_207224 | JGI IMG/M metagenome (GOLD analysis project Ga0307510, IMG submission 207224) | Populus trichocarpa ectomycorrhiza microbial communities from riparian zone in the Pacific Northwest, United States - 12_EM | ecosystem: Host-associated > Plants > Roots > Unclassified | place...
ACGATGACGACGCCACGCTCGCATGCTTCGCGGAGGGCAGACGTCAGATCCGTGCGTTGGGGCGCGTTTCCGGCGCCGAACGTCTCGAGGACAACGCCTCGGACAGGTGGGGTAAGGAAGGCCTGGATCGTAGCGGCTGTGATGCCTGGAAAGAGTCGTAATGCAGCTATGACGGATGGATTGTGAGGCCCAATTGCGCGGGTGGGGATCTGAGAGTGGCCATTTACCTACATGCGGGCTGAGCCCTGAGGTTCGTGGAATTGGATACTTAGAACACGGAGGACATATATCAACTTTGTTATCACATACGCTTGTGCGCTCTGAATCTGCGGAGGCTCGTTTGTCTGATGACGTCGTTCCAGTTCACCGTGATGTCTATCCCCACTGTCCAGAGGGATCAGCCATTTTACGCGCAGGGACACTAGAGGTTGGTGTACTTACCATTCACGAGAGGCGGGAAATTCGGACTTGCGAAGGCGTTAAAATCGTTCGACGAAGCCTTGGAAACCCTGTTTCCCCTGAAGAGTGTGTGATTGAAGAACAAGCAGCACTCTATGGGAACACTCGGTTCATCAAAGTGCTTCGTTAAATGAATGGACGACGTCTAAGGGTACCTGGAATGATATAGTGACCCGCAATAGTCAAGGCGCTCAGAAGGTTGTCCACGGCGTCATTTCGAAGTTGAGACAGTGGTATCTGCGCTCCCGTAACTATCTGTGCGTTTCTTCAGAACTACGTGGCGAGATGACCTGTATGGGATCTTACGACGGTCTTCCCCAAATCCTCCAGCAGGAAGCTAAGAGCGCTTGAGGTATATGCCATGGTATCCGTGCCATGGAGGATCACAAATGCGTCAAAGAGGGAATAGTTCAATTCAATCTCGGTAGCTATACGAATCCAGTCTGTACTAAGCGATCAGTTGGGACGCTTGAGTAAGGTTTGGGACGATCACGACCTTCTATTTCGATATTGCTACTATCCAGGAGCGTGTGCCACTGCGGATACAGATGAGAAAATTTTCAAGGGTTTCATCATCACCAGCGGTGTACCTCCAGAACGGCATAGCGTATACGTTTCCCAACGCCACCTCTGATGGCGTTCCGCGGAGTGACGAGAGCGGGCACGCGCGCCTCGTAAACGTCGTCGGCTACTTTGACAGAATGTGGTACGGCTGCGCCCCGAGGAGGTGTAGGAGGCACACCCGTAGGAGATAGGGCGGACGATGCACCCATAGGCCGGGAAGAGCGCACGCGAAGGGTTGACTGCTGCGGGACGGGCCCGGTAAAGTCGGCATTCGAGGGAGAATTTCTTCCGCTGGAGGACCATTGCCTGAAGCCCTCAACCGAGCTGGAATGAGAGAAGAGCGAGTCCTGGAGCGGATCATGGAAGCGAGCCTGGCTGCGTAGCGTTTCGGTTAGGAAATATGGCTCTGGCACGTATCCATGTTCTCCGACAAGCATCCCAATGGTACCACCGGTGTAGATTATCAACACCTGCGATTCATCCGAAGCGAGGCAGAGTTCCATTCCGTCGAGTCGCTTGCCTCGAACTAGTGTACTGCGGAAATGGCCTAACGGTGACGTTGGCAGCATAGGTTAAATTTGGACCTGCTTTTTTTTTAATCCGTCCGTAGACGCCCGATGGGCCTGATGACGATAAGAGTTAAAATGATCTTAAAAGCCGGTCCGTCAACGCGGGACTGGGATCATCCGAGTCAGTCATCCGCACTTCCTCTTCCCACTAGATGGACGGCATCAAGAAAGTATTCGCTAACAAACTAGAAGAGGTGAATAACGCATTCCTTTCATTATATTTCCTCAATGGAATTCACCCATACTAGGGTAGCCCTGCGCTAGTCACTTTTGTGACCGCGGGGTTTCCAACACCTCAGGATACCGTCCCGATTCTACTGGCCATGCAAGAGGGAGGGTCAGATATAATCGAACTCGGAGTACCGTTTTCTGACCCTATGGCCGACGGCATTGCTATCCAAGAAACAAACAACGTGTGTTCATCCTGACGCACCCCATCATGAATTCTTGATCACGCTGCGAAGGTTGCTTTGCAATTTGATGTAGACTATTCAACTTGCCTAAGAATGGTTAAAGAGGCGAGGGATAGAGGCTTAACGGCTCCGGTCATCCTTATGGGTAAGGTTATGCGCCCTGCGTTGGTTTCATCATTCACTCAACAATGTAGGCTATTATAACCCTCTGCTCGCGTACGGGGAGCAAAAGGCGATCCAGGATGCGTTCGAAGCCGGGGCCAATGGCTTCATTGTTGTTGATCTACCCCCAGAGGAGGCAGTATATTTCCGGGAGAAGTGTGCAACGGCGAGGTGGGTCATCAGTCACCACCCTTGTGCGTTGCATGACCGCGAGGGACCAGTATGGCCTATGTGCCTCTCATCGCGCCTTCTACGACAATTCACCGCATTCGCTTCGTCACTTCTATTGCGGATACCTTCATCTATGTTGTTTCCAAGGTAAGTTGATTCAGAGTGAGAGTTTCGCACATTTCTAAGTTTGAGACAGATGGGGACTACAGGATCTTCTGACAAGGTAGCTTTGAATACGGGACTCCCTGATATCATAGCTCGCATAAAAGAGTATGCCACGGTTCCCCTTGCGGTTGGCTTTGGCGTGTCAACGCGCGAACATTTCAACGTCGTTGTAGATGCTGGTGCAGAAGGCGTCGTCGTTGGTAGCAGGTTGGCTTCCGTTATTAAACAAGCACCCCCCGGCCAGGTTGCCACCAAGGTGGAAGAATATTGTCGAGCCATTAGTTTGAAGGGGCAACTGCCGCAGGAAAAGTCTCGCTCCCCACCGAACGGCTCTACTCAATCTAGAAAATCTGTCCAGAATGCCAATCACGCCGAACCACCCGCCCCGAGTTTGTCGCCTGAAACGACCGTTCTTCCCGCACGTTTCGGTCAATATGGTGGACAATACGTTCCTGAAGCCCTTGTTGATTGTCTCGTCGAACTTGAGCAAGCTCACAAGTCTGCCATGGCAGACGTGGAGTTTTGGAAAGAGTGGGAAGGTCTATTTAAATATATGAACAGACCGTCAAACCTCTATTTTGCCGAGAAGCTCACAGAACATGCCGGTGGTGCGAAGATTTGGATGAAGCGGGAAGACCTGTTTGTTCGCCATTTAATCTCACTACTATTTGTCTCACATGCTACTTTAGCAACCACACAGGCTCACATAAGATCAACAATGCCATAGGGCAGATTCTACTTGCTCAAAGGATCGGGAAAACGCGCATCATTACTGAGACCGGCGCCGGACAACATGGCGTTGCTACAGCCACCGTCTGCGCGCGATTTGGTATGGAATGCGTCGTCTATATGGGTTCGGAAGATGTACGCCGTCAGGCCTTGAACGTCTTCCGAATGGAAATGCTGGGTGCCAAGGTGCCCATTCTCAATGCAGTTTCTTTTGAACCACTCTGACTTTTTGACTCAGGTCATAGCTGTCGAGTCAGGATCGCGCACACTGAAGGATGCTATTAACGAAGCGATGCGCGATTGGGTCACAAACCTTTCGACTACCCATTATTTGGTTGGTTCAGCTATCGGCCCTCATCCATTCCCCACTATCGTCCGAGACTTCCAACGTGTGATTGGAAAAGAGATCAAGCAACAAATGCAAGAAGTGAGAGGAAAACTACCGGACGCGGTTGTGGCCTGCGTCGGTGGCGGTAGCAACGCCATTGGAACGTTCTACGACTTTATCCCCGATAAGCAGGTTCGACTGGTCGGTGTCGAGGCCGGCGGCGAAGGTGAGTCGCACTTGGCACAGTCAATGTGTTGCCCACCCAGTTTGTTGCAGGCCTCGACGGAGACAGGCACAGTGCTACTCTGGCAAAAGGACAACCGGGGGTTTTACATGGCGTGCGGACGTACCTTTTACAGTCTCCTGTGGGACAGATTATCGAGACGCATTCGGTCAGCGCTGGTCTTGACTACCCTGGCGTTGGTCCAGAACACGCCTGGCTCAAAGACTCAGGCCGCGCCGAATACGTGGTTGCGACTGACGAGGAGGCGTTGAGAGGATTCCGTCTATGCACGCAGCTGGAGGGTATTATCCCTGGTGCGCGGTCCCCTCACACTCGTATTGAATTCAGCTAACCATCTAACCATCCCTGCCATTCGGTCATAAAAGCGCTTGAATCTTCGCACGCAGTCTGGGAGGCTGTTCGTTTGGCCAAGACCTTACCAAAGGATCAGGACATTGTGCTGGTATGTTATTTTTACTCCTAGCCGTGTCAGAGTTTCATACTTGATCTTCTTAGTGTCTGTCTGGGCGCGGTGACAAGGACGTGGAACAGATATCCCAACTTCTCCCTGGAAAATGGGCAGATGTTCTAGATTGGCACGTGTCGTCTACCAAATAGCATCAGATACATATCCGCATGTAGATTGTATAACCGTGTGCGTCGTGGATTCTTACTCTGCGAAAAGAATGAGATCAATGTACCAAGACGAGATCGAGTCATTATCTATTGTTGTCACGTGCTTTGATAGGGTCGTATGGGTTCACAACCTTCATATTTCTGTCACCCCGGTGACCCCGCATACTCTGTACATTAATCGTGAATTTACACCCATCATCTCAAGCCAGCTAGGATGGCAACAGCGCCTCAAACGGCAGCAGGGCAACGCCCTGTAGAGGCCCTTGCAGCGAAACTGAGGAGACGGTAAGCCCTGGCTCTGTCATCCAAGTCAATTACTGCGGCCAAGACTGGTGACCACCAGGCAGGTAGTTGGGTCCCGCGAGACGGCGCTGGAGACAGCGCTCGTTCTGCGCCAGGTCATATCAAAAGCGCGATTTCAGAACATCAACCAGCTAGTGGAGATCATCAGAAGCGTAGGGCGGAAACTAATAGAGGCTCAGCCAAAAGGTGCCCTCGCCATACCCCTCTTGCATGTCCTTATTACTTAAACACCGTTTAACCAAATTATGACGCCACGAACGGGCCACAGAACATACGGTCGGGAACACCGTCCGACGGCTGCTCCATCACGTCCGAGAGGAATACGACAATGCGTCCAAAGGCGGAGAGACCGGCGCGTCCGCGACCGAGTTCTCGATCGCGAATTTTGTGCTCCAGGGCCAGCCGCGCAGACAAGCCGCTGAGCAGCAAAAGGCGGCCGAATCGACGCTCGTGCTGAAGGAGGACGATTTGGACGATCCAGACTCGTTCGCGCGTACGTTGAAGCCCGTCGTGATGGAGGCGATACAGGATATCCTCGATGAACTCGAGACTGTCCACGATAACATCGCGAAAAGCGCCAAAGACCACATACACTCAGAGTGCGTCCTTTCTTTCGTTTTCTTTATTCTATTTTTATTATGATCGGACTGATTCCCCCTCAGCGAAATCATCTTGACGATCGGCAGATCAAAGACGGTCGAGACGTATCTCAAATCTGTGGCGCATTATCACAATTTCACCGTCATCGTTGCGGAAAGTGGTCCTTCGTGAGTGCCGATTGACCATCCATCCAATCGTCGCACATGCTTAAGTTGCTCGTGCCCCTTCTCCTCTAAGCTACGGCGGCCACGACATGGCACGTTCACTGTCCTCTTCCGGCATCTCCACGTTTCTCGTTCCCGATTCCTCGATCTACGCCCTCATGTCTCGCGTCAGCAAAGTCATCCTCGGGGCCCACGCCATCCTCACCAACGGCGGTATGTTCGCCGTGACAGGCTCCCTTCTCACGGCCACCGCAGCCCGCGCGCACAGCACCCCAGTGATGGTATGTGCGGGCCAATTCAAGTTGACGCCGTTATGGAATCTCTACCATGAGTACGGTGCCTTGGACTTCGCCGATCCAAGCGGCGTGCTTGGGTTCGAAGAGGGCGATCTTGTCGACAAAGTTGATGTCGTGAACCCATACTACGACTATGTCCGCCCCGATCTCGTCGACGTATATGTTACCAATGAGTACGTACGCCTCCTTCTGCCGCCTTACGCATTGACAGACAGAATTACCAGCGGAGATCACCCACCTCCGTCGATGTATCGGTAAGAGCGCTTTAACATCGCGAGTGTACCTGATAACTAAAGCATCCAAGCCTCATCAAGGAATCATACGATGACGAAGATAATGAGTTATGAAGGTGTCTGTCTTATCGCACGTGTAATGCTTATCGCGGATATGTCGTATGCTCGAGATGGTAGGGCTATGTATATTACTGTGGACTCTATTAGTGGTTCCGAGCATATCAAATGGACAAATCTAGACGACGGTGGTAATCTCCATAGAGTCTAGACATCAGGGACGTCTCACACTCAGGATATCGAAGAATGCCTCTTGGGGAAGGTCCACGCGACCAATTTTTTTCATCTTACGTTTCGCTTCCTTTTGGTTTTCTAGGTGTTTCATCTTTCGCTCGTAATGTCCTGGCCAGCCGCACCGGTTAGGCCCAAGGTGGCCTCACGCTGGGAAACGTGGAAACCACGCACCTCCGTACAGCCCAGCTGTTACATCCGCCCGCAAGGCTGACAGGGTCTCACGCGCAATGACCCGCTTGCCAACTACAGCCTGAATGGGAACCTCGAACAGCTGACGAGGAATGACTTTGTCTGCGTGACAATCGTGTAGATATCAGATAATTTTGCACGACGACCAACGAAACAGGACACCACTCACGCAGCTTCTTCACCCACATTTTCCCTACCCTCTGCTCGGCACTCCGGGGCACGATCAACGCCAAGGCATCTACCGGTTTGTTGTTGAGTAAGAAGATCATCTGACCATGACACATGAAATTTAACAGGGCAACTTCTGTGAAACTGTGATGGGTACCTTCACAAGGTTACTCCGTCTGTAACCGGCGTCCTCATAACTTTTCGGTCGTGTCGGATTAGCCATCGTTGGGGACCGGTTAACACCCATTCACTCACTCGAAGCTGGCAAACCCCGAACTCCGGCCCTTGAGCTTGTCAAAAAAGTCCGCCACAATTTCGCTTAGAGGCAGGGTGCATGTGAGCATGGCACGGTTTGAAGCCTCCCCTGAAGTTTCTAGATAACGATGATCGACATCCTCCGCCCTGTGCTCGAAACAGAGGTCCATCATATCGCCCAGATATTCTGTGGGATTGCTTGGTTCACGGGGTTGGTCCTCATGAGGGGTGACGAACCTTCTGGAACGATGATACAAGTTTTCACAATAGGCTCCTGAACTTCGCGGACGTGCGCAGTAGTATCCACGACATCCGGGAAGTCCGTCGGATTACTAACAATGACAGTGCGGTCCCTGTATACCACTAAGAGCGTGTTAGCTCCCATGCAACTTCTGATTCGAGGACAAACCTTTATAGGGTACAGTTGGCGCGGTGACGACAATGTTTGCGTCGTACTCATCTTCAAGCCGTTGTCGGAAGACATCCATGTGTAAAGATCCAAGGAAGCCAAGTCGGTACCCCTGTCCCAGGGCGGCCGATGATTCCCGCTGAACGGCGACACTGCGATCTGTCAGTGTAAGCTTTCATAAAACGTTATTATTCAGCCACGTTCGGTCCAATTTGGCGAATCACTGTACCCTTTTGATGGATTCCTCAAGCTTGGGAAAGTCATTGGATTCTACGGGATATACGCCGGCGAAAACCTGTCAGCGTCGACGTCATATCAACAGATTCTTATTCCATTGAGGGGCTGAACACACCATGGCCTTGGCAGGTTGGAACCCAGACATGGGCTCGACAGAATCGCCGACATGATGTAATGTGTCACCGATGTGAGCTGCAGCACGCACATAAGGACAAGTAAAACGGGCACTGTGTGAAAATTTTACCCTCAGATGATTGCTTCATGTTGCAGGCAATGTAGCCGACTTGTCCTGGGAGTAATTGGCCAGTCGGGACTTCCTCCGGATGCATAATACCCAGTTCAGTAATTTCATACTTTTTTCGGGTGTGACAAGATGCTATTTTGTCCCCTTCAGATACTATTTTGAGTCCCACCCAGTAACAGAAAAAAAAGAAAAGAAACAGTACCTTTACGCAACACACCGTTCTGGATACTGACAAGAGAAACTACTCCTCTGTACCTGTCGTATCTTCAAAGGTGTGAAGAACATGCACTAATGTTGAAAACGAAGGGTACTTACGATGAGTCGAATAGGATGGCCTTCAAGCTTTTCGTCACTTCCCCGGATGGTGGAGGGATGCGCTCTACAATAGCCCGTAACACGGCACCAACGCCTTCCCCCGTTTTTGCCGATATATGCAAAACCTCCGCGGGATCGATACCGAATATCGAATGCATTTGCTCTTTGACCCTGTCAGGCTGAGCTGCTGGAAGGTCTATCTGAGGGCCCCACGTTGAGACTGATTCGAAACGTCGCAAGGGAATATAACCTTGTTCAAGACCGGGATTATCTTGAGACCTTTTTCCCGTGCAGCGTGAAACACCGACAAAGACTGTGCTTGGACACCTTGACTCGCATCGACGAGTAGAAGTGCACCTTGGCAAGCCACCATTGAACGAGACACCTCCCAGGAGAAATCAACATGACCCTTGTGAACATTCAGACGAGAGGTCGCAAAGGTAAGGAAAGGTACCGCATACGGGGGTGTCAATGAGATTCAAGAGGTAATGCGTGTTGTTCTGTTGGTAGAACATACTGGGACCGGTCAGCGCATACGAGAGAGTAATACCAGAGAACAGCATGGTATGGCCAACCTCGCAGTCTGCGCCTTGACTTGATACATGATCAGTCAACATCTCTATTCATACAACAGGCTGCAACTTGCCTGTGATCCCTCTCTCCCTCTCTACCTTCAATTTGTCCAAAACTTGTCGATTGACTCCTTTTGAACCCATCTGGATCGTGCCAGTCATCTTCCAACGCCGTCAGCTGAGAGACAGGAGGTCCGGGCAATAAACCCACCTCTAGAAGCCTGTCGGCGAGAGTAGATTTTCCATGGTCTACAAAAGGTCGCTCAGAAGGTGTGACAACATGGGGCCGTAGAGGGTATCCACCTATATGCGCGATGATCGAAAAGTTGCTATAGATGCAACGTCAGCAACTGATGCAATTCATTGTAGAAGCGACCATACCGAATCTTATCACAAGGGAAGTCTTCTAGGTTCACGGACGTCGATGGCGAGGCAGCCAGACGAAAGACGGCGGAGGTGCAGAATGTAACGTTGGTCTGCCTGAGAGGCGGGCGACATATCCATTTTGATGAGTACACCCTATAAGATGTCCCCTGCCATCTCAGACACATTCCTGAATTGGGGTTACTGAAGCGCTGAGTGGTAGCGTGTGGTGTTCAACTCAACGTTCAAGTTTTGGGACGCCGAGTAAAGGCGGGGAATCGCGTCTGGGTCTGACAAGGCGTCTGTTCAGTCGACGCGTCTTCTCCCAAGCACTCACTCACTCAGCTCGGCTGTCTCACACGCACCCCGAACTCCCCCGCAATGTCACTGGCTGCAGCCTCGGAGGCACGAAAAGAGCGTTTGCTCGCTTTACGAAGAAAACGAGCCGGTGAGGATGTCGAGGTCACCAGGTATGTGTTACCCCACGCTTTCGCTGGATCCCAAAATAGATCCGTGCCCCCGTCAAGTGGCGATGCCAAGGAGCCTGTGTTGATCAATCGAAATTTCGACCCCGAAACACGCACGTTGCGAAAGCACCAAACCAACGTGGAGATGGAGGATACCCTCGAGTCTAACGTCAAGGGGTTGGCGGAACAAATCGTCGCCGAGGATGAGGCAAAAAGGGCCCAGGATTTGGTAACGGTCATCTTTCCATTGAATTTTCTCTACCCCATTCACCCTACACGTGAAGGATCTCCTGAACATCGCGCCAAACCGGCCAAATTGGGATCTCAAAAGAGAAATGGAGAAGAAGTTGGCGAAATTAGAACGGCAGACGCAGCAAGCCATCCATACGCTTATTCGTACGCGTGACGTCGGTTTGCTTACCCCTTGCATCTATTGACACGCCTTATACTAGGACAACGGCTTGCGGCACAAAAGGGCGAGTCGGATGACCTTGCAGGCGCCATGCAGGCTGCAGCAAACGCTGGGAATGATCCGGCTTCCGACGATGAAGATTGACGACTATGACATTGTAAAACGCCCCGTACTCTTGTATTCCCAGCACCAACTCTCAGCGATGTGCTGATGAAGACAGCAAGTAGGTTATAAGATTACACTGCACCATTTTACGCTGTTCGCCTCAAGAATTCTCAGCGCACCGTTGGTGATCCATTATCGACGAGGCCTACGGGGTGTAGCTCTTATTGAGCAAGTCAATGGTGCGTAGGTCCTCTGCGTGTCTGGGGTCGTTCGCCCTTCTTGGAACACGCGGATCGAAGGGCCGTGGTGTCACTGCCATCTGCAAGGAAGGCAGGGCTGTCGAGGAATCCGCAGTGTGCGAAACCGAAGCTTGGTTGGGAACGCCTGGACCTGCCGGTCCGCGGCTGTAAAGTGGCGGCGACGAGGGCGGCGATGCTCCCAGGCCTGCGTCCGAGTTCCTTGACCTGGCCTTCCCACTCCGGTATACGCCAGTTGGCACTGTGATCCCGCGCAGGACGGGGTCTTGGTCTATGGTTGGAATTTGGGGCAGATCCTTGTACGTGAAGTATGCCGTCAGGTGCCATTTTCGGGGTTTTGCCTCCGGATTTTCGAGAACCCAAGCAGAATACGCTTGCTTGACGAGTCCCATAGGATGGTGCTCGCTCCTGTCGTAGTGCGAAAGCGCTGGCGAGATGGGCCCGCTCCTCGCTATGCCGTCAACAAATCGAAAGTTCCCTGAGGACCTGTGCGAGGTCAGGCTACAGGTGTGGTTGGCCAATAACGCTCACACTGACCGAGAAGCGGGGTTACTCGTACGCGCCTCATCTGATGGTAACCTCTCATCATAGAATAGATATGGCTATTAACTGGTCAGCGCGACGGGGAAATGGCCAAGTGATCCAACGCACCTCACGCATACGGGATTGACTCCATATGCGTCCATCTGTCCATCTCTTCAGACCCAGGTCGTCGTCGCTCTCTTCCCAGACGAATATGGCTCCAGAGACGATGTACATCGACCTCTCGACCTCGTTGAGACGACGTGTAATGGGTGGGAGCAGGCCATGTCGAACGGCTTCGAAAACTGTGTGTGCATCACGCGCATCACGGACGTGCAGCCGGTTGTGTGTTGGTCGCTGCATGGTAAAAGGTTGGATGTAGAACACGCCCAGACCTGGTGGTATGGCCTTTTAAACGGCGGTAAACACCGCTCCCATGGCTTGGGAATTTCGTACTTCGTGGGATGAACCGCTAATTGCTCAGCGAACAATGAGGGCTTGAGAGTGATAAGGTGCAGTCTTCGACTCCGCCATTCCACTGAATCACCCGGAGCGGCGCAGAAAATTCGGCCATGTGTTTGAGATCTCCGTTCAGTCGGTCCTCGCTAACCAGACGTGATTTATGCGTCCGGGGCGGTTTCCGAAGCTCACTTCAGATTATGTTTTTTTTTTTGGTTCATGTCGCCCCTTCAATTTCGGCATCATATTGTCCTAAAAGAGTGGTGCAAAAAGAGCGCTCGCCGGCGGATGCAGCGAGTATTTCACACAAGATGAAGCTTTTAACCCCTCCCGTAAGTGGGGGTTGACAAGACGAGTTAGGAAGCGGAATCACTTACGATCGTCAAAGGACTTGCACGGGACAATTGGGTAACCGAGAGATTACTTTTTTCTCACTTTAGAAGCTTTAAACCCGATCACATCTCGACACGCCTGCTGTCTGTCTCCTTTGACCAAGGTGGATCTTTCTCGGCCCGTTTGTACAGAGTGAATATCTTCCATTACTGTACAGTTGACGCCAACCTCAGATCAGCGTTTAAAGTGTTCATTGCCTCATGAGAGCGCACTTCCGAGACGCCGTCTCTCTTTCTGCCTACTCCTGTATCAAAGGTCGTTCAGCCGACAGCTCGCACGAGAGTTTCGTGGAAGATGATGGTGACACATGCGCTCCATACGTCACACAAGGAAACAATCAAACCCCTAGCATTCTACCAATTTAGGCTGTCATGGCCATTTGTCTGTACCAGGTAGCCCGATTGGCATGGCGAATGACCCCGTTCTCGTTCTCTAGAAGCCAGCCTGAGTTGCAGTTGCGAGGCACGGACAAAAGTTCTGTTCTCTTCATGCTTTGTGATTCGATAAGGTCAGAAAATTTTAGCCAAGACTTCTCGAATGTTTTGCTGTACCAGTGACTTAATGGTGGTATACAAAAAAGGGTCTGTTAAGCCTCATAGCCGCCACGCTGACTTGGGCTGTCAGTCGGCGGTGGAAGGGCGGACTTAAGCGTGAATTGTACAAGAAGGGTAACTCACCCGTGTGAAAGTGGTACTATATCTAGCCAAATGGCTGGTGATGCCTGCAACAATGGCGACCACACCCACCACCACCACATCATTCACCATCGACAACTCGTCACGACCTATTCGCATCCCTTTCCCCCTCATTCACATGTACTTTCCTCCGAATGTCTTCTGAAATTGACACCCCCTGTAGACGTATACCATCACTCGTGTATTATTGCCGGCGAGGTCAGCTCTTCACCTTGTGTCTCAATTCCCTTCCCTTTGTTCATGCAAACCCATTCAGTCGCAGTTGTTCATGTTGACTGTGAGAATCTCCTTTATGGAAAATCTTTACGAGACTAATCTTTATTCTCGCCGTAGCAATCGTTAGCCTGGGAGATACACTCTCATTCGAGCTGGTCCGCCCCATTCTCGAATCTTGCTCTGCCAATAATCTGCGGCGCCTTGAAGATGCCACTCCAGTCAGCTGTTCATATTCAATTTTCATATCTTCTCTTCTTTATTGACGCCGTCACGTAGCATCTGCTAGCGCATACAAACGGTATGACCCATTCCTTACGTTCACGGGATCGTGATGCTCAAAATTTTCAGACTTATGGCGCCAACAGTGCTGCCGAGAACACCCAATTGAGGCAGAGGAGTACTCTTCCGGGTCCTTAGACCCTCCGAAGTCATGGAGGGATCTTTTCTTTGTAAGAGGCTTCTATAACACCTAAAAACACGATCTCAAATCTCGCCAGGATCTCCGCGCGAGAAAAGAGAAACGGCTCGAAGAGCTAAGCGCGCGGTTGAAGAGCCGGTCTCTCGAAGCGGAGGAACGCAAAAGACAGAAGGAAATCAAATATACGGATCGCCTCCCACCAATGAAACGAGCACGAGGCTGTGAGTTCTATCCGTGAAGCTAGGATGATTTCAGAGACGCTTATCCTTGTGGTGCCAGGGTCCTCTACCCCTCAGCAAAAGAGCTTGTTCCAGAAAACGCGCAGCGAAGCCTCAAAGATTCAGCGGACCATGTTCGAGCCGTGCATGCGGTCCCCGATGCCGGCTGCTCAGACCAATCGCGCGCGCACCAAGAGTGTCGCTCCAGGGTCGTCTTCTCCGTCGCAACCTGCCTCCGGTACTCGAGTAGTTGTGAGACCTGCGGTCTATCGTCCATCTCCGAAAGTGCCACCTGCATCCCCTGTGACTGAAAAGAAGTCGACCCCTCTCGTCCAGAAGTCGTCGTCCGATTCTCAACCCTTGGAGTCGGCTCCTCGCCAGAAGCAGTCTTCCCCCAACGCCAAGAAAGAACCGACGTGTTCGCTCTTCATGCCTAAGCATCGCGCTCATTCTCAGCTGACCAGCCGTTTGGTTCCTTCTCGTGCTCTCCCGACGAAATGAGTCTTCAAGGGACAATCTTGTATACGTCTCGCACATTAATCCCGAGACCTCTTGTACTATTTCACCTTCGCACCCGTGATTCTCGTGAGCTTGTTCTAGAGATTTAGGGAAGCAATTACCTTTTCGGCACTGTAACAGTAATATCTCGATAGTCCTGTTCTCATACATTGCCCCGTTATCAATCATGGCATACCGTTTACTATCCATAGAACAACCAGTCCCATCTTCGTGATTTGGCGTCTGCTCAGTGGGAATGTGCTTATACCAGTCACGTCACCTTATCATCGTTTCGTGATTTCATTAATTTTCATTCGCCCCTACTCTACATCGACTGTGACACGGCGCGTGCCCGCGTATATGCATACTTAATCGACTCCACGAATGACCCCTCCTCAGAGGAGAGTGAAGGGAGGCTGAAACCTCCGTTCAAAGATGTGACAGTGATGAATGTTCGCGCCTAAGGTGAGCGATGCATCACCAAGAAGCCGCCGATGCAGTTGGCAGTTGAATATATATGCCCTTGTTGAAATGTGCTATTATGACAAACAGTCTACATGCAGGTCATGAGTGGTTCGGGGTGAGGGGAGCTAAGACGTAACGTAGACGTGCGACGGGTGAATGTGAGAGAGGATAGATGGGGGGGATGAGTACTGAAGTGAGGTATGGAAAGAAGTGCAGGTTTGTGCTGATCGGGACCATCCGAATTGAGACCCCCCTGAGGGAAGAGGGGTGAGGTGGGGAAGAGAGGGGTTGGTTGGAGTTGGAGGTGGGACGGGGAGAGGAAGAATGTCAGTAGGTAGGGTACTTCACAGGCTTCGCGACGCGGAAGAACCATCCTCGACCTAGGATTCTCTGCTTTTCCCCCCTTGCCTTTCCCATTGAGCTCGCCCTCGTGACACCGATCATCCGCCGTGCCGTGACGACGACGAATCGCCGTCCGCACCGGCGCCGCCGCCTACTGCCGAAGGCTCCCACAGGCGGATGGTGCAGTCGTCCGAGCAGGACGCGAACATCTGCGCGTTCCTGGGGTTCCACGCAACGGAGTTCACGCTTCCGCTCCCGTGCCCGGTCAGAACGTCGAGAAGTATCGCTCGGTCTCTGTGCCACACGTACACGTTGCCATCTTCGTGACGACGTGGACGCGTCGTTCATGTGTGGAGCGAGTCAGCAGATGGAAATAGAAGAAGGGGCTGACCAAAAACGGGATCGTTTACCTTCGCTGCCGCTGACCACAAAGTTGCCGTCAACGCCTCCAAAACAGCTGCGGATGATGTGCCGTCCTTGTCGTTGACCCGTATACTTGCGGGCGAGACGCCCCGTGTGTAAGTCCCACAAGTGGATCTCCTGATTCACACGCACAACTCGCTCATCAGAACCAATATTAGTTCAGGGGAAAAGCCTACATCTGGTGCGTGATTGACAAGCGCATACTGAGAGTCGCTCGAGATCTTTACGCTCGTTAGTTGACCTCCTAGCGAAACGGAACTAGGAGACCACAGTCAGCAAGAATCGCAGAACGGAGGTGCATCGAAAGTGGTCCTACAGCTCCGGTTGTTTAGTAGTTAAATCGTAAACAATCATCAAATATTCCAGTGTCCGAGCGCTGCCAGGAGTTGTGTTGTTATTGCCGCTTCGGTTTGCAGTAGACCCAGCAGCTGCGTCACTTCTCGGCGTTGGTAATATGGGATCCCTGGCTGACTCGCCAATAGCGACTAAACGCCTGTAGTCCGGAGTAACAGCAAGGTCTATTATCCGAGTGGCAGTGATTCCCCAGGAATCGCGCTGCTTTCCGTCGGATCCCTGAACGGCCGCACGGAAGCGATAGTTTTGTGAGTCAACGAATAGCAAAAAGACAAGACCTTACCCATAGGTTGATCTTTCGATCTTGGGAAGCTGAAATGAATCCCGATCCATCGGGTACCCAAGCAAGTGCTGAGACCGGTTCTGTATGGGCATTGATCATATGGATGAGGGCACCAGTCTAGGGACGTGTTAGGACGTCGAGGCTTCCAAGAACATGGGACTATGGCGGACCTCCGTGTTCCACATCTTGATGAGCTGCTCACAAGACGATAACAATATAGTATCATCGAGGGACCACGCGAGACACCCAACAGGAAATTGATGGTCTTGTAAATGTAGGTGCAGGGAAATATCAGGATTTGCGTTTGGCTGGAACATTGGGAATGGGGCGTAAGAAAGGACCCAAAGGCACCCAGGCGTTGCGGTAGGTACGCACCCCGACCGACCAAATAATAACGCTCTTATCCTTGCTTGCGCTCGCCAGAAACTTTCCATTATGGCTCCATTCCAGACTCCATACCTCGTCAGTATGCACCTGTAATATTGTCGTAGTGATGCGTGGGAAGAGATCTGTATCGCATGTGTGGTCTGCGTATAACGAGAAGTGCTGGGGTGTTACGGGAGCGTTATGATATATGCATTGAGAAATCTGGTGCAACCGCGCTTGGTCTAGCAGCGTGACGAAGCGCCGTGGGGGGATCATCAGGGAGGAGGGAATGTAGCCTAAGTGAGAGGTAATGTGGTTTCTCCTGCAAATATTGTTAAAGGGTAGACTCACTTTGGATATTGACTAATAACTTCCGCCTTGACGAGCCATGCGCACCATCCCAACCCGCTTTCTGTCTAAGATCCGCCGCGTCTGTGCACATGATCAAACTACACATGATGATGAACGGTCAGAGCTAAATAAACGTAGAGAGTGACTTTAAGACAAACCTCGACAATGGGTGTAACTGTTCCGGATCCGTGTGAAGGGGTGCAAGCTCGTTTCGCAAGACATATAGTGCCATTGTCGTCTTGCCTATCTCGAGGTATTCAAGATATTTCTGTTGACTGATGAGGAATTTCGCCTCCTGAAGTCCGCCGAATAAGAATGAGTAAACGCCCGGTTCAATGGCGCATGATAGATCATACCCAAAGTCCGTCATCTTCAGCGACACCGAGGTGTTCAAGAGCACTTTCCGCCTCACTCCATAATCCCTCCAGGATACAGCGACGAAATTCTGCAACGCGAGATGTTTCCATGACATAACCTGACTCTGCCTCCAAGGTGGCCGCAGATTCGCTACCAGAAGTGAGCTTAATAAAAACTGCATTTAAAGCAGAACGACAAATACGCACATGTAGCCAATATCCCTCAGGCTTTGTATAACAAGTCGAATATACTCCTCCCTGTCGATGTAAGAGTCGTCATATATTGTTGAGCCAGGGAACTCTACCCTCGCGACCGGGCTCTTCGAACGTTTAGAAGACCCATTCATGGGACTTCCATGGCCATTCGTAAGGTGACCATTCGCCTTCGGAGATGATGATGATGACGATGAGGACCTCGAATGGTGATGAATGTGAGGTGTCGTAGGGTTGGAATCATATTCACGTTCGGGAGGGCGCATCGAAAGGGTGTCTTTTGGAAAGAGATCGTGCTCAGTAGCGGACGTTCCCAACCGACTGGACGAAGCGATTTGCGAACTTGGGTTGGTAATCTCAAGTCTTTGTCTCTTGCGCACTCGTTCACTCGTTGTGTCTATTAAAATGAATGGTCCAATGAACACTGGTGGGACAATTGAAAGAAAGAACAAAGGGCGCACAAGGCCGTATGTCTGGTGGATGTAGGAGTGTGTCGGTCCTATTCTCTCCTTCAAGCTCGGACCTCTGGCGCGTCGCTGGGATAAGAGGGCTGGTGCTTGTTGTGCGGGATCTCCCAGAAGGGGAAACGTTCGCCAATGCGGGGCTTACTGCACTCTCAAATTGGGCCGAAGAGTGGGAGGAACGACGATGATTTGGGACTGCGTCCCGAGCGGGAGGTGTCGATGGGGGTAGAGGATCAATTGTGACAACGTGCAGCTCCCTTGAGTTAAAAAAAAAGCATACACGACTTGGGCGTGGAAGACGGAAGATCTATGTGTCAGCAAGCTGAAGGGACGATGCGGCTCTGGACAAGAAAGTAATGGCACTTGAGGAG
>Ga0307510_10003778_pt1 | contig 17705 bp, 12 predicted proteins | sample 12_EM_MG_FD_207224 | JGI IMG/M metagenome (GOLD analysis project Ga0307510, IMG submission 207224) | Populus trichocarpa ectomycorrhiza microbial communities from riparian zone in the Pacific Northwest, United States - 12_EM | ecosystem: Host-associated > Plants > Roots > Unclassified | place...
CCCCCCCCCCCCACAAAAAAAAAAAAAAAAAAAACCAAAAAAACAAAAAAACACAAAACCCCAACCCCACCCCCCCCCAAAAACCCCCCCCCCCCCCGGGGGGGGGGGCGTTTGACAGCACAAAACAAGAAAGTTGATGCATTGCTAAGTTCCCTCGAGGCTCACGAGGAGCAAGAATAATCCTAGAATTGACATGGTACAAGTTAAGAAAACCCAAAAAAAGCTCACGCCCTAAAATATACACTTACATTAACATGGCATAGCAAGGAAAGTGGGATTCCACGGCATAGCAAGGAAAGTGGGATTCCACGCATTGTTGTGTTTGGTATGCCTTAGGAATCCAAGTTCCTAAGTCCACTTTCCCGTCTTTGGGGGGAAGTGATTTCTTAGCTTAACCTAAGAAATCTCACTTTCTCAAGTGCTAGAAAGTGAAATTTAATATTACAGATTAATACTAGAAACTAAAAGGGTTTATATTCTACTAGAAAAAGTTTTGTTAATTTTTTTTATAATGAATCAAATTTATTTTATGGTATTAAATTACTAATTTTAAGTATTACATTATTATATTAGTTTGTACGATAATATTTTCCGAGATCCCTTTTACTAGTACACATTTTTTTATTTTTAAAAAACATTTATTCGTACAACTAATTAGACATTAATAATAATTTATTGTATGACAATAATAAAGCATAAGAGACAAGAATTTACTTCAAATATCTTTAAAATTTTCAAAGAAACAACAAACAAAAAATGATGCTTACCTAGGAATCCTATATTGTAAAACAAAACAAAAAACAAATTATAAACTCCCAAAGCGTTCCAGAGGGGAAAGTACTAATCCATGAATCAAACTCCACCTAATAAAAATCCAGTCTAATATGGCAGTCATACATGACTTGATCCTGGATTGGAAGAAGAAGTTCCTCCACCATGTAACAAGCAACTAAATTCAACTTGATCACAGCCTAACAAAACCACAAAAAACAACTAAATTTAATTTGCTGAAAAGCATTACAGTCACCAAGCATATTGGTTTTTGTTATGATCAACAGCCTATAGAAATTTCTCATTGTTCGACTTCATGAACTTTTGGGAGACAACATTTGTCTAAGTTTTTCCTTCTATTGCAAGGCTGAGAATAAGAAGACACTAAAACTGCTTGGGGCTTGGGAGGATAAAATGCGAAGGGAAAGGAAGAGGTTGAGAGGACAGTGGCAAGAGCCATTTTTTCCTTTGTTTGGATCCAAATAGGAAATTCCAGGAATGAATATGGGGATATAATTATCCTCCCAGACACACCAAGCCCACTCTCCAATAGCAGAGAAAATGGGAGAGGAATGTTTTAGAACTATATTTTTGCCCCCACTTTTTCAAAAAAAAAAGGACGTTTACATGCATAAGAGGCATGAAAGCATGCCAGTTTTCCAAATGATCCACTTTTTTTTTTATCGGAACAATTAAAATCTACTTTCTGCTTTTTTTTCCCTCCCATTTCAATCTCTCATCTAAAAATGTGAGCATCAAAATATCTTTTTTCCTTCATTCCCTCATTTTCTTTCCTTTAATCCATCATCACCAAACAAAAGTTTAAAGGGGATAACCCCTGCTTCCCTACGAATTCTGGAAAATTCTTTTGCTAATTACTTTTGGTTTTAGAGATCAGTTGAGAGGTATTGAGGCAATGCTCTAAAGCCTACTACAAACTGAATCTCAAATAAAGGGAGATAAAGACAGCAACAAAGAAAAGGAGATGAAATTACCCTTGGCAGTATTGGAATCAAACAAGACATTTAGAGATTGCTGAAGTTCCAACCACCGCCTAGCTATTAATGGGAAATCATTGCTTCTATGCGCATCTGCCAAAGATCCATTCAATTCCAGCACCTTGCTCAGCAAAACAGATAGAGGATGTTCCATCACCTGCAAGAAATGCCAGCACAAGTGGTTACCTAAAGAGGAGGGAAAAATTAAAACCTAACAAATACAGGTTAGTGAGAAAGATAAGAGCATGCATCTACAAGTTTATCAGACTCTCCCTCCAAGTAATGCTTAGGAACAAAAACTGAAGTGGAACAGTCCTAAACAGAATCCAGAAAGTGCATCATATCTTACCAACCTCCCATACCATATATTTAAACAGTCCTCCAACCCCCCGCCCCCCACACCTTCCCTCCTCGACCTCCAACACACACAAAGAATAAATAAATAAATAAACAATCTATCAGGTACTTACAGAGTCGCCTCCCTTGGTCGGAGGCCTGAATTTGATTGGAGGCACTAAAACAGTGTTCAGAAAGAACATAGAATGTCCTGCCTTTTTCTTTCCTACTCCTTGCTGCTGAATGTCACTCATCAATGAGCAGAGTCGAGCTTCATTTTTCCACAAAAGCTTTAAAATATCCATCGCCTGAAATAAAATCAAAGCTTCAAAATGCTTTCCAATTTAAAAGGTTTCATCACACAATATAACCAAAATGACAAAGTAACAACCACCAAAGACAAACAACAAAACAAGTTTGACAGTGCAAGAAGCATACTTCTGATGGTAATAACTGCGAGGACAAAGCATCTTTCTGGCTAGTGAACTGATGTTGCAATTTCTGGTGTTCTTTCAAATTCCTGTTTGTGGCAGACTCTTTGTTACTAGGAGATTTGGTTGCATCTTCTGCATCTATCAACTCTTCAAATGCACCCCCAAATGGCCCTTCAATTGTCTGCTGCTTAATCAGATTTGATCTAATAGCTGCATTTGATAAACCTGCCTGCAACCATCAATCAGCTGGGAAAAGTGATTACCGGCAGGGGAAATAAGCTTTTGGTACAAAGTAGAAAATCATAATTGGACCAAGTGCTCCAATGAAAAAAAATAAAGAAAACTAGGATATTTCTTAAAGACCCCCCCAAAGATGAAAAGAGATCAGGGAATGTTGACACATGTGAAATGTATAGTATTCATCAACATAACAAGGGGAACCAAAGAGGAACAACAAACAAGCACAATGACAAGAAAAACAAAATAAACAATTGCATCATGCCTCATTACAAAGATAACACAAAATAAAAAGGTAAAAAATTGGAATGCTAATCACCAAATCTATGTTTGAAGTTCCATTTGCATACTCAGGAAATGGAGATAGGAATGACAACAGCAGCAGCAATAATAAAAAAACGACATCAAGTGAATTAGAATAAATCAAATTTTAGCAGATACAAATGCAAATGTTACAGCATTGCAGCTAAAAACCAAAACCTTTTAAGATACTGAAAAGAAGACATATAAATTGTTTAAAGTTCCTTAATGCCATTATTCAAGTACAACTGATTTTCTTGTAGCCTTAGGAGTTAACGAGGTTTGACAATATGGTTAGGAAACATCTATTAATAACAATCTGAGACAAAAGTTAGAGAAAAAAAAAGTGTCATAAAGCAAGAGCATTGCAATAGGAAAAGAAGTTCTGTAAAAACATGTCCACCATCACATAACCAGGAGACAAATCTATAACCAACATCCACTGTATAAATTGTTAGAATAAAAAGGTTTCTATTAAGGAAAGTGAGAGAAGTAACACAAATATCAAAAAAAAAAAACATCATCAAGGGAAAATAAGTTTACAAACAAAAAAGACCCATGGAAAAGAGTGTCCATGCAATCAGATTTTATAACTAGAAAAACCTCTAAAGAATTACACTCACCACAAGTTAACCAATCATTTGTATTTTAAGAAATGTTAAATATTTGCTAAGTTTAAGAAAATCCAACCACACCATTCCTAGGCATCTGCTGAAGTTGATAAACTTTATTCTGAAGGCCAGATATGAACATTAAAAATCTCTTATTTTGCTTATAGACTGTTTATTCTTCAACTCCTATTGTATCACTGCAAATTTCAAAAAAAAAATCATAGGAAAAAAATTCCTCATATAGTGTATATAAATTTCAACATAAAACCTGAAACAATACACACCATACAATATCAACAACTCTCATAACCAAAAAGCCCAGGTGCCTAGGAACCATCTTTGAGCAGAAAGGAAATTGTTCTCCAAATTTTGAGGATGAACACCAACGAATTTATCTCAACTAAGTGTATGGTGTTGAGTGCTTATCACATCAGAATCGATTATTTCTTTCTATAAATATATTTTTTCACAAAAATCCAATTCAATCTTATTCTTCGTACATTTGATACATGCGTATCATTTCTGCAATTTTGCATAAGCACAAAGAAACAAGTTGAAGCATTTGTACAAGAACACACAAAAACAAGTTAAATCATTTGTATTAGGACTTAACATGCATCTAAGAAAGCAGAAATGTATGTGATAAGATCTAAGATTTCCCAAAAAGAAATGAGAAATTCAAGCAGAGAATGTGAAAATATACCCAATGAAACCAACCAAAAGTAGGCTTCCGAATATTAGGATTTGATGCTGAACAGTTCTTGCACTTCTTTGATTCCAACTTCAGAAAATTATTTAAGATAGACATTGCTTCAGATAACTGAAGGGAGGTCCATTCGCTCTGCTTTGACTGCTCATTGTTTGGATGCCGTGCTCCTGAATGAATTGTAGAACAAGATTCACTGCTGCCATCACTGTCTTCTGGCAATGAGGCTTCAATTGGCGAGAAAGAATCCAACCTTTTAGCCCCAACAACATTGCCTTTTATGATGAGTTCCAATTGAGAAACAAATTTCTCAACCTTTGTAGAAATAAAAAAATTCAAAGAAAAAACCCTCAGATACAGAAGACTGGTTAAACAAGAGGGAAGAAGAAGAAGAAGCATGAGGAAGCATTAGGGATCAAAACCATGCAATTTATCAAAGCATCAACATTGACTGAATGACACAAATATACCTGGTTGCTATCTGCTCTAAAATGAAAGCAGAAGAAACAGGTTCTTTGCAGAAGTTTGTGAAGAAAATTAAAGAGCAGAGGATTGTAAACTGGACTAATCAGATCTATATGGCCACAATGACCTGTGCAATTAGTTGAACGTTGACCGCATGTTTTGCAACTGCAATAAAATGATTGACAAACTGTATCAACAATGTGACAAAGATATGAAAAAGATACTGCAAAGGCCAAGTTTATATCAGCTATCATCAGAAAATTTAAATAACTTGGTGCGATCTCTTTTTCTGTCTATTATTTACTGCGATCCAAAACAGATGCTACCCCAAATTAATATGAAAATTCAAAAGTCTCGTGCACAAAAAGAAAGAATAAAGAAGAAAAGGTCACCTTCCGAGTACTAGAGAGCAGAAGATCATTGTGAAATTTATTTATTTTTTTTAGATAAAAAAGATTGTTGTAAGATAAGTTTATAAGAATGATGTGGTGAGGAAACAAAATTGTCCAGTTGTTTTATATAGATTGCATGGATTGTTTGCCATTGGAGGCAAGTCATGGTTAGTCCAAATAGGATCAGATCTATTGATGTTTTCCTTTATGGCTTTAAAGAAAATGGAGACCATAGAATCTAGCGGCATTAAGCTGTTTCAGTTATTTTTTGAATAGAGAAGAATGCTAAAATCTTTGAGAACAGAATGCTTAAACGCTGTTTCAAGGACCTTGTATCTTGAACCTTTATTGGGTAATGCTGAAAAGGCTTTTATGGTGAATGGTTGTTGCTCTAGCTAGTTATAAGAGGAATTGGAACGCTCCTTTACATAGAATTCACAAAACCTTACTATCATTTCTGGTGGTTGAATTAACACACCTACCATGCTACTCCTTATGGTTAATATCAAGTTCATCTCCTTGCCAGATCACTTCACTTCCCACTACTTTCATATTCACGTTCAAAATACTACCTAGGATGATGGTCTTGATATCTTCTTCTTAGCATGGCCTTGCTGGCAGAACTGTTCTTGCTGACCAATGAAAACATAGGTCAATTGAAGCATGGTCTCGGCACTCTCTTTTTTCTACTTTTCCCTCTCTTTCCTTCTACTTTTCTTTTTTATTATTCAAGGATTTCCTATTCCAAATTGTGCTAATGAAATCATACTGTAAATGCTTCTCTAATCCCAAGAAAAACTTAAAAAGAACCAATAGAAAAGTCCACCAGAACCCATTTTATAGCATTTTTTAAGAAAAATAAGAGTTTTATCCACTAAATACAAGCCCTCTAGGAAGTTCCACGTTGAATACAACACCTCTTCAAAACCTTAATAAAAACAAGTCATGAAGTGACAGGTAAGGGTAGGGTTATCATTTACCGATCACTAATCGTGGAACTCTAAACGGAGAATTCTTCACTATGAAATCATTTTAGCATAGAGAAAAATTATTGAGCTTTATATTGAGAAATTAATCAACAAGCGAGCAAAGGTCGTAAGTGCTGGTGCATAACAAAGAAAGCAACCCCATGTTCAAGCACATACAAAAAAGTTGACATCTCAATACATGCACAGGCAACATAACCCTTAATGTCAACAAAATTGAGCATTGAATGCAATATCAATGAACAAATGGGTTTCTGATACTTACGGCTCATCCCCTAGAGGCCCCATTGCTGGGTCATATAATCCACCAGGCACAGGTTTGTCCAAAGTATCAAGCAATCTCGCGCTGGTAATCTTTACAAAACTATGCTTATGAACCTCTTCATCCGTTAAGAAGCTAAACGCTACCGAATCAACTGACACAGTTGCACCCTGCAAAATCCAAAAAAAAAATCAATAAAACCCTCAAGGAAAAAAACTACGATTTAAATAATTTCATATTTTAAATTTTGCCAAAACCTTCCAAAAAAACCCAGATAAAAAATTTCAAATTACTTTCAGCAACACTAAGCAATTATTTTCCAGTCTTGATTTCACCTTTTTAAATTGGATAAGTGTACAATAACTATAAATAAATTCCACTTAATTAACCTTATTAATAAAAAAAATCATTAGCTTACTGAAATTAATTCCTTTCAAATTTAAATTAGTAAAACAAAAAGGACAAGAACGCAAGAAGCTGACAAGAAAAAAAGACAAATAAAGAAACCTCTAGGGCAGCCATGGAAGTATTCTTGCAGCGGCCGCAACAGAGGGGGAGGTGATAGAGTGACGGAGAGGCGAGAAAAGACGGCGCCGATGAAGTTTTTTTAAGGGAAGGGCTTAGAGAGGGTTTAAGAGAGGCGTGGGCTGTGCTGCCCTGCTTTTCTTTTTAAGTTTCGCAAACATTGGAGGCAGTGGTAGTCAAGACGTAGAGTATTTATTTGTCGGAGGCGACTGTCGATACTCTTTGTTTTTGTGCTGGCCCAATTAGTGTGGTATTGGACTTTTTGATGGGCTTTTATCTCCAATTAGGGCTTCGGCCAGTTTTTGTAATGGGTTAGAATTTGGGGGTGTATATATATATTCTACATTTCATGAAAAAATTGTGGCAAGAAATATTCTAAATTTCGAGAGAATTATTGGTTTATGAATTATTCTCATTCTTCGATAGTGAAAACACTAAATATAAATGGATTTGTTTTTTTGTTAAATTAGCTTGCTTTTCTGATTTCTTTTTGGTGTGAAATTTGGGATTTTGTTTTTGTATCAAGGTTAAATTATTAAAAATATATATATGTTTCGATAGAATTAATCAAGTTTATAAGTACCAATAAATTAAAAAATTTATTCTTTTTTCTAAATATATTAAAATCATTTGTTTCAAAAAAAATAAGGGATAACACACTCCAATTTCCAAAATCTTAGTTAATATTTATTTTATTTTTGTTACTATTACATATACTTAGCAAATTATTTTATATATATATTTCAACAATCAAGCACTAAACTCCAAGCATTTATATTACTTAGATCCAAAAAAATGTATAGATTTATAGGTTAAGGTAAAACTTAGGTTTTGTTCTTTTTTTTATTAAAAAAGAGCTTCATTAAACTTAAACTTAAAATTAGAGACTGGCTCCAACAAATAAAATGGAACGCGGTAGCAACATATTTTAATAAAACATGAGCTGCTTTGTTAGCATTTTTAAAAATATAATTGAGACTGAAATTTAATTGCTTTTGTAATAAATTTTTGCAATCCTCAAACACAACATTAAATTTAGAAATATTAGTGCACGGCTTAAACATTCCATCAACAACAATCTTTGCATCTAATTTTATACCCACATCATGCATACCTCTATACATAGTTTTAAAACTCGGCCCCAGCCTGGCGGGTCGACCCAGGATCCGACCGGCCCGGGGCTGAAATCGGGTCGGGTTGAAGAAAAAACAGGGGAAGAAAAAACCCGGTATGACCCGGTTGACCCGGCCAAAAACTCGGTTACAGCCCGTTGACTTGTGTTTTTTTACTAAAACAACTTTGTTTTGATTTTTTTTAAATAATTGACCCGGTCAAAACCAGTAACTCGGGCCTTGAACCGAGCTGGACACCGGGCCGGGTCTAAAAACTATGCCTCTATAGATCAAGAACTCTAAGACACCCTTGAGCCTCGGTGGTTCAACCATTGTTGGAGAGAAAGAACCTAAAACCTTCTAGCAACCACATAACTCCACAAGTTCTTTGTTATTTCGCATGATAAAGTCAACCCTCTGTTGCACCTTTTCAAGTTTAGATACTTGCATCCACATTGCACTTCACAAAGCCTACAGCAGGTTTAACCCATCTGTGATTAGGATGATGAACTGAGCTTAACCTTTTTGAGGCTTGTCGAGCAGTCTTCCATTGTTGCCAATTTTTATCTCATGTTTAACTAGCCAGTTCACACTAGACACATACTCATTCCAAATCTACACATTCATTTGACTCTAGATCGCCCATACAGACACAACCAACTTTGACAACTACTCCTCATCTAATAGTTGAACTAAATTGAAAAAACAGTGACCAAATTCACGATAAAACATCAGTAACAAAGTCACAATCAAGAAATAGTTGCTTCCTTATTTTGCCTGATGTAATACAAAAAATACAACAATTATGAACCTCAACTCCTTTTTGTGACAGCCTAGATCTAGGAGGCAAACAATCATGACATATTCTCCAAATAAAATACTTAATCTTAGGTGGTATCCTAAGATTCCAAAGTTTCATTCATACATCTGGTACTGCTTCCCCCAAATTAGGAACCTCAACCTCAATGGCCACCTTATAGGCCGACTTCACACTAAAAATCATTTCCTTATTGAAGTGTCAAATAATCTTATCATTTACATTTCTATTGGATAGAGAAATAGCTTGTATAACGAGTTCATCCTTTGGCTTAAATAGTAAGTTAATCATTTGCAGATCCTAATCAAAACCAATATCCGAAATAAGATCACGAACACGTAAAGATTCTAGCCCTTTTATTATAGGTGTTTCAACGAATCCATTTGCATCATACATTAACCATACATCAAACTAAACTTTAACATTATTACCCCTACTAACCCGTCATCTACTACATTTCCTAATCACTTCTTGCGAGTTATGGATGTTTCGCTAAACAAAACTAGGTATATGCCTCAAACTAGCATTCATAAAGTCCATTTTAGGGAAGCATGTTACTTTAAGAATCCCCATCACTAACGAATGAGGTTCAACAATTAATTTCCATCCTAACTTACCAAGAAGAGCCAAGTTAAAGCAATGTAAATTCTTAAAACCAAGACCGTCATCTTCTTTCCTTTTACACAATCTGTCTCATCTCTATCAAATTATCCCACAACCATTTCTTTGATCACTACCCCACCAATAGTTATAGGTCATTTTTTACAACTCATCACATAAAGAAACAGGCAACAAGAAAACACTCATAATATATATTGGTAAAGCTTGAGCCACTGAGTTAGTCAACATAGTTTTTCCAGCCTAGACAATAATCTACCTCTCCACCCATGAACTTTTTTTCATATTCGATATCTCAAGTAAGCAAATATTATGTTTGTTACATTCAATAAAAAAGAGCAAACCCAGATATTTTTCATGATTCAAAAGAGAAAACATATGGAGAAGACGTGAAATATGTTGTTTGCATGGTTCCTTGACATTCTTGCTAAAATAGATTCTTGATTTCTAGAAATTAACACGCTACCCAGAAATTAGCTCATATTGGTGCAACAATTATTTCACAACATAAATATCCTGAAGTTGCGGCCTTAAAGAGGAAAAAGTTGTCATATGTAATGAGTAAGTGCAAAACTAATGGAGCACCTCTAGCAACCTTGCAACCGTGAATTAATTGTTGTTATTCAACCCTATAAAATAGTGTTGAAAGCCCTTCAATACATAAAATAAACAAATAAGGCGAGAGAGAATCCCCGTGTATGGTTGTATAGGACCAACTTCACTACCATTAAAACACACAAAACATCTCAATGTAATGACACATAACATTATTAAGTCCACCCAATCAACCACAAATCCTAACTTTAACATAATAGTATGCAAGAAATTCCAATGAATCCAATCATAAGCCTTGCTGATATATGTTTTTAAAGCTACCCACCCACGATTCCCTTGATTGTGGCTTTTCATGAAATGAATGGTCTTAAATGTAATCACTACATTATCTGTAATGACTGTTTGTGGCACGAATACTGCTTAATTCAAATAGATAATGAAAGTTAGAATCTCTTTCATCCTACTAGCTAGGACTTTAGATATTAATTTATATAATACATTACAAATAGGAATAGGTCTAAGTTCCTTCATACTTTATGGATTATCACACTTAGGAATTAGGACCACGAAAGTGTTAGATAGAGTTACAGGGAATTCCTTTTTAATTAACCAACTTCAACAAGCATTACATATATCAGAACCAACTAAAGATCAAAAGTTCTGAAAAAACTTTTGGGTGATCCATCTAGACCTGGGGATTTATCTAGAGCCATTTGAAATATTGTTATTTTGAACTCATCATCTTGAAAAGGGGCAAGTAAGGAATCATTCATACCCGAGGTAACACACGGTATTACATAATCTAGAAGATAAGGATCCCATTCGAGATTATCTGCTAACAACTTTGTGAAGTAATCGTGGATTAGATTGTGCATTCCTTTATCATCCTCCAAAATAGTTCATTCTTCATCCACTAATCTAGTTACTTTGTTCATTCATTTTCTACTTGATGTAACCGAGTGAAAATACTTGGTGTGCATATCACAATCTGTCAGCCAAAAAGACTTAGCTTGTTGCCTCTAATAATCATCTTTCAGAGCCAATAGTTTAGCCAGCCTTTCTCTACAAGATGCATACTCTAACACAGACTGATTATCCTATAGCAATCAAAGTGCATCAAGTTTACTATAAAAAGCTGAAATTTCTTTTTTGAAATTCTTACCCAAATTATTTCCCCGCTCTAAAACCTGACTCACACAAAATTAGAACTTGTTTGTGAGATCCCGGTCATATGTAATGTCCCAAGAATAATTCAAGAGTTGTTTCAAATCTGGTTCCCTAAACCAAGTATTTTCAAATCGAAACCTGTTGTGCTTTAAAAAAAAACTATTGCTTCCTTACCACTAGCAAGATTAGATCATAGTCAAATGAGGAGCATGTAAAATTGTAAAGTTTAGCGTTGTCAGAGTAAGAAAGTCAATTATCCATGCACATAGCTCTATCTAGCCTCTCATAAACCCATATATTTGTTCCACACCCCTTCCCCCAAGTGTAAGGATACCCAATTAAGGGCAGGTCCCTCGATTTACAATCCATAATTGCTTCTCTAAAACCCAGTATAAAGCATTTAGGTGAGGATAACTCCTTGTTTTATCCTCAACCCATAACAAGTCATTATAATCCCCAATACAAACCCAGGGAAGAGTTGATCGACAACTCAATGCTCGTAGCAAATTCCAAGACTCCCTCCTTTTGTGTCTTTCGGGAAAGCCATAGAAACATGTAAATCTCCATTTGAATTTATCCACTCCTACCACAGACATATCCACATGATTATTAGAATAACCTAATAAAGAAACCAACTCTAAATTCTTCCAAAACACAACTAAACCTCTTCCTCTACCCATTCTATCCACCATAAAACACCAATCATATTTAATATCAACACGTAAACTATCAATTCTATTAGCATCAACCAAATTTTCTGAAAGAAAAATAATATTTGACTTTGTTTAGAACACTAGCTCCTTAAAAGCTTGAACTGCACGAGGATTGCATAGCCCTCTGCAATTCCAGCTTAAGTAACTCATAATTCATGGCAGGCCCACTCAACAAGCTTTGTCAGTATCATAGAAACATGGTCTGGACCCTCAATCCTCTCGTATATGAAAAAAAGCCTAGCCGAAAACCCATGAGTTTCCAAATTCATACACACAACCCCACCTTCTTTCAAGCTCATAAGCCTTTTTTTTCTTTCATCCACTGGTTGTAAGCCCATGTCCTTCAACTCATCCATCACGACAATCTTTTCAAAACCCAAATCTTGTTCCATTTTAGTTCTAAAAAAAAGCAATGATTAATTTTCAAAGAATCAATTATTTATAAATTTTAAATCATTATATTAATTTTAGGATCAATGTATTAGGAATAATTAATTTTCAAAATTTATGTTTTAAAATTTAATTTTATTAATTTATAATTACTATTTAGAGTTTATTTTTTTCTATTTATTATGATTAATTGCAATTAGATAATAACTAACTAATTTCTCAATAGAAAATTATTGAAAATAACTAAATATATGTATCTTAAGTTGTTGTATTCTACATGATTATAAAGAAGTTGATTAAGAAATTAAATATTACAATTTAAAGGAGATTTACTAATATGATCTATAAAATGTCCCCACAATCCAATCACTACAAAATATATCTTGCGTGAATAAAAGTTTTTTAACCTATTGCCCCCGCTCATAAGAAATCCTACCTTCCGCACTGCAGCTATGTGACGTGGCTAGTGTTTTGTGTAACAGTCATGTAGCATTATAGCTCTCTGCATTACCTAAAAACAAAGAAATAATATTAGAGCATAAAAAAAAACACTAAAAAATATCATATTCTTTTAAATATATTTTTAAAATACAATTTCAAAAATAAAAATAAACTGCACCGAAAAAACATAAATTATTGTTGGATTTTTTCAGTGATTAGTGGAAACAAATCAGGGAAGTGTTCAGAAAGCTTGCATTATAAGTATGAACGGTTAGAGAAATTCTCCAACAGAACAATCCACCGACCATCAAATCAGCTGGCCCACCCAGGGCACGAAGGTGTTTATCCAGATCTCTGATCAGAAAACATTCACGTGTCCTTCACAAGGGACACCATAACTTTTGGTCTAGGTTTAAAAAAGACATTGCCTGAAGAGTTGAAAACTTCGCTATAATTTCAATCAATCACGTGGGTTCGGGTCTTTTTCAGTTTATTCATGTCGCTTCCAAATTGCCTTGTCCGAAAGGGAAAAAATTACCCCTTCCCCGTATTAATTGCTGTCGTGGAGGCCAGCATCAACATTAAATCATATAATTTTACATTTCAATATATATTCAAAATCATTTAACGATTTTAATATCGATTTTACAGCAATTCAAAATTTTCAATTATTATGCTTATCATTATATATTCTTTTGTTTAGGTAGCATGAGCTCCATGAGCGCTTATATCCATAATTTTTTTTAATCAATAATATAAGAATAAAAAAAATATAATCTTGCTTAAACTCTTTTTGAAAAATAAAAAATTATTTTTTATAAGACAGAACATTAAAAAAATTTATTTTATAGGTATGTTTTTATGGACAAAAGTGACATACTATAATTTGAAGTTTGATCTACCATGTGCTTATGCCTAAATACTATAGTTTTTTAAACAAGTTTACAATATTACGATTTCTATATAGAAAATTTCATAATTTTGTCTAAGATATAATGTAGCAAGACACCAAACTCCAAGATTAAAAAAAAGTCATACTTTGAATTGTTTGATTCCTTTGTTTTAGTTCATAAAAAATCTGTAATTTCTTACTGATTCACTTGTTGAGATTCATGGTGTGTAACAAACAATATCTAAAACTTATTAAAGTATAAGGATGTCTAAAATAAAACATAATAATATCTAAAAGTGATGTATTATTCATCAAATAAAAATACATCAAATAAGTCAAAACACTACAAATGATCATGTATTTAGAGGGAGCATTAGAACTAATATTAGCAAACAAAGAAGCATAGTTGTGAAGATATTGATATTTTCAATGTTTTTTCTTTGACGCGGAGTCTTATCAATCACTTTTAAATTTTTTTCTTGAATCTTACATGATAGGATTTTATCATACAAGAACAAGTATACCACATCTTTAATGATAAAATTACTTATTGTTTGTATGAATCATGTATTGAAAAAATTACTTATAATTTTACAATATATTTATATAATTCAAGTTTACATTATGTTTTCTTTGTTATGTCAAAAAAATGTTTTTAACGATCCTAGCCAACATTTCTTCAACATAAAAAAAACATCATCTTTATTGCGTGTATTTGAAAAATGAGATATGAAATGTTATTTGTGTACTTAATTGTAAAATAACATGTAATTTCTGTTTTAAGATAAAATAAAATAGCTTTGTCATAGAATATATGTTTATTTTATATATCTCTATTTATTTAAAGAGATACTTTTTTTTAATCTCTTATGTATTTATTATTTATTATTTTTGTTTGAAATATTAACTAAACATGATCAAAGAATTGTGGTTGTATTGATCAAATAGCTATCAATAATGCGGTGGCCATAAGCCTTTTCAAAAGATTAGAAAAGTTTGTGTGAATTTTTAACTAGATTTGTTTTCTGATAAAAGCTAAAATAGAGCTCATTAAAAAATAAAATAAATAAATAAACACGAGTTGACGAATAACAAGAGTATGTATATGTGAAACTCATCAAATAATACAAGTTTAGTTATTTTTTCCTCCAAAATATGACTGGTAATGTAGTACAAGTGTGAATATAGATTGTAAATCATATTTTAATTCTAGAATACTTTTATTTTTTTTTTATGGTTTTCTAATTTATTTTTTTGAATTTTCAAACTATTTTATTTTTTCTTTGTATTCAATGTAAATCTCATCAAGAAAATAATATAATAAATTTTAATTCTGTATCTTATATTTTTAAATATAAATAATGTATGTAATATTATTTAAGGTTTTTAATTAGAAGTAGAAATTTTGATCTTAGCAAATTATTGTAACAGGGTTATACGTGATTAAATTTTAAAAATTTAGAGACCAAATTTAGGAATTTCTACCTTGTTTATGTGGGGATTATTTTTCATAATTTTTCTAATTTTAACTTAAATCTTTTAAACTCTGATCAAATTTTTAAATGAGTTAATTAATATCGATGTGCCTAAACCCATGCAAGAATATTATCCCATATCAACTCAATTAAATTACTCACAAAAAAAATTTTCATGTCTCATCTTATCAAAGAATCATCTCAACCCAATAATTTAAACGGTTAGGTGAGGCCCCAAGATATAATTTATATTATTCTCTAACACACACCCTCAAGTGAAAGTCCTTTGAACTTGAAACTTGCACAAGTCTACATTACCTTGTGCTTAATTTTTATCAAATAAATGGTGATGGTGAGATTCGAACTCGTAACCGTTTGGTCAACAAAGCTCTGATATCATGTCAAAGAATCATCTCAATCCAATAGGTTAAACTGTTAGGTGAGACTCTAAGATATAATTTATATTATTCTCTAAAACATCTCCCGGAAAAAATTACACAAAAAAACTTTATAATACATGTATATGAAACGAGAAAATTTTCAATTTTGTTTAATTTGCCTGGAATGGCGCAATGGCCCAGGGGCAAATTAAGCACCCGATTGTCATTTGTATTTTGAAAAAGTCTACCAAATATTTAGTTAAAGTCAAGCAAGAAATCAAGCATACCAGCTTGGATATTTATGATCTTGACGCATAATTAATTAAAATTCCAAAGAAAAAAGGGGACTATATGAGATTCGACGAGAGAAGTGACCCCTTAGACTTTGATTGATACTTGAATCTTAGTCGCTAATTGTTTTACGGGTGGGATATTCTTGAATCGTTGACTGAACTAACTCACTTTAATTTCCCACGACAAACCCTAATATGTGAAGTTTGGGTATAACACTAGCTAGGTCCCTTGTGTTTGATATTTTATTTGCATTTTTTATCATTTTGTTTTATTTTAGTTAACTTAAACCTTAGTCATTGCTTTTAATAATAACGGTTAATTAACTTGAGTTATTTTTTAAAAATAATAATAATTATTATTATTATTAATTTTTAAATTTAGTTATAACTAATTTTATCTGGATTTGATCGAGTTACTTGAAATTAACTAAGTTAACGAGTTAGTTCAATAGGATTTAATGCAGGTTTGGAAAAAAAAATTCGAGGAAAAAGAGGTTGTAATGTCTAAACCTAATTAACCAGCATCACTAAGTTCTAACAATGGCAATTCATGGTTTTCATGGATCAATTAACCAATTTTATACAGTTGGAAAAGGATCATTATATGTTGGTGTCATATCATTGAACTTTACTGGCAACAGATTTTTTCTGAATAAGAGATCATGAGGATTGTTACGTGTCTTAATTCCGATTCTCAAGTTTTTGCTTCTCTCTCTCTCTCTCTCTCTCTCTCTAGATTGTCCTTTTTTTTACTTTTAAATAATTAAAGGCACAAAGAACTTGAGAATCGAGATGGACAGCACGCTACCAAAAATTTATCAGTTAAAATATACAGACGGGGCAAGTTGCAATGAGCTAAATATGGATTTCTGTGATATATAAGTGAAACTAGGTTTTGAATTGATCCTCGAGATCTAGGTCATGTGGGCGAGAAGAAGTTTAATAAGTTTGCTTTCAACATATTTATAAGCTACATCTAGCTAAAATATTTCCTTTAATCTTTCATCTTTCACTGCCAAAAACCAAATGCTAGCTTGCAATGAGCTAAACATGAATCTGAGTAAATTATTTTAAATTAATCTGAGTAAGGAATAAAACCAAGTTTAATAAGTTTACTTTCAACATGTTTATAAGCTACAACTAGCTAGCTAAAATATAATTCCTTCAATCTTTCATCGCGAAAACCAAATGCTAGCTAGCTGCAGTAATAATGTTGTCATGCATTCTATATAATAAGCTAAAGAAAATCCTTATAATTTATATATTTCAAGTGAAATATATAAAATATTAGGATATTCATGATCAGCTTAAATACTCCTTACATTAAGTTTCTTCGTTTACTTCGTTGGAGCACAGTAACATGGCGACACATCGCCGGAGAATGTAGAACCTTGCCCTTAGCTCCTTCACAACTCTACAGCACCTCTCACCCAAGGATCTGCACGAGTCTCGCACGCGCAGCTGGTCACCAAAGCTTGTAATATTCTCTGGTTTCATGACCATCAATTTTCTTGCTGTGTCTCTCTGCTGCTTCCTTTTGTATTGATAGAATTATTGTGTTACGTACCAAAGAGTTGCCAAAGAAGCAACAAATGGGGAGAGAGCTAGCTAGAAGCCAGTGTGCCAGTGTGAAGGAATTAGAAGGGTTTTTTAGCCTTTATATATACCAGTTCCATTTTGATCCAACTTCGTAGTAGTTCTCCTGTGTATAGATGATTGAATAGGGCTGATGGCTGATTGATATTTGCTGAGGAAATATTTTTCTGTCATGTTTTAATCCGTTGAAATTCCCTAATAGATATTTTCAAGCTTTTAAAGGACAATGTGAG
>Ga0307510_10003779_pt1 | contig 17704 bp, 12 predicted proteins | sample 12_EM_MG_FD_207224 | JGI IMG/M metagenome (GOLD analysis project Ga0307510, IMG submission 207224) | Populus trichocarpa ectomycorrhiza microbial communities from riparian zone in the Pacific Northwest, United States - 12_EM | ecosystem: Host-associated > Plants > Roots > Unclassified | place...
CCCCGGCGTGCACGGTGATCCGCTGCCGGGCGCGGTCGGCGAGCGCGCCGTCGGGCGTGAAGTCGAGCAGGACGTACGAGTCCGCCCGCAGCGCGCCGAACAGGGTGCCGTCCGTGTCGACGAGGGGCAGGTCGGGGGCGCGGGTGCCGGTCACCGGGTGGGCCGCGGGGTCGGTGCTCGGATAGGCGACGTCGAGGGCGGTCAGGCGGCCGGCCAGTACGTCGCTGAACTCCCGCGACTCGGGGATCATCCGGCTCAGCAGGTCGCGCAGGGCCAGGCCCTCGGGCGCGAAGGCCTGGAACAGGTAGGTCTGCGCACGGCTGTGCTCCATCAGCTGCTCGCCGACCGGGTGGCGGTCGGTGTGGTAGCTGTCCAGCAGGCCGTCCGAGGCCCAGCCGTCGATCGTCGCGGCCAGCTTCCAGCCGAGGTTGAAGGCGTCCTGGAAACCGACGTTCATGCCGACGCCGCCGGTGGGGAAGTGCTGGTGGGCGGCGTCGCCCGCGAGGACGACGCGGCCACGCCGGTAGTGGGTGGCCAGGCGGGTGGCGTTGCCGTAGCGGGAGAGCCAGGACGGGTCGCGCATGCCGAAGTCGTCACCGGCGATGTCGACGACCTTCCGCCGCAGTTCGTCCATCGTGAAGTCGCCGGGCCACTCGGTGGTCTCGCTGTCGGGGCTGGTGCCGGCGATGCGCCACCGGTCGTCGGGCAGCGGTACGACCATCAGGCCGCCGCGCTCGTTGAAGCGGTTGAAGCCGGGCGCGGGCGGGTTGTCGAACTGGACGTCGCCGAGCCAGCCGAGGTAGCGGGAGTCCGTGCCGGGGAAGCCGATGCCGGCCGCCTCGCGCACGGTGCTCCGGGTGCCGTCGCAGCCCGCGATGTACTCCGCCTCGATCTCGTACGGCCCCTCCGGCCCCTCGACCTGGACGGTCACCGAGTCCGCGTCCTCGGTGAAGTTCGTGACGCGATGCCCGCGCCGGATGGTGGCGCCGAGGCCGAGGGCGTACTCCTCGAAGAGCGCCTCGGTGCGGGCCTGGGGGATGAAGAGGGTGTACGGGAACGGGGTGTCCAGGACGGAGAAGTCGAGCCGGTTGGACAGGTTGGCGAAGTGGCCCGTGGAGATCTTCAGGCTCTCGTCGAGGAAGCGCTGGTGGATACCGCGGGAGGCCAGCACCTCGACGCCGCGCGGGTGCACGGTGAGCGCCTTGGAGCGGTCGTCGATCTCGGTGCGGATCTCCAGGACGGTGACGGAGATGTCGTTCAGCCGGAGTTCGGCGGCCAGCCAGAGGCCGACGGGGCCGCCTCCGGCGATGACGACCTGCGCTGTTTCCGCCCGCTGTGCTGCCACCCGCTCTGCCGCCGCTCGCTGTGCTGCCATGAGATCACCCATTTCTTGGTCGCTGACCTAGAGTCTTCGAGTGCAGTAAACTAGGTCAGTGACCAACAAGCAACAGAGCGACCGACTGGATCCGGCCGCGGTGATCCGCGCGGGGCTGGACCTCCTGGACGAGAAGGGCCTGGACGCGGTGTCCACGCGCGCGGTCGCCGACCGGCTCGGCGTGCGGATCAACACCGTGCAGTGGCATGTGAAGACCAAGGCCCGGATGCTGGACCTGATGGCGGACGCCGTACTTGGCGAGATCCCGCTCACCGACCTGCCGGAAGCCCCCGCCGAACGGGCCCGCGAACTGGCCCGCCGGTTCCGCCGCGCCCTGCTGTCCCATCGCGACGGCGCGGCACTCGTGGTCGGCACCTACGCCGCCGAGCCCATGACCCTGGCCTACGCGGAGAGCCTGGTCGAGGCGCTGCTCGCGTGCGGCCTGGGTGACCGGGAGGCCGCGTGGACCTCGTGGGCCGTCGTCTACTTCGCGCTGGGGCTCACGCAGGAGGAACAGGCCGTGGATCACCGGCCGTTGGGCGACATCCTGGCGCGGGCGATCTCCGAGACGACCCATCCCGCGCTCCATCGCGTGGCGGGACATCTCGCGCCGGCGTCGTTCGAGGAGCGGTTCGAGTTCGGGGTGGCCGCGCTGCTCGCCCGGCGGTGAGGAGCGCGGCGCCGAGCCCGGTCACCCTGGGTCCGTCGGGGTCCGTCACGTGTTCAGCGGAGCGACTTCAACGCGCTCTCGGCACCGGCCAGGACGGTACGTGCCTGGTGTTCCACCTGGTGGTGGACCGGCACCCAGCGCACCCGCAGGGCCTGTTCGGCGTCCGCGCACCACGCGGTGAAGAGTTCGTCCAACTCCCGGTACAGCGCCGGGGCGGCCTTGTCGTCCGATGCCTGAAGGAGTCGTAGCAGAAGGCCCGCCGCGCGGATCGGCTGGCGGCGGGCGACGATGTTCAGGGCCGAGATCTGGGCCGTCGTCGGTCGCCGTGGGTCGTCGTCGGCCGACGCGGCGGCGGCCTGGCGGGCGAGTGGTTCCCAGGAGTCGGCGACCATGTCGTAGAGGCCGCCGGCCGTCCACTCCAGCACGGGTCTGAGCGGGTCCTGCCCGGGCGGTGGCAGGAAGGCGCGTGCCTTTTCGAATACGGCGGTCACCTGGCGGCCACCGTCCAGGACCAGGCCGGCCAGGTCGCGCAGGGCGTGTTCGGCATCCGGGTACGGGGACAGGTCCTCGGCCAAGTCGCTTGCCCACATGGGGACTTCGACGATCGCGGTGACTCCGCCGTACCGCAGGGGTGCGCACCAGGTGGACGCCCCGATGTTCTCCGAACCGGCCGCCAGGCGTGCGGTGCCGTCCGGCGGGGGCAGGACGTAGACCGCGGGGCTGGGGTTGTCCCAGTACAGGGCGTCGTACGTGCCGTGCTGGAGGGGGATGCCGAGTTCCGCGGCGGACGCGCGGAAGGGCGCGGCCAGTTCGGGGAGGTCGCGGGTCAACTGGACCCAGCTGCCGCCGATGTCGGTGCCGTGCAGGGAGCACTGGAGAAACGGGCGCAGGTCGTCGATGACCTCGAACAGCGCCCGGCTCTCCGGGAGTTGGCGCGAGACGATCGGTGCCCATTCCGGTTGCTCGGCGGCGATCGGGCGGTAGGTGGTGCGGTAGTAGCCGCGCAGCGTCGGGTCGGCCATGGGCGGTGCGGGTGTGGTCGTGGTCGGCGCTCCGTCCGTTCCGGCCTCGCTCACGGCCGCGCCGTCCGGGTCGAGGCACAGGACGATGTCCCAGGTGACGATGGCGGGGTCGGTCGCCGCGAACAGCCGGTCTCCGCGCGCCACTTGCTCCGCAAGCGTGAGAGCGGTCGCGCCGCCGACCGGTTCGTCGGGGTGGGGTCCGGCGACCACGAGGACGTGGCGCGATCCGTGTCCCACGGACAGCATCAGGATCGGGCGGCCCGCGCGGGATCTTCCGATCCGGCGCAGTCGACAGGCTTCGGGATATCTGGACACCAACTGCCGGGCGGACCCGGTGACTTCGGCGACCGTGGGATAGCGATCCGCATGATCGGGGAATTCTTCGAAACATTCGGGCGAAAACATTCGACAGCCGGATCTTGATTGTCGACGATCCATGGGTGACCTCCTGGCGTGAATCGTTCAATTGTGCTTGTGAGCTGGGGAATTGAGTGGAGCGCCAGGCGTCGGCGAGCGGCGAATATTTCGTAATCGAAACCGAAACTATTGACAGTTGACAGGGGCAGACCAACACTGACGCCGTCGTGACCGTGATGTGAGAGGACGAGGAGGAAGCACCCGCATGAACAACGCACCCGCACTCGCACCCGCACTGCCACCCCCACCCCGACCCCGCCCCTTCAGGCTGTTCGTCAGTGGCGCCTGCACCCTGCTGCTGGCATTCCTGGCCGCGATGACCCTGCCCGGCACCGCCAGTGCCGACACGGTCGTCACCACGAACCAGACCGGCACCAACAACGGCTACTACTACTCGTTCTGGACCGACACCCAGGGGTCGGTCTCCATGAACCTCGGCTCCGCCGGCAACTACAGCACCACGTGGAGCAACACCGGCAACTTCGTCGCCGGCAAGGGCTGGAGCACCGGCGGTCGCCGCAGCGTGACGTACTCGGGGACCTTCAACCCGTCCGGCAACGCCTATCTGGCGCTGTACGGCTGGACGTCGAACCCGCTCGTCGAGTACTACATCGTCGACAACTGGGGCACCTACCGGCCCACGGGCACGTACCTGGGCACCGTCACCAGCGACGGCGGCACGTACGACATCTACAAGACCACGCGCTACAACGCCCCCTCGGTGGAGGGCACGAAGACCTTCGACCAGTACTGGAGCGTCCGGCAGACGAAGCGCACCGGCGGCACCATCACCACCGGCAACCACTTCGACGCCTGGGCCCGCGCCGGAATGCCGCTGGGCAGCTTCAGCTACTACATGATCCTCGCGACCGAGGGCTACCAGAGCAGCGGCAACTCCAACATCACGGTGGGCGGCACCAGTTCGGGCGGCGGCAGCAGCGGCTGCACGGCGACCCTGTCGGCCGGCCAGCAGTGGAGCGACCGCTACAACCTCAACGTCGCGGTCTCCGGCTCCAGCGACTGGACCGTGACGATGAACGTCCCGTCCCCCGCGAAAGTCCTCTCCACCTGGAACATCGCGGCCTCCTACCCCAGTTCGCAGGTGCTGACGGCCAAACCCAACGGCACCGGCAACAGTTGGGGCGCCACCATCCAGGCGAACGGCAACTGGACCTGGCCCACGGTCTCCTGCACGGCGAGCTGACCGCCACCCCAACTCCCAAGGCTGGAGGACCACTTCACATGAGATCCGCACCGCACTTCTCGTTACGTTCCCTACGGCCCCTGGTCGCCGGGCCGGCCGTCGTCGCCCTGGCCGCCGCGGGCACTTTCGCCGTCGGTACGGCGGCTCCGGCGCGGGCCGCCACCTGCGGCGGGTACGTCGGGCTCACCTTCGACGACGGCCCGTCCGGCAGCACACCGGCCCTGCTCAACACCCTGAAGCAGAACGGTCTTCGGGCCACGATGTTCAACGAGGGCCAGTACGCGGCCGCGTACCCGGCACAGGTGAAGGCCCAGGTCGACGCCGGTATGTGGGTCGGCAACCACAGCTACACCCACCCGCACCTCACCCAGCAGACCCAGACGACGATCGACTCGGAGATCTCCCGGACCCAGCAGGCCATCGCGGGCGCGGGCGGCGGCACGCCCAAGCTCTTCCGCCCGCCGTACGGCGAGACCAACGCGACCGTGAAGGCCGTAGAGGCCAAGTACGGTCTGACGGAGATCATTTGGGACGTCGACTCGCAGGATTGGAACAGCGCGAGCACCGACGCGATCGTCCAGGCGGCCGCCCGGCTCACCAACGGCCAGATCATCCTCATGCACGACTGGCCCGCCAACACGGTCGCGGCGATCCCCCGCATCGCCCAGGGCCTGGCCGCCCGCAACCTCTGCGCCGGAATGATCTCCCCGACGACGGGCCGCGCCGTGGCCCCCGACAGCGGCGGCAACGGCGGTGGGAACACCGGCAGTTGTACGGCGACCCTGTCGGCCGGTCAGCAGTGGAGCGACCGCTACAACCTCAACGTCACGGTGAGCGGCTCCAGCGACTGGACCGTGACGATGAACGTCCCGTCCCCCGCGAAGATCCTCGCGACCTGGAACATCGCGGCCACGTACCCCAGTTCACAGATACTGACCGCCAAACCCAACGGCAGCGGCAACAGTTGGGGCGCCACCATTCAGACGAACGGCAACTGGAGCTGGCCTGCGGTTTCTTGCTCGGCTACTTGACGCCGGCCGGGTTGAGGGCTGCCGCGATCGCCGGGGTCACGGGGCGTCCGGCGAGGGCGTGGCGGACGGCGTCGAGGGGGACAGGGCGCTCGTAGTAGTCCTCGAAGTGGGCCTGGACGGCCTCGGGAGAGCGGTCGGTGAGGAGGTGGAAGAGGAAGCCGGAGCCGTCCGGGTCCCCGTCACCCGCGGGGAAGTCGATGGCCGAGCCGGTGCGCCACGCGGTGCCGCCGGTCTCGCGCCACAGGCAGACGGTGACGCGAGGGGCGTCGATGCCCTCGTCGTGGAAGGCGGGGTCGTCCAGCAACGGGCGTAGTGCGGCGGGCACTTGGTCGATGACACCGGGCCAGACCTCCTCGTCGTCCGTCCCGTACGGGCTCATCGCCGACTCGTGGTCGAAGCCGCGGATGAGTACACCGGCCGGGGTGAAGTGGACGGAGAAGTCGTCCCCGGAGCCGCTGTTCATCAGGGACACCTCCTGGCCCGGGCCCCAGTCGGCGTCGAAGGTGTACTGGCGGAACTGCGGATCGTCGCCGATCGCGGCGTCCAGGACCGCCAACGCCCGCAGATGCACGCGGAGTTCGGCGGGGTCGGGGAGGAGGGCGGCGGCCTCGTACACGGTGCTCATGGCTTCATGGAAGCAGCCGCCACTGACAACCCCGGCGCCCTACCCGCCAATCCCCGGCAAAGAGATCCCCGCCTCAGCCAGCAACCCCCGTTCCCCAGCCGTGAACGTCGGCCCGTTCAGCTGCGGTCGTAGCGGGCCGATCAGTGCCGCCGCGAGGACACTTAGCCGGAGCAGGGCCGTGCCCGGGGACTGGAGGGTCAGGACCTCTGTCATCGCGGTGGCCACGTGGTACGAGCCCGTGGCGGTGTGGGAGAGGCGGCTGACGTAGCGCTGGAGGAGGCGGTCGGCCGGGCCCGCATTCCTGCCCGTCGTCGTCCTGTAGTGGATGTCCTGGCTCACGGCGAGGCTCCAGGCGAGTTCGACGGGGCGCGCGATGGCCCGTTGGGCCGTGCGGGAGAGGCCGTCGGTGAGGCCGAGGGCGGAGAGTTGGGTGCGTAGAGCTACTGCGCCGAGGGCCGCCACCGACATGCCGTGGCCGTACACCGGGTTGAACGCGGCGACCGAGTCGCCCAGTGCGACCAGGCCTTCGGGCCAGGTCTTCAGACGTTCGTAGTAGTGGCGGCGGTTGACCGTGCTGTGGGTGAGGGCAACGTCGGTGAGGGGCTCGGCGTGGGTCAGGAGGTCGGCGATGACCGGGTGGCGGAGTGTGCGGGCGTAGGGCTCGAACTCGGCTGCCTCGCGGGAGGGTTGGGCGCCGGGGGTGCCGATCAGGCTGACGTGCCAGCGGCCGTCCTCGATCGGGACGATGCCGCCCGTGCGGCCGGGTTCGCCGCGCCGGGGGTCGGCCTGGACGCTGATCACGGGCCAGTTGTGGGTGGGGACCGGGGCGCGGTAGATGCGGCTGGCGTACGCGATGCCGGAGTCGATGCGGTCCTGGGCCGGGCCAGGGATGCCCAACTCGCCCAGCCACCGCGGAGTTCGGGACGCCCTTCCGGAGGCGTCGACGACCAGGTCCGCGGTCAGCTCGGTCTCGGCGCCGTCCGCCGCGCGCAGCCGTACGCCGGTGACGCGGCGCGAACTCCCCAGCAGGGCGGTGACTTTGGTGTGCGGGCGCACGCTGACGCGCGGGTCCTTCAGCACCTGCCCGCGGACGACGGAGTCCGTGAGGTCGCGGCTCGCGGTGATCAGGTAGTGGCTGTCCCGTGCCCAGCGGCGGTACCAGCCCTCGGGCGAGTAGATCAGCATGTTCGTCGTCATGGGGACCCGGTTGGCGCCCGCGGACAACAACTCCTTGACCGTGCCCGGCAACAGGTCCTCGATCGCGTTCGCGCCGCCCGACAACAGGACGTGGAAATGCGCCGCTTGGGGAACGCCCGGGCGTGCCTCGGGCCCCTCGGGCAGCTCGTGCGCCTCGATGATCTCGACGGTGTCGACGTGGTCCCTGACGGCGGCTGCGGCGAGCATGCCGGCGAGGCTGCCGCCGACGACGACGGCACGGGTGGGCATGCGGGGCGTCCTGTGCGGCGATTCGCTCATGGGGGCAGCTTTCTCCAGACGGGCACCGTTCGTGCGTGGCGGGGGGTACCGGCGAACCAGATCACATCAAGAGGCCTTGCAGAATATGCCAACCGCGATCGCACCGAAACGTGGCCGCCGGTGTCACGCGCCGTCGAGCAGCGAGGCGAGACCCCGGTCGAGGGACGGCTCCAGCGCCTCCCGGCCCGGCTCGGTCACCCGGTACGTGCGGCGCAGGAAGTGGTGCAGGGCGACAGTGTCGAAGCGGATCATCGCGATGCCCTCCGGCGAGTGGAACTCAACTGCCGTGTGGGCGGGGCCGTATGGCCGGATGTGCACGTTGCCCATCCCGGCGGGGGTGGCGAGACCCTCTTCCAGGAGTGCCCGCGCGAAGGTCCACGTCACCTTCTTGCCGTCGAGCGATATCCAGGCGGGGAACAGGAGTTGGACGGCGAAGGGGTCGCCGGAGGAGTAGCGGAGGGTGGCCGTCACGGCCAACTCCTGGTCGTCGTCGGCCAGCAGGCGGGCACTGGTGGGCTGTTCCAGGGTGACGTGGCGCATGGACGGTCTCCGATTCGGGTGGGGCGGCGGCCGGTTGTGCCGACTCACCCTCCTTGAGCGCGCGGAGGGGTCCTTGATTACGCCGTTACGCAAGGCAATTCATGTGACCTGCGTCACCTTGTGGAACGACTGCAACTTTAATTGAAAGTTTTGCCATCTAGGGTACAAACCCTTCCCCGCCCCCCCTGGCAACTGGAGCGTTGCTGCCATGAACGACGGTCCCACCGCCGCGTACGCCCGGATCTACGAGGAGCAGCAGCCGCGCCTCGTCGCCTACGCACGCTCGCTCACCCGCAACACCTGGATCGCCGAAGACCTCGTCGCCGAGGCGCACTTCAGGGTGTGGCGCAGGCTGTCCGCCGGGCACGAGATCGAGAACGTACCGGCGTACCTCATGACGACGGTGAAGCACCTCGCCACGGCCGCGGGGAGCGCCGCACGCGAGACACCGCACGATCCGCAGACCGACGAGCGGGCCGGCGCGGACCCTGTGCACGTCCAGGGCCACGGGAGCGACCCGGCCGAGCAGGTGTCCTCAACGGACCTGCTGGTGCGGGTACTTGAGCAGTTGCCCGAGCGCTGGGTGAAGGCGCTGTGGCTGGCCGAGGCCGAGGGCCTGCCGCTGGCCGCGATCGGCCCCCAGCTCGGCACCAAGCAGGGCGCCACGGCCGTACTGCTGCACCGTGCGCGCGAGGGCATGCGGCAGGCGTTCCTGCGCGAGCAGACCGGCGCCCCGGACGATCCCGCGTGCCAGGTCCACTGGGCCCGTATGCCCGCGTACGTGCGCGGCGGCGCCACCGAGCGGCAGTCCGAACGGCTCCTCGGTCACGTCGACGCGTGCGACGACTGCCGTGCCCGCCTCGCGGCCCTGATGCGCGCCAACGACCGGCTGCCCGCACTCGTCGCACCGGCCCTGCTCGTGTTCGTCCTCGGCGGCACCGGCAAGTTCCTGCTCGCCGCGTTCGGCGCGGGCTCCGCGGGCGCCGCCGCGGCCGCCGGTGGTCATGGTGCCGGGTTCCTGCACGCCGTACGGCACGCGGCAGTCGGCGCTTCCAAGACGCAGATGGCGGCCGCCGTCGGTACGGCCGTGGCGGGCGCCGTCGCGGTCTGCGTCCTCCTCGGCGGCACCGACGCCACGGAGATCCCGGTCGCCAAGGGCCCGGTGGCCGAAGTCCCGGTCACCCAGGCGCCGGTGGCGTCCCAGCCGCGCACGGGGAAGCCCTCGAAGACAAAGAGCGACCGCGGTGGTTCTACGGCACCTGCGGCGGACGGGTCCATAAGTGACCTGCCTCCGGCCGTACTTGGCGGCACCGGAGACGGGTCGAGCGTGACGCCGGTGGGAGGTGGCGGCGGAACTCCCGCTCCTACGGCGCCTGTTGAGCCGCCGCCGGTGACCACCGAGCCGGTTCCCGCTCCGCCGGTGACCACGGAACCGGAGCCGGAGCCGACACCCACACCGCCGGTGACCACGAAGCCGGATCCCGAGCCGCCGGTCGTCACGCAACCCACGCCCACCGACCCCACGCCCACGGAGCCGACGCCCACGGAGCCAACTCCCGTGCCGCCCAAGGCCGATGACCCGAAGCCGGACCCTGGGCCGACGACCCCGGAGACCGGCGGCGGGGGCGACGGGACACCGAGCACTCCCGTGGAGGAGACCCCGGACCCCGTCACCACCCCGGATCCCACGACCCCGTCCGAACCCTCGACGTCACCCACACCCGACCCGTCCACCCCGGCCGGCGACCAGCCCTGTGCGGACGGGGGCGGAGCCGGAGGCCGGGACGGGGACCGGGACCGGGGCGGAGAGCAGGGTGGATCAGCCGATGGCGTAGGCGCGGTAGACGGTCTCCACTGACGTGCCGCCGGCGGAGTCGGTCACCTGGGAGCGCAGGGCGACCGCGCCGGAGGCCGGGTTGTGCACGGAGGCCTTCCAGGACGTACCGGAGCGGGTGACGGAGACGGCCTTCCAGATCTTGCCGCCGTCCGAAGACGCCCAGACCTTGAGGGACTTGACCGTCGATTTGGTGAACTTGACGTCGGGGCCCTGGGATCCGCGGCCCGCACCGACCGTGACCGAGGTGGTGCTGTTCGCCTTCGCCCGGTTGCGGCTGTCGAGACCGGCGGGCAGGAAGCGGGTCATGAAGACGGGGGCGACCACCGACTTGGCCGGGTCGGCCTTGAACCGCCAGTCCAGGGTGACGCGCGACGACAGCATGCCGGACGGGAAGGTGATGCCCGGGCGGTAGCGGTGGGCGTCCACGGTCAGCCGGTACGTGCCGGCCGAGTGGATACGGGCGGTGAAGTCGGCGTCGCCGTCACCCCAGTTGGTCAGGGTCTGCTTCTTGACGGTGGTGCTCCCCTTGTACAGGACCACCGTCTCCTTCGTCGGGTCGGCGCCGCTCGTGCCCACGTCGGGGTCGCCGATCAGCGCGTCCGGGATGAACTCCACGGACTTCTGCCGGACATGGGGCAGATAGTGCAGCGGACTCCACACGGCACGCCCGAAGGACTGGGTGAAACTCTGCCCCGCCGCCAGCGTCCGCACCGCCGGGAAACCGCCGCCGACATCGTCGCCGTTGCTCGCGAAGATGTCGTCGCGCGACTGCCAACTCCCCGGCGTCACATGGACGGTGGCGCTGTAGGGCGCGTTGTCGTCGCGCACCTGCGCCATCAGGTCGGTCGTGCAGTTGTCGGTCTTGGGCGTGGCCTGGAGCGCGACGTCGTGCTGGTTCGCCATCTGCGTCCCGCCGCGCACGGAGAAGCGCATCGTCGCCAGCTTCGACCGCTTGAACGCTCCTCCGGGCGCGGCCGGGATGCCGGTCGTGTTCTTCACCGCGACATAGCTGTCGTTCCCCGACCATTGCGCCAGGTACCCGAACTGGAGCAGCTTGGAGGAGTTGGGGATGGCGTAGAGGGACCCGGCGTAGTTCCAGCCGCCCGCGCTGAAGGCGGAGGGCATGCCGGTGCCGGCGGCGCACACCTGCGCGCTGATCCGGGCCGGCTCGGTCACATCGGCCGGGGTGTCGAGCGAGACCTTGACCGCCTTGCCCTTACGGGCGTCCAGCGTCAGGGACTTGGCCCCCGACACCGTCACGACCTGCGCGCCGATGGTGTCGGTGCCCAGACCGTCGGTGGCGCTCTCGTAGATGTCGGTCATCGCGAGGTACCTGCCCGCCGGCAGGCTCAGCCGCTTGCCCGACTTGACGGTGCGCGTCTCGCCCGACGACGCGTTGACGACGGTCACCGTCGTCGCCACCTTCGCGCCGTGCCGCCCCAGCGTCGTGACGGTCAACGAGCCCGACGCCGCCTGCGCGGACGCGGCGGGCACGAGCAACGGCCCCGCGAGCGCGGCCACACCGACGAACGCGAGCGATGCGAGTGGTGTGCGTCTTGTCCGTCGTACGGACAAGCTTCCCCCTGTGGACATGGTTCCCCTCCGAGCCCCGAACCCTGAATCCCAACCCCCCGAAACCGGCTCATCGTAGCTGTGCCGCGGGCGAGTTCGATCACTGCCCCGCCACCAGGCGGCACGCCTCCACGTACGCCCGGACCAGCGGCCGTACACCGTTCTCGCGCCGCCAGGCGAGGGCGTAACGGCTCGGTGAAACGCCGTGCACCGGGCGGGTGACGACACCGCCGAGGGTGATCAGATGGGCGTTGCCCGTGGCCACCAGGCAGACGCCCAGACCGGCGGCCAGCGCCTCGTACGTCTCCTCCGTGCTCGCGATCTCGGCGCCGATGCGCGGCAGTTGACCACCGCGTTCGTCGAGGGCGAGCCAGTGGTCGCGCAGCGGACCCGCGTCGGGCGGCAGGGCGAGGAACGGCTCGTCGGCGAGGTCCGCGAAGTCGACCTCGGCGCGGGCGGCCAGCGGATGGGAGTCCGGGAGCGCGACCAGGCGGGGCTCCTCGGCGACCACCGTCCAGCCGTAACGCTCCGCGTCGGGCAGCGGCAGCCAGACGAACGCCACGTCCGTGTCGCCGTCCGCGAGACCGGCCGTCGGGTCGTCCCAACTGACCTGCCGCAGCCGTACGGTGGCCTCCGGACGTGCCGCTGTGAAGCGCGAGCGGATCGCCGGCAGCAGGCCGCCCCGGCCGGGGCTGGTGCTCATGCCGACCACCAGGGTGCCGCGTGCGGCCGCGTCGACCTCCGCCAGCGCGGACGCGCCCTCCGCCCAGACGGCCAAGACCCGCTCGGCGTACGGCAGTAGGGCCGCGCCCGCCGCGGTGAGCGCGACGCCCTGCCGGTCGCGGTGGAACAACTCGGCGCCCAACTGCCGTTCCAGCGCCCGGATCTGCTTGCTCAGGGCGGGCTGCGAGACGTACAGCCTCTCGGCCGCGCGCGTGAAGTGCAGCTCCTCGGCGACCGCGACGAAGTAACGCAGGTCCCGCACATGGACGTCCGTCGTCATGGCCAACGGTTATCAGGGCGGGTCTTGGACGGGCAACCGGCTTTCCCCGCAGGGTGGTTGGTGACGGAAGCACGTGAACTCACCGCGAACCCTGGAGTCTTCATGAACAAGGTGTGGCTGGTCACCGGCGCGAGCAGCGGGTTCGGGCGGGCGATCGCCGAGGCCGCGCTCGCCGCCGGTGACGTGGTCGTGGGTGCGGCCCGGCGGACCGAGGGGCTGGACGATCTCGTCGCCACCCGGCCCGACCAGATGGAGACGCTGCGCCTGGACGTCACCGACACGGGGGCGGCCGAGGCCGCCGTACGGGATGTGGTGGCGCGGCACGGGCGGATCGACGTGCTCGTCAACAACGCGGGCCGTACGCATGTCGGGGCCTTCGAGGAGACCACCGAGCGGGAGTTGCGGGACCTGTTCGACCTGCATGTCTTCGGGCCGGCGGCCCTCACGCGCGCGGTGCTGCCGTTCATGCGGGAGCGGCGCTCCGGGGCGATCGTGCAGATGAGCAGCATGGGCGGGCAGATGTCCTTCGCGGGCTTCTCGGCGTACAGCGGAACGAAGTTCGCCCTGGAAGGACTGTCCGAGGGGCTCGCGGACGAGGTCGCCGAGTACGGCGTCAAGGTGCTGATCGTCGAGCCCGGCGCCTTCCGGACCGCGCTGTTCGACACCAGCAGGGCCGGGGTCAGCGCCGACAGCGGTGTGTACGCCAAGGTGAGCGCGACCCGCGGCGCCGTCGACGGCGGTGACGGCGTCCAGCCCGGCGACCCCGCGAAGGCGGCGGCCCTCATCCTCGCCGCCCTGGACGCCGAGGTCACCCCGCTGCACCTGCCGCTGGGTGACGACGCGGTCGACGCCGTGCTCGGGCACCTCGACCAGGTGCGCGGTGACATCGCGGCGTGGGAGAAGCGGACCCGGGCCACGGTGTTCGACGCGTGAGGGACGGCTGAGAAGCCGGGCCCGCTCCCGTTGTCAGTGGCGCGTGCCACGATGGATGCACACCGGGACGAATGGGGAGCGGGGGGTGACATGGAGGGCGAGTTTCCGCGGGCCGGGCGGCGGGCCAGGGAGCTGTGTGCGCGGGGCACGCGGCTCTACGACGTGGCGCGCGCCCTGCGTGAGGACCACACCCGCGCCCTCGACACCGTCCGCTCCGCGCTGGAGCCGCTGCGGGCCGAACTCGTCGCGCAGGAGCTGGAGTCCATCCCGGTCGCCCGCCTGAAGGACGTCACCGAGGGGCGGCTGCGGCTCGGGGCCGTGGAGGCGGCGGGACTGACCTCCGTGCGCGCGGTGCACGAGGCGAGCCGGTACGAGCTGCGGCAGCTGCCCGGCGTAGGACAGCAGACCGCCGACCGGGCCCTCGCGGCGGCCCGGCAGATCGCGCGGGCCGTCGCGGAGACCGTCTCCGTCCGCATCGACGTCGACCACCCCGAGCCGCGCACCACGGCCCTGGTCATCGCCCTGCAACGACTCGTCGAGGCGGGACCCGAGCTGCGCCGCGCCCTGGACGCCGCCACCCGGCTCGACGAGCGGCTCGGCGCGCTGCTGCCCGTGGCCCGGCCCGCCAGCAGCAGGCTGTTGATGGCACTCGCCGGTCGGCGCAGGCGCGACGGCGCGCTCGCCGCGGTCGCCGAACTGCACGAGCTGGTCGCCGACGCGGCCGCGAAGGACGTACGGCTGCTGATCGCGCAGGCCTCCACCGACCTGCTGCGCCCGCCGGTCTCCGACATCGAGGCGTGGGTCGACTTCGAGCTGCGGTCCGCCGAGTACCACAGCCAGCTCGCCGAGGTCGACGGGCAGCAGCCGGACCTCGCGGCGAGCGAGGGTTTCCTGCCGGCGGAGCTGGCCGAGCGCGTGCACGCGCAGCCGCTGGACGACACCCATCGCCGGGTCTCGCTGCGCGGATACCAGTCGTTCGGGGCGCGGTTCGCACTAGCCCAACGCCGGGTCGTCCTCGGGGATGAGATGGGGCTCGGCAAGACCGTCCAGGCCATCGCCGCACTCGCCCATCTCGCGGCCGAGGGCCACAGCCACTTCCTGGTGGTCTGCCCGGCCAGCGTGCTGATCAACTGGACGCGCGAGATCGGCGCCCGCAGCACCCTGCGCGCGCTCCCCGTGCACGGGCCGGACCGGCTCGATGCCTACGGGGAGTGGAGTGAGCGCGGCGGGGTCGCGATCACGACCTTCGACACACTGCACACCTTGCCCGCGCCGGAAGCCGAGTCGTCGACAGCCAAGTCTCCGAAGAGCAAGGTGAGGATCGAGAAGGACAAGGCACCGACCGGACCCACCCCGGGCATGCTCGTCGTGGACGAAGCCCACTACGTGAAGAACCCGGACACCCGCCGTACCAAGTCGGTCGCCCTGTGGACCGAGCGCTGCGACCGCGTCCTGTTCCTCACCGGCACGCCCATGGAGAACCACGTCGAGGAGTTCCGCACCCTCGTCCGCCACCTCCGCCCCGACCTGCTGCCGACCGTCCGCAACGGCACGGCGGCGGCCGGACCGCACGCCTTCCGCAAGTCCGTCGCCCCCGCCTATCTCCGCCGCAACCAGGAGGACGTGCTCACCGAACTGCCCGCCCTGGTCCAGGTCGACGAGTGGGTGGAGCTCGGCGTCGCCGATCGCGAGGCGTACGACCGCGCGGTCGGCGACGGCAACTTCATGGCGATGCGCCGGGCCGCCTACGCCGACACCGAGAAGTCCGCGAAGCTGCAACGACTTCGGGAACTGGTCGCCGAGGCCGCGGGCAACGGGGTGAAGGTGGTGGTCTTCTCCTACTTCCGGGACGTACTCGCCGCGGTGGAACAGGCCCTGGAGAAGGGGGTGTTCGGGCCCATCTCCGGAAGCGTCCCGGCCGCCCGCCGACAGCAACTGGTCGACGACTTCACCCAGGCCCCCGGCCACGCCGTCCTGCTCTCCCAGATCGAGGCGGGCGGGGTCGGACTCAACCTCCAGGCCGCCTCCCTGGTCATCCTCTGCGAACCCCAGGTCAAGCCGACGGTGGAGCACCAGGCCGTGGCCCGCGTCCACCGCATGGGCCAGATACGCACCGTCCAGGTGCACCGCATGCTCGCCGCCGACAGCGTGGACGACCGGCTCCTGACCATCCTCAAGAACAAGGACCGGCTCTTCGACCGGTTCGCCCGGCGCAGCGCCCTCGCGGACGCCACCCCGGACGCGATCGACATATCGGACGCGACGCTGGCCCGCACCATCGTGGAGGAGGAACAGCGGCGACTGGCCACGGAGGCCAACTGACCGTGCCCTCAGGGGTGTTCGGCCGTCACGAGCGCACGTCGAGTTCGGCGAGAGCGGCGCCCACACCACCCCGCACGGTGACGCGGACGTACCGGGCGGCCGTGCCGTCCGGGGCGTGCCACGCGTGCCCGTCCGCCGAGACCTCGACCGTGTACGACCCCGGCTGTTTCGTCCACGTGGGGCGGACGCTCCCGACGCGCACCGGCCGCCCCAGGTCGACGGTGAGAGCGGCACGGTCGGTGGCCGGTGACCAGGCGGTCGCGGGACTGCCGTCCACGGCCGCCTCCGGGTAGAGACCGGACTCCGAGGAGGTCGCCGTCGCCGGCCGGCAGCGGGCCAGGTCGGTGGTGGGGGAGAGGTCCGGGCGCCGGGTCCTGAGGGTGACCGTGCCGGAGAGGGTGCGGCGCCCCTCAGGGGTGTCCAGCGAGAAGGGCGCGCCCGTCCGCAGTCGTACGGTCGTCGTCTCCGGACCGATGGCGATGTCGTACGTACGACCGCGCCAGCGGAGCCCCGACAGGCGTACGCCCTGCGAGAGTTGGGGCGGCAGGGTCGGGTCGAGGTGGAGGGCGTCGGGGCGCAGGCGCAGGCCGGTGAGGCCGTGGGTGAAGACCTGGAGGAAGCCGCCCTTGCCGGTGAGGAAGTCCTGCGCGGGGGAGCCCGCGAGGGGGTCGGACGCGCCCGCCTTGTCGCCGCGCGACTCGGAGAAGAGGGCGAACGGGCCGCGCGCGAAGGGCTGGTAGGCCCGCCGCAGGAAGGTGTACGCCGCACAGCCCGGTTCGCCGATCGCCGCCGCGTCGATCGCGTGGACGGCGTCGGTCATGGCGGGGCCGTCCGGGTCGGTGCGCCGGGCGTAGTAGTCGAGGGTGGCGGCCGCGGCACCGGCCGGCATGGGCCACTCCAGCGGGTAGATCAGCAGCACGGTGTCGGCCTGCTTGATCTGGGAGCCGCCGTAGCCGTCGTACTGGAGGAAGATCTTGCGCTTCGGGTCGTAGGGGATGCGCAGGCGGTTCGCGACGGTGAGCCAGTCGGCGGGCGCGGGCGTGCCCAGGGCGCGGGCCGCGTCGGTCGCGGCGCGCAGCGCGGTGGAGGCGACGGCGTTGGTGTAGACGCCGTCGTCGACGCCGTTGCTGTACTCGTCGGGTCCGGCGACCTCCTTGACGGAGTACGAGCCGTCGGAGTTCTTCGTGACCCTCGAAGTCCAGTACTGGGCAAGGCCGTTGAGGAGGGGCCAGCCGCGGGTGCGGAGCCAGGTGCGGTCGCCGGTGGCGAGGTAGTACTGCCAGGCGGCGAGGGCGATGTCGCCCTGGAGGTGGTTCTGGGTGACGCAGTGCGGCGGCTGCCAGCTCTGGCACTCGTTCCACAGCCGGCCGTGACTCGCGCTCGTCCAGGGGAAGAACAGGCCCTTCACCGAGGTCTTCGCGGCGTTCTCGGCGGCGGCCGTGCGGGTGCGGTAGCGGTATTCGAGCACCGGGCGGGCGAGGTCGGGACGGGTCGCGAGCAGCGAGGGGAACATCCAGGTCTCGGCGTCCCAGAAGACCATGCCGGCGTAGTTGTCGCTGGTCAGACCGGCGGGCGCGATGCTGTCACGGGCACCGGGGCGCAGCGCGGACAGCAGCCCGTACTGGGCGGAACGGGCCCAGAGTTGGAGGTCCGGATGCCCCGGAACCTCGATGTCGG
>Ga0307510_10003780_pt1 | contig 17702 bp, 12 predicted proteins | sample 12_EM_MG_FD_207224 | JGI IMG/M metagenome (GOLD analysis project Ga0307510, IMG submission 207224) | Populus trichocarpa ectomycorrhiza microbial communities from riparian zone in the Pacific Northwest, United States - 12_EM | ecosystem: Host-associated > Plants > Roots > Unclassified | place...
GCGATTGAGGGGAGAGGGGGGCTTTCGAGCAGGACAGGGTTGCCGAGACCGGCAATTTTAAACCCTCTTTCTCAGTGGCTTTGGGGTTTGAAACCAGTAGACTGTCAAGCGTCGGGGTTTACAATTTTCGCGTGTACATTTTAAAACGGAACACGTAAGATTTGAGGGTTTTCTTATTTTCTTATTATTATTATTATTATTATTACAGCATATGCCATCATCTGCGAACGACAACAAGCATGAGTCGCCATGCATTAAAATAAATATTTATACACTATGTATTATTCATTAAATACAAATTTTGAACATCTATAACTAATCTGTGGTTATTTTATACTAATTCAAGTGTTATTATAATATATATATATATATATATATATATTATTAAATAAAAAATTATAAAAATCATGTACATGCATGTTATTGTTAAGTGTTGGAGCGTCACAAATATACATGTATATATTTTAAAATAAAATATGTAAAATTTGAGGGTTTTCTTATTTTTTTTATAGCAAATGCCATCATTTACAGGTCTCTATACGTTAAAATAAATATTTATACTTTATGTATGATTTATCAAATATAAAATTTGAATATCTATAACTAATCTATGGTTATTTTATATTAATTCATGTATTATCGTTAAATGAATATATATATATATATATATATATATATATGTATGTATATATGTATATATATATATATATATATATGTATGTATGTATGTATGTATATTATTGAATGAAAAAACTATAAATATTATATGTATGTATACACATATGCGCACGTGGGCATATACAATATTAATGCATATATTTTGAGTTGAGCTTTGATTAAATCTTGCTCATTTTTTTTATAAAAAAAATGCAGTTGTTTAAATTGGTTTATATTATTTTTTCATCTTTATAGATGGATTTTCTTTTCAGGATGATACATTCACACATCCAGCCACATATATTTCTTAGACACAAACATAATAGATTTATAATTATGCAGACAAATTTACAGAAAATTCCACCATTTTTCATATCATTGTGTTTTTGCCCTTACAACCTTCAATAAATCACATAGATAATAAAGTACATTTTGATTATTTAATTAAAAATTCACAACCTCATCATTATTTTTTTAAAAAAAAACACTATTATAATTATAATTATAACTATTTCAATTATATTATATTATAAAAGAAACTAAAAAATTTGAGATTTCAACCATGGTTTTTAGATCCGGACCAAAATCCAGTTTTTGGATTTTGACTGGGTCACTCGCGTCAATTCTTTATTTTTTTTTAAAAATCAAAACGATATCATTTTAATTAAAAAAAAATCAATAAGTTGCAATCAGATTTTTTACCGGGTTTTACTGGGTTACACCAAGTTTTTCTTTCTTTTATATTTTTTTCAACCCAATCCAGTTTCAGTTTTGGATTGACTCACCGGTTTTAAACTATAATTTCAATTATGCTTGTTTTCACACATTTCAACGTTCACGTCATTATTCACTACCAAATTTTCACTTGGTCCTTGAATGTTTTCTCACTTGACACTTTTGTCACTAATGTACTTTTTTTATTTAATTCCTGCGAGTAATGCTAGCATTATTTTTAATGTTGGGATTTATTACTATTTGCATTCCTTCGTACACCAGATTCATCATTAGATGTCCTGATGATAGATTAAAAAGCAAATAAATTAAATTAATTTTAATTTACCCTCAAGAGAATAATAGAAAAGATCAAGGAAAGATTGATATTTAAAACACAATCAAAACCTCTTCCCACTTACGTTGTTCAAACGGTGTGGTAAAGTTCATCTAGGTCTCTCAAGTTTTACTTTTTTCATATTCCTTGCCTGTTTTTTAACATTTTTCATTTTAATCCTTAAATTTATTTTTTTCATCCCAATCCTTGGATGTTTATAGAAAATAGAAAAAAAATCATAAAAACAGTGAGACAAAACTCTCCAATTGCTAAATTATCACTATCAATAGCCATGATCTTGATGTCATTTGATTTATTTTAAAAAAAGTATTAAATATAGGTTGTTTTTAGTGGGATTTAATTTTTTTTATTTGATTTTAATTTTTTTTCTTTTTAAAATGTGTTTTATGATACCTAATTTCTCCCGTAGTATATAAAATGACCGGAAGGTCCAAGTATTTTTTACCTTGAATCTCAAATTTCAATATTTTTTTATCCAAAAAATGGAAAAAAATAATATAAATCTTTAAATTTCATTTTAGTAATAGTGCAATTGTCCCGATTATTATCTAAACTTGAGACGGTTCACCATCACCACCCGCGGAGCTGGCTTACAGTCCAAAGAGAGCGATGGTGGAGCTGAGGCACTCGAGCTCGCTTGGAGCTCGAGCCTCTTCCTCCCCAATGAAGCGTGACGAGGACGCCTCCCCTCTCATCCACGGTAGCACTCACGACGACGATCACCGCCATCAATTTTCCAGAGATCGTGACCGTCCCTTTTGTTCTTTTCTCAGTGACGATCCTAGGGTTTTTTCTCCCCTAAACTCCAAGATCTCCTTAATCTTGATTTCTATCTTTGTTATTGTGGGATTAATCTCCGCTTTCTCCATCTTTAATCGATTGGTGAGTTTTTGGATTTCGATTTTGAAATTTGTTTGCGTTTTTGTTTAACTTTCACTGCTAATTTTTTTATTGTCTTTGTAGAATGCTCCATACCTGTGTAAGAAAGATGGCATTGTTCTTCATTGTCCGCATGTAAGTTCTTGAAATTTTCTCTCTTTTTGCCTCAATTTACAGTTCTTGATTAAAGTATGCCAGCTTATTTAACAGCTTCTATATTTTAGGTAAAGGAAGCCCCTTCACTCTGGGAAAACCCAGTCTCCGCCACAACCTCTTGGAAGCCTTGTGCTGAGCGCCGCGATGATGGGATATCAGGTGATTTTATCATGAACTCAGTAGTTTAGCCCTAGATATTCACGTTGACTAGATACAAAATTGATGTGGGTGTGAAATCTAAGTTCTAAACACAACTGTACCTGGTAGTCTAGCCCAGCAATACTAATGTCCACATGGTGTGATCCCGTCCTTTCATTTTATTCTCGGTTCCAATTCACAACCATTTTGTTTGTGAGCATTGATGAACAGAGATATGAAGGTCGAGCCCCCCTTTGGGCTCTTGATGTCACCTATCACATGGCCCCTCTAACTCCCTTGAATTCTTGACGATCACCTGCAAGCTTTGCTGTTTTTTACCTTCTTGTTATTACAACCTGTTCCATTTTTTTCAATAAAGGAATTTAAAAGCCCTCTGTTGTTTGTCCGTTTGTGCCTTTACAACTTCAGGAATAAAAGTGTTCTGTAATCTGTAATAGAAATGTTCTAGGCAATAAAAAAAGCCAGTTTGCATAAGGAATTTAGAAGAAACTTGTGCTGTTTAACATGTTTTAATGCTATATTTCCAGTTTACATATCCACAGATATAGGAAATCGCAGTTGTATGTCGTGTTGTTGGAAAGATCAGCATGAATTAAATCTAATAGTGAAAGCAACTTTCTTTCTTCTCATCCATTCATTTTGTCTGTTTTAACTCTGACTTTTCTCTAATTTTTGCAGATCTGCCTCCTGAAAATGAAACAAATGGTTATATATTTATCCATGCAGAGGGTGGTTTGAATCAGCAAAGGATTGCTGTATGGATTCATTCTCTCAAATAGTATAATTATGCAAGTTCTCTGTGTTTTTTTGTTTTTTGGTTTTGAATTGAAATATCACAGCGACCCTTCCCCTCCACCTACCCCCATCCACAAGAAGGAAAAAGAAAATAATTTGTGAAATGACTGGGTCTTGTGGTTCTTTATATTTTTCTTTGAGAAATTGTCATTTGCTTCCTTTTCTTACTCCCCCCACATTCAAAGCAAGGAGTTGCATGAACCTTGAGAATCTATCTCTTCATCCTCTGCATGGCCTAATGTGTCACGGAACCACATGGTTCTGTCATGCTCGACCTATCTCAAATCTCTTAAGACTTTTGTTGTTAAATATATAGTCTTAACCCTGTAAGTGATATATTTTTTTTTGTTTTTAAAAAAGGAAACTAATTATAGATTGTGATGTAATTTCTACCCAAATCCCATCTTTTCTAATGCAATTCACTATTGTGTCTTCCCTTGCTGGCCATGGCCACAGAATAGTTGGCATGCCGCACAATGTCCTTAAGGATAATAGAATTCCAAATAACTAGAGTTAGCTCCTATTTAGCTGTAATATGGGGCATTTATTTCATATTTGGGGAAATCTACCTAACAGGACCCAATTCATGCCACAAGGTACACGTTAAGGAGGTTGACCTTGCTAAGACACTTTTAAGGTAGCGTCTAATTATTGTCTCATGAAAAAAGAGACGGAGACAATGGAGACAAAGAAGACATGATTCTTTGCACCTTTTGTTTTCAGAGTACAAAAACACACTCCAAAACTGACCTACAGATTTATTTTGTATCCATGTCTATTCAACCAAACACGTTTTTGTCTCTTTTGTATCTGTTCCTTCTATTTTGTGACACTAACCATACGCAACCTAAGTGATCACTTCACTTAGAATCCTTTGATCTTAGTATAATGTTTGTTAGTTTGGTAGGTCAAAAAATTAAAATATCTGAACTAGGTGGTTTCTGATACTCCCTTTTTTGGCCAATCAATTGTTAATATTTGATCTTGGTAATTTTGCTGGTTTGATAATTAAGTTTTCTTTTTTTTTCTCCTTACCTCTTCATGATTAATCAAATTAACTTCCAGTAGTAGATTTTCATAAACAAATTATGCTTGTTTTTTCCACTTACTTACCAAGCAACAAGCTTTAAAGTGATTGGATTAGACTGAATATATGCAATGCCACCCTTGTTTTTAATGCAGATATGCAATGCTGTAGCAGTGGCCAAAATAATGAATGCCACCCTTATTTTGCCTGTTCTGAAGCAGGATCAGATTTGGAAAGACCAAACGTAAGCCAATATTCTTATGCATATAATAGCATTGATACCTAGAGCTTACGTCTTGCAACATTCTTATAATGTAAAATGTTGTTTTTGTTTCTTTTTCTCTTGATTCTATCTTTAACTCCGAGAATTAAGAAATAATGTTTCTCAAGTATAGCGTTGCTCCTCATATCCCTTATTAAGGTCTTCCAGCTTCCACACTAACTGTTCCTGCTGTTTTTCAAAAAAAGAAGAAAAAATCAGTTGGAAATTGATGTGATTCTGATATGCACTCAACAAATATGTATATTTTGTGGCTGTATAATTGTCTGAAATAGGTTCATTTGACTTTGGCATAATTACTAGTATATGTTTTGCTATATTTCCTTTTCTCTTGCTAAACTTAGTCACATGTGTGGTTATATTAATGAGTTAGGTTGTATCCTCTGTTCACAAGCCATCTTTTATGATTTTAGAAACTTAAATACCTGCAGGAAATTTGAAGACATTTTTGATGTTGATCATTTCATTGACTATTTAAAGAATGATGTACGGATTGTTCGTGATATACCCGAGTGGTTTACTGACAAATCAGAGTTATTCACAAGCATAAGGTTTGATTTTTGTGTTCTTTATCATTTTCTCATATTATGTACATTCATGTGTGGACTCCAATTTGTTGTGACTAGCATTGATTATTTGGAAACAAATTGCCATTTATGTTATAGACGAACAGTGAAAAACATTCCAAAATACGCACCTGCTCAATTCTACATAGACAATGTACTGCCTCGAATCAAGGAAAAGAAGATAATGGCCCTAAAGCCTTTTGTTGATCGGCTCGGGTAAGTCATGGATGTCTTGCATCTTTGGGGCACTAGGCTCAAAATTTTGCTTTTGTCAAGGGAAAAATAATTCTTGTATTGTTTTTTTTCTTAATCTGTTTATTTTCCTTAATTGTTTATGTTGTAGATATGATAATGTTCCTCCAGAAATCAACAGGCTAAGGTGCAGGGTGAATTATCATGCTCTGAAATTTCTTCCTGAGATAGAGGAGATGTCTGATTTATTGGTATCAAGGATGCGAAACCGCACAGGAATTTCAAATCCATTTATGTATGTGACATTGTAATCTGAAGTTGACTGGGCTTCTTTCCAATCATTGTTAATTCGAAGTTTAGTGGTGCTGAAAGTTATTTATCATACAGGGCTCTTCATCTTAGATTTGAAAAGGGGATGGTAGGTCTATCATTCTGTGATTTTGTGGGGACAAGGGATGAGAAAGATAGAATGGCAGAATATAGAAAGAAAGAGTGGCCTCGACGGTATAAGGTGAGTTATCATGCATCATAAGCTTTTCTGGTTTTAGTTGGAAACTAAAACAGGCATGGATGCATCATAAGCTTTTGGTGATTTATCATGCAGAATGGTTCCCATCTATGGCAACTGGCCCTGCAAAAACGGAAGGAAGGACGGTGCCCTCTTGAACCCGAGGAAGTAGCTGTGATTCTTCGGGCTATGGGATATCCTAAGGAAACTCAGATTTATGTAGCTTCTGGCCAGGTTTATGGTGGACAAAACCGAATAGCTCCACTAAAGAACATGTTCCCAAGCCTGGTAAGGCCTTTGATTCTGTTTCTTTGCTCCCCCTTCTCCATTGATGAAGTGACTAAACATGTTTTATGAAATCATTTCCATCTCTCTTAACTGCTCATACTTTGTCCCCAGCATATACATCCAATTGATGCTTTTAAGATGGAAAATTGTGTATAAATTCCACATGTATAATATTGCAGCCATGGGCAACCCCATCTCATTATGCCCTTGATTCAAAACCACGCACATCAGTTCCTCACTGATTGCCAGAGATAAAAAAAGGAAGAATGTTTTCCAGTTACTGAAATATCCAGGCCTGCTTGAATACAAATGCTTAGTAGTGTATTTCTATGTGTGTTACCATTGGAGAAGAGAATTTCATTTTTCATTGGGATGGGAAGCTGAATGGTTTTGCATGCTCAATGTTTAGGATATTGAGAAAACAAAGCACCCGTAGCTGTGATCGTTGGCTTAATTTTTGTAGTTGCGTTTTTTGTGAATGCCTAGCCTGTGAGAGGACCCTTTCAAAGTGAATTTTCTCTGTGATCGTTGGCTTAATTTTTGTAGTTGCGTTTTTTGTGAATGCCTAGCCTGTGAGAGGACCCTTTCAAAGTGAATTTTCTTATAAAAAGTTTGATGTTTTAACCTCATATATGACTCCAAGGTTTTCTGACAGGTAACAAAGGAAGAGCTGGCAACCAAAGAAGAGTTGGATGGATTCAGGAAGCATGTGACAAGCTTGGCAGCCCTTGACTTCCTGGTTTGCCTCAAGTCTGATGTGTTTGTGATGACCCATGGAGGCAACTTTGCTAAATTGATTATTGGGGCCCGTAGATACATGGGTCATCGTCATAAATCCATAAAACCAGACAAGGGGCTAATGTCCAAATCTTTTGGAGACCCGTACATGGGCTGGGCGACTTTTGTAGAGGATGTGGTTGTCACTCACCAGACACGAACTGGATTGCCAGAGGAGACTTTCCCTAATTATGACCTCTGGGAAAACCCTCTGACTCCTTGTATGTGTAGAGCCTGACTGCGTATCGTTTTGGATGCATCACGGAGAGTTCATTTTCAGGAGCATGTCCTGAAAGAGCCAAAACCAAGCGGCTTAAAGGTAAGAATATGGGAAGAACTAGAGGAATATGATCTGCACAAATAGGTGCTGGCTAGCTGTACCAGGAATCGGGCATGTGGTTGGATGACTCAAGCCTTTTTGCAGGCACTCAGCAGTTTAGTCTCCAGGACAAAAAAGATGAGCAGGTGTGCCAAAGACTGGAGACATTTTTTTCTTTTCTTTTTGGTCTATTTATTTATTGTAATTGCAAGTTAAAATTTGTAAGTTGATAGCTAATGCTTATGGAAATATCGAAGGAAATAGAGAAGACAAGGTACTGGTATCCCTGTGAAGAATGCTCTACTATCGGTACTATCGGGTGTTTGAGAAATATATTAAAATAATTTTTTAAAAATATATTAATTTTTTTTTATTTTTAAAAATTATTTTTGATATTAATAAATTAAAATGATATGAAAATATTAAAAAAAATATTAATTTGGAGTTAAAAAAATAAAATTTTTTGTTTTTGTTTTAAATATGTTTGAAATGTAAAAACTGGAATGGAAGGATAGGCTAGTTGTTGAGTTGGTATTTGAAAGGGATGTTTTCTAAAATATTTTTTAATTAAAATAATATTTTTATATTTTTAAAATTTTATTTTTAAGATAGTATAGGAAATAATATAAAAATATTAATTTTTTAAAAAATATTTTTAAAACAAAAAATGAAGCTATTAATAAGATTAACTATTACCTAATTTTTTTTATATATAAAAAAAAAAAAAAAAAACAGTAGAGGTTGACAGATTTTAATAACAGACAGGAGAAGTGACTCAAATTTTGACACTTCACTTGTTTCTTCTTATCAACTAAACCAGACAACGCCGTCTAATTTTTAATCTTCTTAAAATATACTAGAACTTATGATTCCGTCAAGTAGAGTAGAAAAAGACACGAGGGAGGATTTCAATTCCCGATACCCAACACGCTACCATCACCGGCAAATTAAATAAGAAAAAAAATAGATTATCCTCCCGTCCATTATGAAAATTAAGTACTAACCGTCCTTTGAAAAACCTGATGGTGCATTTGCTTTTCATTGATCATCAAGAAGAGCTGAGAACTCGGGATTATGGCTATCCTACCACGCACCTCTCTGTCTCTCTTCTTCTTCTTCAGTTTCTCTCTTTACAGGTGCTTTTCTGTCTCTCTCTTTCTCATAATTGCTTATCAATCAACCATCGTGAACAACCTAGAACCTGAAAATTCTCCTTCCTTTATATAAATTTTTAAACTCTTTGTGTGAATTGCCAGATTCTATATAGAAACTTGTTTGAGTAAATTTCCCTTTTCTGGCTTTGAAATTTCTGATATATTACTGCCATCTAGCTTGGTTTACCAAAGTTTAAATTTACTATATTGTTGTGTCTTTGACAACTCTCTTGTACTTGCTAGATGTTTTTTTTTCATGAGGTTACCAAATCACACACACACACACACCCCACTCTCTTTCCAAATATGTATGTGTGTGTGTGTGTTTGTGTGTGTGAATTCCTTGTATTTTGTATTTAGTTTCCGTATATTTGTATTTAATTATGGTATATACGAATGATTTCTATAGATGGTATGATGCCAAGATGCATTTGTAGCCCAGGGTATGTTTACTATATAGTGAACGCCTTCTCTCCCTGTCCTAGATAGTTAGGCAGAAGGGTTGTGTTTGGACTTCAGTATACTAAAACAATGACGACCCTACTGCTGAGCTCTCTGTTCTCTTCATGTTTGGTTCCTTCGGTTTTTATTTTCACAGGTGCTTCTCTTTCTACGTTTCTTCTATTCACTGCTGTTATAACTAACATAGGAGATATTCTGATAGAATTCCAGAGTTTGTTGTAAACTTCCTTCGCTGGTTTTGAAATAAGAAAACCCTTTTTACATCTGATTATTGGAAGCAAGGCAAGTACTTTCGAAGTTGCTGACTAAACAATGCAATTACATTGTTAAATTTTGGTACATAGATGTCCATATTGAATTGAAGAACTCATAATTATGTTTCATTTTGTCTATCTCATAAATGTTCCAACTGTTCTGAAGGTTTTCTTGACTAAATCTGTGAACTTAATTCATACAAAACACATGTTAGGGTATCATCTCAACCTGAGCGGGCTAGCTTTCCACCTCGAGGTTGGAACTCTTATGATTCCTTTTGCTGGATTGTTTCTGAAGAAGACTTCCTGCAAAGTGCCGAAATCATCTCTCATCGTCTAAAGCCTTATGGGTATGAGGTATGAATATGGTTGATGACTACAATCAACTTTTTTAATTACTTGATCAGTATGAGAATGGGAAAGTTTACTGACATGGAGGTTGTCTTTTATCTGTTCAAATTCATGTAGTATGCAGTGGTAGATTACCTCTGGTATAGGAGAGATGTTCCAGGTGCTTCAACAGATTCTCGTGGATTTGATGTAATTGATGGATGGGGGAGGTTGATCCCTGATCCAGTCAGATGGCCCTCATCCAAGGGGGGTAGAGGGTTCACAGAAATAGCCAAGAAAGTTCATGGCATGGGTTTGAAGTTTGGGATTCACATTATGAGAGGATTAAGTAGACAGGCATATGATGCGAACACCCCTATCTTGGATACTACCAAGGTAAGTTTGGGATTCACGTTATGAGAGGATTAAGTAGACAGGCATAAGAATATATGATGTGAACACCCTCATTTTGGATACTGCCAAGGTATTGCTCCTTGTTATCAATGAGGATTCATTCTTCTCTCTTCTCTCTTTTCTATTTTCCCCCCCTCAGGAAAAATTTTTCTTCTTGTTTCCTTCACAAGCTCAGATTGCACAGTCCTGCAAAATCTATCATCATAAAAAGTAGACTGGTCAGGTGAAAGGTGAAATGTAAGACATAATGCTAAAATTCAATTTCTATTAGGGAGGTGCTTATGAAGAGTCTGGACGACGATGGCGGGCAAAAGATATAGGGATCAAGGAGAGGTCTTGTGCCTGGATGCCACATGGTTTCATGAGTGTAAATACTAAGTTGGGAGCAGGAAGAGCCTTCTTGAGGTCACTTTATGAACAGTATGCCGAGTGGGGTGTTGATTTTGGTAATTAGTAATTAACTGAAATCTGCATTTTTCCATCTTTCCCAACACATTAACAGGTCTATGAATCCAACAGGGTGCATCTCAAGTCTCAACATTCTCTAGAGAATGAATTTTCTCTTTCACTTCACTTATTAAGAATGGTAAAATAATTTGTCAAAGCAGCATTGCAGCTTTCGAGAACCGTTTGCATTGTTGGAAGCATGAATGAAGTATTGTTCTGTAATAATGTAGGAAATATATGTTGAAGGTCTTGGAAGGACCCAATAGTAACAATGCAATGAGTCAAATAGAGCTTTGACCTCTTCAAGCATCCTAAGCTTGAACTAGGCTTAGGTCAAGCTTCTTATGGTTTATTTGAAAAAAATCCTCCAAAATTAATCTTGAGCTCAAGGTTGTTAACTCAACAAAGAAATGGAAGTACAAATTCTAGATACACAAGTCATATTGACAAAACTATTACCAAACCTATAGCTGTATAGATATAGATTATTATGGAAAGAAATTACAAAAAATAATTTATTTCTGAAAAGATTGACCTCTATAGCTTTATTTTTAGGATGCTTAGTTGCCCTGTTTGTGCTGAATGTGTTTGTACGTTTAAAATCAAGTTAATCTGTTATGGAGTTGAGCTTAGAACTGGTAACGGACAATTTGCTTGGTTTTCTGCCCTAAAATCTAAATCAAGTCAGAAATTAAAAGTTTTGACTGGCATTTATTACAAAATTGTGAATTCCGTCCAATTCAGTCTTCCCTCCTGTTATTTATACCTCTAGGATTTCTGAGTGGCTTCACGTCAGTCTCTCTATTTTAATAATTTTTATATTCTTTGCTTCTCTTTTATTTGCAGTGAAGCATGATTGTGTATTCGGTGATGACTTGGATGTAGATGAAATAACGTTTGTGTCAGAGGTATACAGCATTTTTGGTGCATAAATTTTACCTCTTCAATCTTTTCTGAATAGTGATGGTGATATATGAAGAGCACTTGTTTAGGTTCTGCAAAAGCTTGATCGTCCCATGCTGTATTCTTTGTCTCCTGGAACCAGCGCGTCACCAACCATAGCAAAAGATATAAGTGGATTGGTAAACATGTACAGGGTCACTGGGGATGATTGGGATACATGGGGAGACGTTGCAGCTCATTTTGATGTTGCAAGGTGGATCTAAGTTTTCATGCAAAATAAGAGCTTAAAATTCAAATTACATGTAGATTGCCCTCTCTAATTGGTGTTTTTCTTCTATTCTTCCATTTTGTTGATGTGATGTCTTGTTCTTCTGCTTCAGGGACTTCGCTGCTGCTAATAAGATTGGTGCCAAGGGCTTGCTGGGGAGGTCATGGCCTGACTTAGATATGCTACCCTTGGGATGGCTTACAGATCCAGGTGAAAAGTTAGCAGATTCTTCTTTTTAATTCTAGCACTTTTTAAATGAAGCAATGGAACGCTTGCTGTTACATGGTGGTAGCAAAATAGCATAGCTTGCATAGGTCCAGGCACTTGAGTGTTGATCATGTTAACTAACAGTAACAAAAACACATCCTAGTAACAACTTCATTGAAAAGTAATGCATCTGGACCAGTTTTTACCTTGGGTCTAGGGGTTTGCAACTTAAATTGCAGAGTATTCATGATTAACTTGAAAGTGTTTAAAAAGTTCCACTAAAAAGAACAAAAATTTGAATAATCACATTGCTTTTCTGCATCCTAGGTTCTAACAGGGGACCATACAGAATGTGCAACCTTAATCTAGATGAACAAAAAACTCAGGTATGTATATGCAACTCTAAATGTGTGTCAGTCCAATGTAATAAATAAGCTTTTTTTATTGATGACTTGATACAAGTTTTTTCTTTGCAGATGACTTTGTGGGCAATGGTCAGATCCCCTCTCATGTTTGGAGGAGATGTTAGAAAGCTTGATGAGACCACATACAGTTTGATCACGAATCCCTTTGTTCTGGAAATAAATTCTTTTAGCATGAACAATATGGAGGCATGTGAAACAATGTTTTTTTTAGAGGCCTTTGGAATATTAACTGATTTTTTTCCTGATATATCATCACATTGCACATGCAGTTTCCTTATGTTACTGGTACGAAGGGTTCTATACATAAGACCATGGCTCTCAGCCAACTATCAAGAAAATGTTTGAAGGAAGTTGTATCACGTACACGATTTCTGGGTCTCACTAGCTGCAATAATCCCAAAGTTAATGGATGGTTAGTTGAAGCTCTTGACGATCTTGACCAGATATGCTGGAAAGAGAACGTGCGAAGCCACGAACCTTTATGCCTATACAAGCGAAAACCTCTTTTGGCTTCGTAATCTCTTTTACCCTCCTTAGTTGTTCCAAACAACAGACTATTATTATGACATCCTCTGATGCTGTGAATGGAAATGTAGTGATGAACAGTTAATTTACAATCAAGGAGAGCTCCATTTATTAGCCAGTGATGGAATGGAGTTTTGCTTGGATGCTTCTTCAAGACAGAAGCGTACTTCAAAAGAACTAAAGAGCAGTTCCTTCTCCCCCTGCAGATCAGATGCCAATCAGGTATCTCTTCATTCACAATTCCCTAATTTCTAACGAAGGCACAGGAGCTAGTTTCCTGTACAATTTTAGTGGAACACAGAGAAGACAAATGTCACTTTCTTGCAGAATCATGTATAAATTGAACGCAAACAATTAACAAATACATAAAGTAGGAAACTATAACTGTCTGATTGTTGAAGCTCCAAATTATATTGTCATTATTTAATTAATGGTTATAATTATCATCATATGAGTGATACTTGAAGGCACAGGAGCTAGTTTCCTGTAAAATTTTAGTGGAAAACAGAGAAGACAGATGTCACTTTCTTGTAGAATCATGTATAAATTGACAGTAAACAATTAACAAATACATAAAGCAGGAAACTATAACTGTCTGATTGTTGAAGCTCCAAATTATAATGTCATTATTTAATTAATGGTTTTGCCAGAATGGTTATAATTATCATTATATGAGTGATACTTGAAAGCAAACTCTCAATTTCAACAGATGTGGGAGTTAAACAATAATGGATCCCTTATCAGCAGCTATTCTGGTCTGTGTGCAACTGTGAACTCAATTGACGGTAATATGCTAGAAGTTCGAGCTGATTTTCTACATGTTCATTAAGGGCCACTCGATGATTTTTCCTTGCCATGTTAATATATATGCAGCTAAAGTTGGTAACAGTGGAGTTCGCTCTTGGATTGCCACTGGAAGAAAAGGTTTGATGCCCTCCGAACTCTCGATAAATTTGGTTTCAATGTCACCATTCCTTGGCAGTATTTTTAAAAGAACCCAGAGAAGTTTGTGGTTTAATGAGAAACTTGATCCCTAGGATGATTTTCCATTTCTTGATGAGTGCGTTCCAATTTTTGTTGAAGTTTTGGCAGAGGTGAGACTCAAACAAGAGACCTCAACCTTCTTGCCTACGCAAGAGTACCACTGAGCTACATGCTTACTGGTTACCCCCAAGATGATTATGATCCCTTGGTGAAGGGAAGCTATTTAAATCGAACTGTTATGTTTTTCCATGTATCTGGGGTGGAAAATAGTCTGCTCAATATCAATATTCATGCCTTCATTTATTATTGTTGTCGGGCGTATATGTTTATTTTATAAGTTCCAAATTGCCTCATTCAAAAAGGAACGATCTTCTCCTCTTAGCTGCCAACTTGTTTGTCTAGTATGGCACTCTGGTAGCGTCTAACCATACCTATGAATTATGATTGATAATTAGCATGCCTACAGTCATTGATCTGAAAACTCTTAGGGCATACTGCATATGTATCTATTTCTCTTAATACATCAATGCCTTCGCCTTTCTGTTTACTCAGGAGAAATTTATGTCGCACTTTTCAATCTGAACTCGGTGAAGACAGTAATATCAGCGAAGACATCAGACATGGCTAAGGTACTTCCTGGGAGAAACTTTAATGGGACATCATGCCACGGCAGAGAAGTTTGGAGTGGAAAAGATTTTGGAAAAATAGAAGATTTAATATCAATGGAGGTAGAGGTGCATGGCTGTGCATTGTTCGTCGTCAACTGTCGCTAGTGTAAACCGACACGGCAGAGTTTGTTTCCTTGCCATCCCTTTCTTTTCCGTTTCTTCTTCACTCTCTGTTATTGTATGAGCGAAAAGAAGAGGTGGCTGTTGTGTCAAACGCAATGAAGTTAAGTTCCATTTAAGTTGGAGCAGCCAAAATTTGATAACTGTTTTTTTTATATATATTAAAATAATATTTTTTTTATTTTAAAAAAATTGCATTTCAAAACAATCAAAAAGATATAAAAAATAATTTAAAAAAAATAAAATTTTAGAGAAACAAACGCTTTCCAAAGAGTGTTTGGCAGTGTGGTTGCGGGTGCTTTTCAAATAACTTTTCGTGCCAAAATGCATGTCAATGATGTTTTTTTATTTTTTAAAAATTATTTTTGATATCAGCACATCAAAACGATTTAAAACGGTTTAAAATGTATAAGCTATATTAAATTTTAGTAAAACAAAAAAAAAAAAAAATTTTTAAAAATGCAGCTGCACCCACGTTCCCTAATAAGAGGGTGTTTGGCAGTGTGGTAGTGGTTGCTTTTCAAATAGCTTTTCGTGTCGAAATACATGTCAATGATGTTTTTTTATTTTTTAAAAATCATTTTTGACATCAGCACATCAAAACGATCCAAAAAGTACAAACTGCACTCAATTTTAGCAAAAAAAAAAAAAATTTGAAATTCGGTGAAAAGCAGGTTCAACCGCAGAACCAAACAGCCCCTAAATGTCATGTTGATTTGCCACTCTCCTTGTATCCTTCGATGGACTTTTAGACAGCAGAGAGCATACTTATAAATCCGATCCAAGCCGATCCGGGATGCTTTATTAAAAGTCAACAGACTTGACAGTCAATTCTTTTTTTCTTTTATTAACCCGGCCCAAGCCGATCCGGGTTGTTTTATTAACAGCTACACTGGGAAGGTTATGCAGGTAAATAACCATTAAAAAAGCATCAGGAGATAGTGCTTGCTCAGGGAGGGGGGCGTTTCTCGGAGTTTTGCTTTGGTTTTTAGATGTTTTGTAGAGGTATTTTTTTATTTTAAAAATATTAAATTAATTATTTTAGTGTTTTTTTTATTTTAATGTGTTAGTATTAAAAATAAAAAATTATTTAAATATATTATCGAAGTAAAAAAAAAAATCAAGGAGTTTGTTGATAGAATTTTTTGAACGAGAAAGAAACAAACGAAAAAATATGCACTGACAAATGAAAGAGAAAAGGATAATGGTGGGTGGAGAGGTGATGGTTGCTTAGGTGTGTATTTTTTATGAGTTTTTTTTAAAATATTTTTAAGTTTTTTGAAAAATATTAAAATAATATTTTTAGTTGTTTTTTTATATTTTTAATATACCAATGTTAAAAATAAAATAAAAATATTATTTTAATATATTTTTAATTAAAAAATATTTTTTAAAATACTATAAATTACAATACTAAATATTTTAAAAATTATTAACATGGGTTAATAACGTGGGTTACTAGTTACAACTTAAACATTTTAAGTTTTCTCAATTTAAAAATAATATAATTAGTTTTTGCTTGGCATGATGTTTTTTATATTGTTTTTTATTTTAAAAAATATTAAATTAAATTTTTATTTTTTTATAATCTTATCGTATCAATGTTAAAAATGTTTTTTTTTTAATATATATTTTTTAATTAAATATACTTTACAAAAAAGCTTAGTCACATGGAAAAGTATACTACTTTACTTTAAAGCCCAAGTGAATCTTCCCCGTTAAGAAAATCCTGAAAATTTACACAGGCTGGGTGAGCTCCTAGGCTCCTAGCCTACTAGTCAATGCGTCTGCGCAGCTAGCATAGCAAAGCTACCCGCCCTTCTCCACCAAAAATAAAGGTGGAGATTCCAAAGAGCATCTTGACCGTCCAATTGTATGGATTCGAAAATCATTGACGCCTCCCTTGCAAGTGGGCCACACAATCCTCCACTACCCCCCACTCACCAACCAAGTATCCCTGCAACATTTCTTCCGCTGATCTCATCAAGTCTGATCACTCCCATCTCATCACCCGCGGGTTACCTTAGCCCTTCTTTCATCCCTTCCGTTTATAATAAAAATTAAAAATATTTGAAAAACAAAAACCATCGACGCACCAAAACTCAACAACTGTAACCTCCCTCCTTTTTCTTCATCTTCATCAACGCATGTTCCCGGTGCTCCGGCTCCCTTCACGGAGCCCAAGCTAATCACCCACCCGAATCTCTATCCCTCTCTGAACTCACCAGTTTTTCATTATTCTAAAAATCGGTTCATTTTCCATTTCCCCTTTGCGGATCTTTTTTTTATTTTTTTGAAAAAAAACCATGTCAAAACAGAGGAGCAAAATCGGCGCATGGGCAGCCGATGCGGAGCAAGCCGAGGAAGAGGAGCGTGCAGCCGCTGCAGCTGCCGTTTCTCAAAGTTCCCCTAATCTGAAAGAAGTTGCCGGAACCGCTAAGACTAAAAAGAAGAAAATGTCTCTAAATGAATTCCACTCCACGCCCATCGGCGGCGGTGTTGAATCCAGAGGATTGACTCCGAACGTGATGTTCGGCCTCCCTACCGGTCCAAAAGAGCGTTCCGATGAAGAAATGCAGTATGGACGCCTCGGCGGTGGATTTTCCAATTATGGTCGAACTGGGCCGCAGCCTGGACATATGCGTGATCGTGAAGACAGCGATGGATCTTGGGGAGGTGGTGGTGGTAGAAGGCAATTTGGTGGCGGTTTTGATGATGAACGAAGAGGTCCATCTTCTTCTAGGGTTTCTGATTACGATCAGCCTTCGCGTGCTGATGAGGTTGATAATTGGGCAATGGATAAGAAACCACTGCCTTCCTATGATTCTGGACGACAAAGCCGTTACGGTTCACTCGGCGGCGGCGGAGG
>Ga0307510_10003781_pt1 | contig 17701 bp, 13 predicted proteins | sample 12_EM_MG_FD_207224 | JGI IMG/M metagenome (GOLD analysis project Ga0307510, IMG submission 207224) | Populus trichocarpa ectomycorrhiza microbial communities from riparian zone in the Pacific Northwest, United States - 12_EM | ecosystem: Host-associated > Plants > Roots > Unclassified | place...
TAATAAATTCGGTTAGTCCCTCATTTCCAGCCTCCATGGACAGCCTTCTCAATACAGCTCGTCCAAAAGACGTCGCGTTCCATGCGATTACCACCGCATGGCTCCGCAAGTGGATGCACGCGGAGCCGATTAGCGAACAGCTTGTCAAGGAGAACGTTCCGGGAGATGACCGTGTCAACACGTTCGACGAATGGGCGGCGTATGCCCGCTCCAATGCGATCGTGAGTTTCCCCCCTTGTCCCTGCCTCGGTCGTTTGAAGATATCTGACGCGTTACGTTGCGTCCGCACAGTCTACTTTCCATCCTATAGGAACGGCGGCGCTTGCGCCAGAGTACTTACGTGGTAAGTAGAAGATCCCTTATCCCCTCACCGACGTGGCCGTCTTATGTTTTCGTCCAGGGGTCGTTGCGCCCGACTTCAAAGTACACCGCACGGCCAACCTGCGCGTCGTAGACGCGAGCGTCATCCCGTTCACCTTCTCGGTGGCACCATTGGCAACTGTTTTTGCGATCGCTGAAAAGGTAATTCACTTAGACATCTATATATTGCCACCTTTTCTCACTGACCTACTCGGTTCGTGTAGGCTGCGGACGCCATCAAGACGGCTGGTTCACCAGTGGCTTGAGAACGCGAAAACATGTTTCGATTTTTGCATAGGCATGACCTTTGAAGGAAAACATTGTGCATTGAAGTATATCGTAGTTATGAGTCTAGCTCTAGAATAACCAGCAACGACCCTTATAAGCGATTCCTGTATGTCCTTATGGGTAAAAACAATGGTAATTCCCATACGGCGTCAATCATCATTTGCGCTGTTTGTAAGTTATCTTGTAGACGGAGGCTGCATGTATGAATTTGATAAGCGCCGAGGACATTGCTCAGACGCAATCACCACGTCTATCAGCTCTTGCAGATTCCGTTCTAGCGTGTTGCTGGTGGACTCGGACCTGGCCGCACAGCCAATGCATTCTGGTTCACCTATCCACCTGGTCGACGCTTCACTGAGGAGCCTGTAGCATGTCAAAATCGGAAGGGCTAAGGTGACGGCTATGGATGAGAATGAGGTGAACAAGGGTAGCGCTGCGATGGCGGGCGATGTGATCATGTGAGCGTGACGGCAAGAGAGTGCAAGGCCAGGGAAGTCGGGCGTGCACACGAGGGGAAACGTTAGAGAAACGCAGATAACATTCATGCCCTCAAAGGGCGCAGCTAAATAGTCCGGGGCCAAGTAAAACTTCTGGGGCACTATCTATTCAAGGAAGCGAAGCTGACGAAGCTACGGCACGGGAGCGCGAATCTGGGTACATGTCAGTTACGCTACGCTGTATGTAGGGGAGTGAAAGTTACTTGCCTCAGTCTCCGAGATAAAAGACTGAGGCTCTAGCTACGAAAAAGCTACGCAATATAAAGACATTTTGTTTATGGATTCCGAATGCCCAAAGCGTCGAGGGTACAAAGTGAGTTTGTGAAGATGGTGAAGTCCGAGTCCTTGCTATTTTAAGTCCAAGGCTTGAATCACAAGCCATCGTTGCTGTGGAATCTTGCACGCTAGCATGTGTTAATTACGCTCAGTCAGTTTTCCAACACTATCAAGTGACCCCACTGCGAGAATATGAAGGTAATGGTGGTCGCGCGGATGAAAGGAAAGGAATATAAAAGTAACAACTAACAAGGGCACAAGATGGTCCATGTTCGTGGGACATGATGGAAAATGAGAGAGTTGCGTAGGCCCCCGGCCCGCACAGTGCCGCTAGTAGTAAGTGACGGCAACACGAAGGCACTTGAAGGGGTTGGGCGTCTGGGATACATCTGGCACTGCCCTTCACTTGGGAGCAAAAGGAATAAAATCTATCAAAAGGGGTAATAAAAGATAATGAGCGCAACACATCAGAAGCTGAAGTGAGATCATCCAATTCGAGGGGTCGCACCAGGCGTTCAATATTCAATGGCACCGTTCCGGCGGCCCAACTCTACAACGCGGGCTCAGCTCGGTTGCACCTTCAGTGCTTCTCGAGCGCCCGCGCTCCCTTATCATCGTCAGATTTCACCATAAGAGGGATATTACGCATCGCGAAATGCGCGACTGTCACCATTATTCTGTGAGCCTAGTTTCTGCTGCCTCTCGCTGGTCAACAGATCCCAAAACTGAAAAACTATGCATAAAATAGTCAGGCGGGCGTGTCCATGAATTTGCAGGGTGGTTAGATGAAATGAAAAGGTGTGATACGGAAGGATGGGAGATTCTTGTGTTTGCGCACTCGTACTAGAGAGGATCCTGGTGCAATTGGACCAAGTTCTTCTGGCTTTGCACGTGCTATGAGGACCCGGTAACCAGCAACCATCAATGATCATAATCACAGACAAGCTGATATGTAGCACCCAATCAACGACTACGTAATCCTGGTAACGTAGTGGCTATGATATGATGCATGACTACTCATCCCTCCATATCCCTGACTCTGTAGACACCCTGATAACTCAGGCTGTCAGGACTGTCTCCCGTTCCAGCGTACGTTCTGACAGCAACCGCCTAAGCCTCAGGGGTAAATCGTCCGCCGCAATATCGGACGGGACTTTCCCCTGGTTATTGCGCACGTTAGCATCCGCACCGTGGTCGAGAAGCAGCCGCATAGGCTCGGGTTCCCCAAGCACTGCCACCAAATGCAGCGGAGTCGAGTGGTCTATGTCCTGCGCATTCACATCGGCACCGTGAGCTACCAAGACACGCATGACCTTGAAATATTTGTTCTTGAAGTAGCTTTCCGAGCCTAATCCTTTTATTGACACGTGGAGTGGTGTTTGGCCCTTATTGTCTCGTGCATCGGAATTTGCACCATGCTCCAGCAGTAGCTGCACACCATCGTGGTACCCATGATACGACATGGTGTGTAACAGGGTCGAATGCTTCTGATCTCGTATATCAATGTCCGCTCCGTATTCCAAGAAGGACCGAATGAATCTTGGATCCGGTCTGGGGCTCGTGAATAACCCGTGCAGTGGAGTCTCTCCGCGGTTGTCCCGTACATGAACGTTTGCACCGTACTCCAACAGCAACTGTGCTGCCCCGAAGCCGTCCCTCACTGCATTGTGGAGGGCGGTGTCGTGACAAATAGTCTGTGTATCGACATCCGCGCCGTGATCCAGTAAGAAACGCATAACGTCGAGGTGACCACCGGTAGCTGCCTCGTGTAATGGTGTGGTTTTCGAGTCGTTCTGCATGTTGACATTTGCACCATGCTCGAAGAGCAGCTGTACGATCTTGAAATTTCCTTTGGATGATGCTAGATGCAGGGGAGTGTTGTTCCGTTTGTCCAACACATCGGGGTTCGTGTAGTACTCCAGTAATACCCGCACGATGTCGATACGACTTTCGTGTCCCTGTGCAGATGACAGGTGAAGCGCTGTCGTGCCCAAATAGTCCCGCACATAAAGATTTGCGCCATGCTCAAGGAGGAGCCTCACAACATTGGGGTTGTCAATAAACAGCGGATAGAAGTCGCTATGATCCTGTACATCGGGGTCCGCGCCATGCTTCAGTAACAACCGTGTGACTTCGAGACGACCGGATGCACATGATTGGTGTAGTGGTGTCTCGCCTTTCCTGTTACGTGCATGAATGTTTGCGCCATGCTCGAGGAGCAGCCGCGCGAGCTCGGGGGATCCATAGTGTGATGTGATGACGTGTAACGGAGTATCATGGTCGTAATCTTGGATGTTCACGTCCGCGTTGTTTGCCAGCAAAAACCGTACCATGTCAAAGGTTGCATGGACTTTAAGACCACGCAATATTTTGTGTAGTGGTGTCTGTCCGCGTCTGTCTCGGGCATTGACGTCGGCACCGCGCTCAACGAGCATCGGAATTATTTTGAGGATTCCATTATATGCTGCTAAATGCAGTGGGGATTGCCCATCGGAGTTCCGAATATCCACGTCTGGATAATGCCCAAGTAATAGTTGCGAGATCTCAGTTCTCCCTTTTGTCAACGCTGCGTACAACGGAGTCCCGGGTGCGCAACTAGAGACGTTCATATCCTGTGGACGTTTTGAAATGAGGTATTGTGCCATGCGGAGGAATCCGAATTCCGCAACGTAGTACAAGGAAACCGCTTTAGGTTGCTGAGGAAAATAGTCGAACCTATGATTTCCGGCGCGGATCCAGAGCCATACTGCAAAGTGCGGCTTTTCTGTGTCAAGGAGATAGCCAATTCCATCTTGTATGTGTGACATCACATTTTCGAATTCGGCGTGGTCACCAATGTAATCGGCAGCATATCGAGCAAGGGGATACTGCGTGATATTGGTATAGAGGCCAAACCGAAGGAGAATACCGAGGCAAGTTTTGGCCATGATTGTATGCGCGGGCTCAAGGCGAATATGATGGTAACGCAAAGTGTCCTCTTTCGTGGCAGCGAGACGACACGATGTTAGGAATTCTTTGACAGAGAAGTGCGAAAAGTGCACCAATAGGGACCCCAGGGAGGTGGGTTTCACAACGGTGATCAAACTGGAGCATGCGGATAGCACAGCTTGCTCTTGATTCTCCCATCGTAAATCCTCCTTCAACATCGGAATTCCTCCACCAGCAGAGAAATCAACTGCAATGATTTCTGCCAGTTCCTCCACAGTAAGAGGGCGAACCGCCACAACGAGGCATTGCAGCAGTCGATGGGCATGCTCTCGGTTCGCCTTGGGCATTTCCCGCAATATCCGCTCGTATGTGTCGTCCAATGTTTCGGGCAACTCGGCGAGGGTGCCCCGCACACTTGGAGGGAGACAATGTCGCAGAATCTCTAGTTGGCAGAATACCCAACGAAACCTGTCTCAAAAGATCAGATAGATTTAAGAGTATTCAATGGCGTCCTCACATGCCATCGGCTCTATCTGCGAGTGTCCTGACTACCAATTCCTTGTCCTGGTCCCGCCATCGTCGCATGTTCTTATCCGAATAAACCACGGAACTAACAAAGTTGGCAATATCTTCTCTTTGTCCATATTGGTCGTGAAGGGATACATGGTTAGATGTCAAAGGCTCAAGGGATGTTCGGATGTCGATCTCGGGACGGCTCGTGATACAGAGATGTAAATTTGGAAGGTTTAAATTGACGAGATTTTCTATAAGGGTCAGGGCCTTATCACGTGGTGAAGGTATCCCAGTCGTGTTGGGACACTCATCGAGGGCATCGATGATAACATAAATTGGCGCTTCTCCGGGGACGCGGAGAATGTCCTCGAAACAACGAGAAAGTACGCGATCACTAGGTTGCTCCGAGCCACGATGGTGTGCGGAGTATAATGCAAGGAGGATATCACAGAAAGTCTCAGATTGGTTGCCAAGCTGAACAAGGATCGAGGAAAGGAGGGCTCGTGTATCCTGCTTTCCAGTGTCCTTGAAATCGAAAAAGAAATAGGTCAGGTGCGCTGAACCATCATCAGAGGTCCGCTTGATATCCTGGATGATTGCAGAGCTAGTAGATGAATCAGAATATTAGAAACATCCGTCTAAGGACTGAGGGTAGGCGTACGTAAAGACGCTCTTCCCAGAGCCCGCTATAAAAAAGGAGGCTGCGTCGGTAAGGGCAGAGGGCAGAAATCACGAGGACGAACGTTTTCCGTGTATCCATAAGAAAGAGCGCGACGCTTTCCAATCGTTGAAAGAGCGACTTTGGGTAAACCATTCGGCAGTGCCTTCATGGCGGGCATCGCTGGCAGTGTTGAAATTTACGGAGGGATCCGGCGGAGATAGCCACGTTCTAATATTCTGTCGCAGTTGATATCCTAGGACAACTCTTGAGCCTCCAAGCACTGTGAAGGTCAAGGAGATCACTAACGGTCCCAATTACCAAATTCCTTTGCAATATGTTGTCTTAGCTTCTCGACACCTGACCAGATTGAAATTTAAGGCGGTGAAAATGAACATGAGTTACTCACTCTCAACGGCTTTTCCAATTTCTTCGACTCTGGTGTCAACGCCCTGTACCTTATCGTTGATACCCTGCACATCGTTTCCGACACGTGTCACCTTGTCTTCGACGACCTTCGTGGCCTTCAAACCATGTGTGGCCACCATCAGAGCTTCCTCTTGCGTCAATTTGTCTAGCCTCTGCAATGCGTCCTCGATATCTCTCCTTCCAGCTAGTCTCTTCAGAAATGTTTCTGAAGAAAATTAAGCAAGGAGGGATGGTCTATGGCCAAAAATCGACTCACTTGCTTTTTTCTGTTTAATTTCTTTCGTCGCCACGGCGAGAATGAAAAGCACCTCTACCATGATTTTTACGATCGTGCCTGTCATTCCTGCATCTGGCGGGACCTCGATGTATGTTTCGAGTCTCTTGAAAAAGCTCTCGACGCGCTCAAAAACACTCAGGAGTGCGTCTTGGCTAGACCTGGAAGCATTGGCCACCTTGCAAAATGTGGGTCACAATTGCCTGGCTAGATATTCAAGGAGAATACTCACTGAAAGAAGGACGCCGATTCCACTGAAGATGACCCCTGCGGGAGGGTATACCTGAGAAATAAGTGTCAAACTACATGTTCGGAGTGTGTCGCGGAGTTCGATGCAAGACTTACCAGGCTTACACCACCACCAATTGTCGAGGACAACGCGTAGAGAACGTTCACAGTGGGTTCAAGCCACTTTGTGAACTTGTCATCGCTACCCCCAGATTGATCAAACCCGGTGATCTGCTCTCGAAGTGTGGTGAGGACTGCATCGGGAGAATCGCATGTTTCCAGCTTGGCAAGAAGTGGATGTGAACGAAGGTCGTTCCCAGTCTTTTTCCTGTATGCCTCTATAGCATTGAGGAAGATGAATTCATAGTTCAAGCTTGAGTTGTTCGTGGCGGAGGTATGGGACATGTCGTCAGTAGTCAAGGAATGGTAGGAAACGTCTTGGGGGAGAGGAGATTATCATGGTAGCCCCCCTACTCATATACAGCCAAACAATTGCCTGAAAATGGTGCAGTTGTCATGACCCGTGACTATTCTCCATACCAACGACAAGATGCACAGCAGAAGTTTTAATGGCAATCGTGAGAAATTTGGGAATATAGCTATTGTCACGAATACGGGGATTTTCGGACAACAAAAGCGTGACTGTCGTTTGCAGAGAGTGACCACTTCGTGTGATACATACTATCTCATCTTGGGGGGGGACTCGAGGTGCAAAGAAAAGATGAGCTCTCGCCAAAAGCAAAAAGCTACCTCAACAGGCCAAGGCCAAGTGGGTGAGCTGTGGCCCTGTGGGAAAGGTTCAAGAGTCACACCGTGGCACGTGCAGTTGCGCTGTTTTGGCGGCGGGTGTCACGCCCCAAAAGAAGTAATTCTCCGGTAGTTTGGTTTCCACTAGTACAGCTGTCAAATATTCATACTCAGCAAAATAAAAAGATCTTGGAATGATAGATGCAAGTAAAACAAACATAAAGAAACACATGCCGCTAAACACATGTCAGTGTCGCTAAGACACCCCGTCGCTAAGTGAGTGGGGGAGCCCGGGGGATAAATGGGCGCGCGCGAGGGCATTCCCAGGCATTATTTCAGCCCGGAAAGTGTCCCCGGGGGAGCTCCTCGCATATACAGACCCTAGACTGGTGGCGGAAGAGGGCGCAAAGGCGAACCCAGGCGGAGCGGCGGAAAGGCGCAGAAACGCGGGACCGAGCACTGTGCTTGACGCGCAATGTGCGACTGGGACCGCCGCGGACAGGTTTGTGCAAGTGAAAGAATGCGCAGCAGAGGCGGCCGCTGCGGCGGAAGGGGACGCGCAGGCGGGGGCAAGCACAGCGGAGCGGATGCGCAGGCTTGCCCGGTGCCTGGCGGTGCCCGGGTTCTTTGTTATTAATAGCTAGTCATATATCACAGAGAGTAATAGTGATGCAAGGGTGTGTGGGGTAGCGGTTGTTATGTTTGTGGTTGCTTGACTGGCCAGGGCGGGTCCCTTGGTTTGATTCCGTGATGGGACAATATTCTTTTTTCGTTATTCACATGACATTTCATTTACCTATCCACTATACGTTAGCCGCAAAAATTAATAATATAAGCGGTGTGAAGCGGTCCGATATGCAGACACCAAATATTTTGTTGAAGTTGGTTTTTCATTGAGAAGGTGGAAGGGCCCGGCATCGCCAGGCACCGGGCAACCTGCGCATCCGCTCCACTGTGCTTGCCCCCGCCTGCATGTCCCCTTCTGCCGCAGCGGCCGCCTCCGCTGCGCATTCTTTCACTCGCGCGAACCCGTCTGTGGCGGTCCCAGTCGCACATTGCGCATCAAGTGCAGTGCTCGGTCCCACATTTCTGCGCCTTTCCGCCGCTCCGCCCGGGTTCGCCTTTGCGCCCTCTTCCGCTGCCGGTCTAGGGTCTGTATATGCAAGGAGCTCCCCCGGGGACACTTTCCGGGCTGAAATAATGCCTGGGAATGCCCTCGCGCACGCCCGTTTATCCCCTGGGCTCCCCCACTCGCTTAGCGACACCGACACGTGTTTAGTGGCACATGTTTCTTTATGTTTGTTTTACTCGCATCTATCATTCCGAGATCTTTTTATTTTGCTGAGTACGAATATTTGACAGCTGTACTAGTGGAAACCAAACTACCGGAGAATTACTTCTTTTGGGGCATGACACCCGCTGCCAAAACAGCGCAACTGTGGTACTACAACCTGGTCACAGCATGAAGATGCATGGACCCGTTGGATAATACACTAGTCCTTTATTGTTTTATGTGTTCCCCGCGATTGCCCTTCGAGCTGCTCGGCTCATCGTCTGCAGGCAACGGAATTTGGCACTTGGATGTTGAGCGCCGAGTCACCAAGCAACGAGTGATGCAGCTCCGTTCAGTTCATTGCTATTCTCAAGGGCCTTGTTACAGTATTATCAGTCTTGAATTGTGATGATGCCTCAGAGGCAGTTCACAAATGGAATCGTATAAACACCGCCACAGTAACAAATTGGTTGGTTCTCTGCCAGTCATCCATCTGACTGTGTTCGTCTCGATGCTCCTCAGCCTTCCCATTAACCACCCCACCGCCTGAATATTTTCAATTTCACGTAGATACGTCACCGGCCACCCGGCATATTCCAAACTGGATGTCAATTGCCAGGGCAGTGTATGAGGTCACGTGTCACCAAAAACGGATGATAATCCTGAGGTAGTCGCAGTAGAACTGCCTACGTGATGTGATGTGACGCGATTCTTCTAGGGGCATACCCAAGCAAAGTACTTCCGCTTACTTGGATACTCCTTGATAGCAACCGCATGACTTATTGATGTCCTCATGATGACGCGGCATGGGGCGAAGTTTACTCTATGTTTTCCGCGATATTGACATCTACACCGTGGTCGAACAGCAACTGCGTGGCTTTGCAACTTCCCTCAGATTGTGTCGGATGCGGCGGAGTGAAGTGGTAAATGTCCTGCACCATGGTATTGACGGCGTCAAAAAATCATTCTGTAATTTATCGCCGCAGTTCTTCACAATTGGTGTCTTGGTGTTTGTTGTCATTGTTTTACGCGACGGACAAATATACTACGCTGGAGTGATATCTGTAAGTTAAGGCTGACTTTGAAGAGTCATACAGTATGCAGCGGAGTCGTGCGGTATTTTTTGCTACGTCGGGGTATGGATCGCCTGGATAACATAATATCCTGTGTATGTTGTTGGCCGTTTTTGTCTCGGGTATTGATTTCGGTGCGACCGTGCGACGCTCAATAATGAACGTCCCGCGAATGATGCCACATGCAGTCGGATGCGGCCCCCGGAACTGCAAACATCCGCACTTCCGCAGTGTCCAAACGATGCCCGTAAACCGTGGACATCTTGGCTACATACCTGGATATGCTCGGCTCGAGATAAATAATTCAGCCAAGCGAGAGGATCCAAGCTCCGCGACGTCGACTAAAGGACCTGTTTCTAGTCGCAGAGGATTTTCGTAATTCCTATGACTGCCGCGAAGCGTTCACAGCTGTTGGGCTCGGCGCAGTCTGCGAAATGGAGAAAGGACCTTGATAGGCCCGTAGTCGATAGTGCAGTCCAACGGAAGAGGATGGCAAGCTAGGCTTGGGACAATAATTATATGCGTGAGTGCGAGAAGAAAGCTGCAGGGAGACCCAATGTTAATAATCAGTTTGATAGGGAAGTGTGGGACTAGACCAATAGGGTAATCCAGTAGTCTTTGCCAATGGTGATCAAACTGAAGAGAGCGGATAGCACAGCCTGCTTTTCATCCTCTCATAGCGGGTCCTTCAGCTTCGCGACTTTTCCAGTCACAGAGAAATAAGCCGCGGTGACTTGGTTAGTTCTTGAACCATATGTAGTAGAACCGCCACAGTGAGGCATTGTGACAACACGGCTGCTGCAATGCCTCACTGTGGCGGGTCAATGAGTATGATCTCTGCTTTACCAGCGGGAATTTCCCATGGTATTCGCTCATCCGTCCTTTCCAACATTTCGGGAACTTGGGGAGAAAGCCACGCACACTGAAAGTCACTTGGGGACAGCATCACAGAGTGTCGATTGACAAAAAAGTCAACAAACCTGTTCCAAGTTATAAGAACAGATAAATACCATGTGAGTCGTTACAAACCAACAACTCCATCTGTTGTCCCCGTGTCGCCATCGTTGCATGTTCTTATCCAAATAAACCCAGTAGTCCACAAATTCGATGATGTCCTTCCTTGTTTACCACTGATCGTGAAGTGATATGCGGCTATATGTCAAGATTTCAAGGGAAGTTCGGATGATGTCAGTCCAAGGGTGGTGCACGATGGCGGTAAATTTGGAAAGCTTAATAAGCTTCTCCACGGTCACGTGATCCAATCATGATAATAACTTACTGTCGGACCGCATACTTGGCGCATACAACACTCATCGTGGGCACCGATAATAATGTTAGTTAGCACCGCCCCTGGGACATGGAGCATATCTTGGAGGCGGTGAGTTTTGTGGGAGCCGCGATGATGTGCGGAGTTATAATCCCAAAAGACTATCACACACAAAATGAATCGGGTCACCGCAAGGTTCGCAACGGGGATCTTGCAACAAAAGCGCCGAGAGTTTAGGCGCGAGGTCGCGCATCCCGACCTGTCTAATCCTTCGTTTTTCTTCCCCCCTTTTTCTGGTACAGGTTTCTAATCTACTCATTCTTCACTTTTCGTTGTAAATTGTTATGACTGAGCACGTAAATGAAGGAATCGATATCGAAGCTCGGTCAGGGGTATCATGGTCTTCAGGTGAGCCTCTGATCTGTCGCTAACTGGTCAGATGTTCTTGACACTCTCGGAAAAAGAGGTGCGGGAAAGTGAAGCTTACGAACTGAGCAAACGTCAATGTAAAGAAATCAGCCGTGAACCAACCCGAGAGTTTGAGGCTGAGAAAGAGGTCGACTCGCTCACTCAGCGGCAAACCCCAAAGGACGCCTCCAGTCTGGGCGAGTACCCAGCTCTGACTGGACGTTTTGACGCTCTGACATTTGCCAAAGGCATGCGCGCGAATAATCAACCCAGGGACAGTACCGATGGTGTCGCCCCTGCGAAGGGGTCATGCGCAAGGCGGATGATCGGGCACTTTGACGATAGTGCGAACGCTCTGTGGTCTCTTCACGAAAAAGAAGCCAAGAGCCACGACAGGGCCAGGATACAATCTTTGAAGGATGATATGGATGGTGTCCTTATATTCGTGCGTTTTCCCTCCTCTCTTTGACACGAAACGCGAACACCGCGACCGTGGTGTTGACTCACGACCCTCTAGGCTGGTTTGTTTTCCGCTTCTCTCACATCGTTCATCATCGACAAAATCCGAGGCCTCCAGGTGGATCCTGCACAACAGGTGGTGTACTACAATCAACAAAGCGTCGCGCTGCTCGCCCAGATCTCCCAACAAATTTCTTCCCTCGCCCCGCAGGTCCTCATCCCATCCACTCCTCCGCCACCTTACCCTACTTTTACTCCATCTTCCTCAAATATCCGAGTCAATGCCTATTGGTTCATGAGCCTCATATTCAGTCTGTCCGCGGCGCTTCTTGCGACTCTGGTTCAACAATGGGTTCGGGATTATATGCACGTTTTCCAGCGGTACAGCCATCCGTTGAAGAGCGCCAGGCTCCGCCAGTATCTATGGGAAGGTGTGGAAGGCTGGTATATGCCTGTGGTGGCGGATTCTGTTCCGGCGCTCGTCCACGTCTCGCTCTTTTTATTCTTCTTGGGTCTTGGTGACTCGTTACTGGACATCAATACCTCCGTCGGTGTTACCACTATTGTTCCCATCACACTCTGCGGCTCTCTCTATATCCTCAGCACATTTGTGCCCATCATCTATCCGCAAACGCCGTACCAAAACTCTTTCTCGGCATTGATTTGGTACCTGACCCAGAAGGTGCATATACGAAAATACGTGGACCGGGCTTCTGGTGTTGCCCGTAAGCCTGTAAGTTCGAACATGGCTCAAGGGCAGATGCAATTAGCAATGGAGGAGACTGATGCCCGCAAAGGTCGCGATGTGCGGTCGATTCAATGGCTAATCAGCAATCTTACGGAGGACATTGAAATGGAATCATTCGTGTTAGCGATTCCTGGCTCCTTCTCGACAGAATGGGGCATCGAGGTGTGGAGCAAGGTGTTGGAAATCAAGGAGAACGAACCCACAATCCTCACCTTTAATGGGCCATCGCAGACGGTTTTTAATCATCATGCCCCTACGTTACCACATGCGACATTATCACGGCACATTGGCCTACCCCCCAACGTCTTTGGCCCTGTCCGACGCCTAATTACCATGCACTACTCAAACGCTTCTGCTGGAGAGTTCGATGCGCCCCATACTGTCGGCCAGGCGCCCGATGTCCCAAGCTCAAACGGAGACTTTTCTGTACGCGAACTCTACGAGCGTGTTCATCGCTTGTTCGAAACCTGCAATGATCGGGGCCTTTTCCCAAACGAGGACGCATGGCGGAGGCGTGCACGTGGATGCGTCGAGACTGCGGCGTCACTCGTGTGTTGTGCCAAAGCCGAACTACGCGTGTTTGGAGACATCGAAATATTGCTCAACGGCCTAGGTGGCGTCGAAAAGGTCCGCGAGTCGTCAGTGGCGGGATCGGATCAGTCATTCACCACACGCTGGACGTGTCTTTCGCTCGTGGCCATTCGAGGGATGTTGGATGAGAACTCGCAAGCCCTACGGGAACCCTCGGGAAACGCCATCCAGGCACTTTCGCAACTCCGAATGGAAAGTGTCAAAACTGACGGCAGCATGGAAGACGAAAATGCGCTGAAGAATGCCCGGAGAATTGACGAACAATTCAGCACAGCGAAGATGATTTGCGCCAACCAATTGAACCAGGCACTTAGAAACCTAGGAGCGGATGGGAAGGAAGAACAAACCAGGGATATGCTACGTGGATATGAGTCTAAGATCTCGGATCTGGAGAGTATAAAGATCGAGGCGGATCTTATGGAGGAAATCGATTGGAGTATCTCCGTTGTCGATTTCACAGTTCGTAGCCTCACAAGCGGGCTAATTCTGCAATTGCCCGGTGTAACCTTCGATGACTTCCTCCGGTGGGTTCCTTCTTCACCAGACCAACTTTTTACTTTCCCTGGTGCCGTTGTGGTCGGAAGTCAAGTCGCCCCACAGTGGGTATTCCTACGACAGCGACTTCGGTGTTTGGGCTCCTTTGGCCCCAAACTGCGCGATATCGTCGAAGGCCGGGAAACTGCCGATTATCAAGAAACGTTCGAGCATCTGAAAACCATTTGCGACACCGCTCATGAAAGTACTTCGATCGCTAACGCCCGACACCTCATGGAACGACAGCTGTGGCGTCTGCAGGATCTTCGGGATGGCGGCGGTTTCGGTTTCACGGTCGAACTCTTCTTTCTGTCACTTCGGCAGTTGTTATCGATGTCGTCGTCATCGGACTCCTTCTCGACCTTCTATGTTGGCACATTCAGAGCTATCACATCCAACTGGAGGCAGCACAAACATTCGCTCGGGACGCAACGCGTCCTTCTCAACCTTATCTGCGATTTGGCTGCAGACCAACGAGGACTCTTCTCCGATTACACTTACCCGAGCTACATTACCGATGAGCTTCTGGAATTGCTGGGAAATGTGGTCGAAGGTCAGACGGGCTCTCACATTGACGACGCGATGGAAGAACTTAGGGACTATTGGTCATGGATATACGGGGAGGAGTACGACAACTTACCAGGAAAGGCGTGGCGGATTATCGCGAGAACTAGAGCACCGGTGTCATCTGCATAGCTTTGTCCGAGACAAAATACATCCGATATTGAACGGCACCCTCGCCTCGCCTTTAGCCCTTCCGTCTTACACCGTCGTTACCACTTGATCGGTGCTTTGCCTCTGATAGAACAAGACTCGCCCATCGTCACACTCTAATCCTCACGGCCGAAGTTTCACGGAATCGCCCAAATTTGCATCGGCCGATGTCAAAGGCTCGAAAGACCGCTGCTCCATAAAGCACACGTCGCTCGCCGCCCCTCAGTCTGGACCACGTCTGTGTTTGGAGGATCTTTACCGTATATAAATGCATCCGGGTTCCCTTTTCGTGCGTTTTCCTATCCCCTTTTGATTTAGACGTTCGCTCGTCATTCCATGCCTTCCTATTAAACTATTAGACTTTCACTATCGAGCATCACCGCACCGTTCCTCACCCTCGTCGCCTTCGCGCTCTATGTCGCGCACCTTGGAATAATTTCCTGCGTTTCGAGCACCGCGGCTCAGATCTCAGAGTTTACGACGCCGTGTGGCCTGTCGCCGGCAGTACCATCTTCGAGTTGATCTTTTCCCTTCTTTTGCCTCTGCTCTCCCAACACGTAGAATACTTGTCCCTACATATAAAACCACTCTTGCCCGACCTCGTCAGAGGCACGCGATCGAAGCCCAGTGTCCCTTTTCATCCGACCTCTCACCCTCACTCTTCCTTCTATTATTTCTTTATTCTTTATTCCTATCGCAGCCAAAACTACACCTTGGTGCATCCTCGCACCCCTCGAGGGCATCAGACACCTAGGCATAAGTTGCCAGTCAGCGCAGTGATAGCATTCTTATAGAATTCGTTCCCATTGTTGGGACAACGGATATACTACGTATGTAACTCACTTTGTGCATGCGTCGACAGCAACTGCATGATTTCTTCTTCATACTTACCCTGCGCAACCTGGTTTGGGGTTTGGCCTTCATTATTCTTCATGCGTGCATCTGCGCCATGCTCGAGCAGTATCTCTACAGCCTTGAGGCATCCCTCGCGTGATGCGATATGCAACGGTGTCGAATGTTCTGCATCCTTTGCGTTCACGTCCGCACCATGCCTGAGTAAAAACCGGATCACGTCAATATACCTATCATCTAAGTCTTCATCTATAAGAATTAAGACTCGGTGTAGGGGTGTCCAGCTGTTTACACCTCGAGCATTGACGTCCGCGCCATGCTCAATGAGACTTCGACATACTTCTAACCTCCCCCAATATGCTACTTGATACAGTGGGGTGCGGCCATTGAGATCCCGAACGTCGACGTCTGCGCATTGCCCGAGTAATATCCGGAAAACCTCTGCGTTTGTATGAGCCGCCGCCGCGGCTGTGTGCAACGGGGTCCCGAGTTCATCAACGGCGACGTATAGATACTGAGGGTGCTTCGAGATAAGGTACCGCGCCAGGCCAGGGGATCCAAAACCCGACATGTAGTGCAAGGGATTTCCTGTTGGCTGCTCGGGATGAAAACCATTCAAACCAGAGGCCATCCAGTGCCATGCAGCAAAATGCGGCTTCTCTGTGTCAAGAAGGAGGTCGATCCTATCTTGTATGTGTGATATCACAGACCCGAAGTCGGCATGTTTGGCGAAATGATGAGCAGAGTATTCGGCTAGAGGAAAGTTCTTGATACTCCGTCTATCAACGAGATAGTCCAACCGGAGCAGGATACTGAGACAAGCTATAGCCATAATCGTGTGCGCGGGCTCGAGCGGAATTCCTACGTTACCACATGCTACATTATCACGGCACATTGGCATACCCCCCAACGTCTTTGGCCCTGTCCGACGCCTAATTACCATGCACTACTCAAACGCTTCTGCTGGAGAGTTCGATGCGCCCCGTGCTGTCCGCCAGGCGCCCGATGTCCCAAGCTCAAACGGAGACTTTTCTGTACGCGAACTCTACGAGCGTGTTCATCACTTGTTCGAAACCTGCAATAATCGGGGCCTTTTCCCAAACGAGGACGCATGGCGGAGGCGTGCACGTGGATGCGTCGAGACTGCGGCGTCACTCGTGTGTTGTGCCAAAGCTGAACTACGCGTGTTTGGAGACATCGAAGTATTGCTCAACAGCCTAGGTGGTGTCGAAAAGGTCCGCAAATCGTCAGTGGCGGGATCGGATGAGTCATTCACCACACGCTGGACGTGTCTTTCGCTCGTGGCCATTCGAGGGATGTTGGATGAGAACTCGCAAGTCCTACGGGAACCCTCGGGAAACGCCATCCAGGCACTTTCGCAACTCCGAATGGAAGGTGTCAAAACTGACGGCAGCACGGAAGACGAAAATGCGCTGAAGAATGCCCGGAGAATTGACGAACAATTCAGCACAGCGAAGATGCTTTGCGCCAACCAATTGAACCAGGCACTTAGAAACCTAGGAGCGGATGGGAAGGAAAAACAAACCAGGGATATGCTACGTGGATATGAGTCTAAGATCTCGGATCTGGAAAGTATAAAGATCGAGGCGGATCTTATGGAGGAAATCGATTGGAGTATCTCCATTGTCGATTTCACAGTTCGTAGCCTCACAAGCGGGCTTATTCTGCAATTGCCCGGTGTAACCTTCGATGACTTCCTCTGGTGGGTTCCTTCTTCACCAGACCAACTTTTTACTTTCCCTGGTGCCGTTGTGGTCGGAAGTCAAGGTGCCTTTGGCTCTCCTGCTTGTGCCTGAAAATGCGTCTGCAGACAGGGCATGGATATCCTGACATGTTTGCAGGAGCGTGTCCAGACTGTCCAGCAGCTTGGGCTGAGTCTTGGACTGGCAGTAGCGAAATGAATTCCAAAGGGTTCTGCTGCAGACCAACGACCCCTTCCAACAACCACGGTGCCTGCATCGATAATGGAATGAGGCATGAGGGGTGACGCCTTCTACAAATTCTTCGTACCTCTACATGGGCAATGTATGGTGGTGGGAGGGGTTGATCCCCTAACAAGAGCCCTAAATCCTGACAAAACCTGCTAGGACCTTCTTCTGCTGTGGGTAACTGGGTGTATGTGGAGATCAGTAATGTCATGTTGACAGATATGACAGAAACGCACCTCTTTCCCCATTTGTTGGGGATGGGGGGGGGGGGGGGGAAACAGGGTTGTCAGGTTGGTACCCCAAGTTAGGCAGGTCACCCACTAATGTGACGTAGTCCTTGAATGGATAACAAATCCTGCTGGAGCCCTCCCCTGCAGGTGCTGCTGGGAATTGCAGGTTGCCTGCTAGAAGGCATTGGTATTCCAATGGATCAAGGATCCTGCTGGGACTTTCCCATGTGGGCCCTGCTGTGAATAACTATGTGAAGGTCAAAATTAGCTATACTGTGACCAACAAATGACCTGACAAGCACCTACTTCTGTTGCAGCCTAACTAATTATGGCCAAACTGGGGATTGAACCCAGGCCTACTGGATATATACCAGGTGCTCTACCACTGAGCTACCTGGCCTGGGG